>ERZ1669247.169-NODE-169-length-29587-cov-3.880503_pt1 | contig 29587 bp, 26 predicted proteins | sample MGYA00579297_ERZ1669247 | MGnify/ENA primary metagenome ERZ1669247 (study PRJEB41166, sample SAMN08046056) | hot springs metagenome | biome: hot spring; feature: acid hot spring; material: thermophilic sediment; isolation source: thermophilic sediment from acid...
GGTACTTGTGATGCCTTAACTGGTTTACCACTCTCATCAACAAGCAGCAACTTGGGGAAAGCCGATATCCCTATGCTTGGGGGTACTAGTACTTCAAGGCCACGTAGCATACCGACAACAACGCTTAAACCCGCCACTGCCACCATTGCTCTTAGGAAGTTTCTCCTACCCTCATTAACGCCACCACTCCCCATAACTATTAGCGCGTGGAAAAGCTCTTTAAAAGTTTAACTATAGTAAATTAGGAAGTAAAAGGGACTCTAATTACCAGATTTTTCCCAATTTAATTCCAAGTCAATACAGATTTAACTATAGGTAAAGCTTAAAAACTGAAACAAGGGTTAGGGTAACCACATGGGTGTAAGAACTGTGTTAAATAAGGGTGGGGTAACCATGAAGCTAATCATCATTATAACGGTTGCTACGGTTGCTGGATTACTCTACATGCTTTACCCAATTCCACTAGCCCAAACACCCACTGGCATAATGGCGTATAAGGTGGTTGGTAACGCCAACCTACAGAACCCGGGTAGTGAAGCCTTCTGGAGCAGGATACCCTGGTTCAACGTATCCCTAGTACCCAACTTATCCACTCAAATGCTCCCAATACCAGCCAACGTACCAACATCAGGGGAGGTACCTTACGTTATGGTTAAGGCCGCTTGGAATGGAAGCTACATATTCATCCTTGTTAAGTGGCCTGACCCCTATGGCCCAAGCCTAGTTGGCCCAGCTGCAATAGCGGGGCCTGGCCATTGGACAATGGTTTATAACCCCAATGGACCATTGAACACAACCTTCCTTAAAATAATGACCAGCACCTTCCATAAGTCCTACTTCATCATTAACTCAAGCTTCGCCGTTATTAAGGGTTCCCCAAGGCCAATGGAGTATATCCTAGCCTACGTTGCGCCACATTACGGTGTGTACTTCTACGGCTACTACGTTAACTTAACTACTGGCCACTACTACCCTGTTAGGGTAGCCATAATGTGGTACATGGGTAGTGAGCAAAGCCCAAGTGACTGCATGAACATTGGTGCAGGGCACCCTAACTTCATAGTTAAGGGTGAGTTAGGTCAATTAATGACCCCCTACACAGGCAGCAGCACAATACCATACACTGGTGGTTCATTAAGCTCAGGGGCTGCGGATATTTGGGAGTGGATAAGTGGAGCCACTTACCCAAGTGGCCAAAACTTCAACTACTTCACTAACGTCACGTGGGATGTGGAGAACGGTATTGATGAGGCCGCCGCCTCAGCCTTCTCCCAAAGCCCCCACGGCTTCTTCATAAACCTATTAACCAATCAAACTGGACTATACGACATTGGTGATGGGGGAATATGGTACCCTAACGCCACTGGGCCTGAGCCAGGCTACTTCAGTAACTACGCTGGGGCTAAGTATGAGGATGGGTATTGGATTGTTGAGTTCGTTAGGCCGCTTCAAGCCCCAATGCCCTACACGGTAAACCTAACGCCTGGTCAAACATACAATGTGGCCTTCGGGGTATGGGTAGGTAAGGCTGGTGAAACCAGTTGGGATAAGTCAATATCAGCAAGCTTCATACCATTAACCATAGCCACAACAACACCCTCAGTGACGCCACCCATACCAGCACCAGTCATAGTAGTCGCCGTTGTGGGTATTGTAGTATCACTAGTGGCAATAGGCCTAATCTTCTACTCCATTAGGCGTAGGTGATGATTAAGGTGAGTGGGTTAAGCAGCGTTAAATACTATGAAGCCCTCCTCTCCCTATTCCTAGGCCTATTCATAATTCAATTCGCATTTAGGCAATTCCTACAACCCATAATACCATTCACCCCAGCCCCAGCCAACGTACTGACGGCAATGGGGCTTATTGGAACCTTCAGTGTAGCCGCCCTCTCAGTCACCATACCCTTCCTAATTTACGAAACAAAAATACCCCTGAGACTACTTTACCTAGTAGTGGTCACTACCGCATTGTGGGGTGGTGTAGCGTTAAGTTACCTATACCCAACCTACTACATTACGTGGCCCTGGATCACCCTAAGCCTACTGCTTTGGGGATTAACAATACTCTCAATCATAATGGCCGTGCTATCACTAAGGCCAATTGAATTAATCCTACTATCCCCAGCGGTACTGCTTCAATTAACCTCACTCCTAGGCTACATAATGAACCTACTAACAGAGTACTACCTAATCCCAGCAATGGGCTTAACAACCCAGTTAGTTTACCCAACAGTACTATTAACGGTAATTGGCGCATTAACGTTAACTGCATTGGCGCTAATGGGCCTTAGAACCGGGGTTAAGGCAATGGCTGGGTACGTGCTATCGGGCTTAACTGCAGTATCACTATCACTACCCCTCTACCAGTTAACGGTGGGTAACGTCTTCATGCAGCACATAATCGACATGGTCTTCGCAATGGGGTTCGGCATACTAACCCCACCAACCTCAATACCCTTAATGTCAATCATCCTAGGCCTATACGTCTTCTCAACCCTAGTACTCATAGTGAACGGCGCAACAAGCAACAGGAGGTACCTTTACTTAGCAGCATTAGCCGTAACCTACGTCTCCACAGCCCTCACGCCCCACTCATTATCAATATACTTCGCCTCAGTGGCCTCATCATCACTAGCCGTAAGCTACCTAGGTAAGGCCAATTAAGTCAACTTAATCATTACCGGTGACTCACCCTCCACCCTAATCCTAATCCTCAAGCCTTCATCAACCCTCTCAAAACCCCTAACACTACCCCTACCTTGAGTAAGCAATGCACCGGAGACACCGCTAAACTTACTTGTATCCACGGTTACTGAAGCGTTTACGGCATGCTCATTCATGTTGTAGACCACCAGATGCCTATTAACGTACGGTATCAGCGTGAAGTTACTAGCCATTGCGGCCTCAGGGTCAACTCTCAGGCCAATGTACTCGAAGGCAATATCCCTAATAATGCGCCTAGCCAACTCCGGGTAATAGTCCTTTAAGTAGGGGGCGTACTTAGTTAAATTAACAACATAAACCCTTGACCTACCGTACTCATTAACGTAGACAACAGGGAACCTACCAGTACCATTACTTGCCTCAATAAGCACCTTACCATTAACAACATTGAGTATTGGACCCACTGGGAATGCACCAGGCCTCCTGTGAGTGTAGGAGTAAGTGCGGTTATTACTTATTAGGTGTAGTGCATCCATTGATGGGCTAACAATCGGGTCATTCTTATCTAAGCCAAGTAGGTTAAAGCCCTCATACCCCAACGCCCCCTCTGCTATAAGCTCAGAGGCACCTGAAGTAACAACCAAGTTAACCCCCCTCCTAGCTAAATCCAGCATATCCATGGTTCCAATTAAATGCTCAGTGACAAGCACGTAATCACCCTCCTTAATCTCATTGACGTTAATTGGCCTTAAGGGTACCCCAATCATACCTAAGTAATCCTGAATATACCTATCGAAAACCACGCCGCTAACCTGCACACTCGGCACTAGGATGCCCAGCTTCCCCACTGTTTGATTAGCGTGCATTGCCTTAAGCATCGGCTCCTCAGCCTTCACTGAATCAATGTACTTGGCCCTATCCTCCATTGTTAAGGAGTAGGCGTCAAAGAGCACTATTTCACTAACGCTGGTTAATGAACTGAACCACAGTTGCTTAAGGTAAATGCTTGGGCTTATTAATGAATCACTGTAGAGTCCATTGAATGTGTCGAACCAAACACCACCAAGTTTATCACCAACAATAGCCCTAACGTACTCTGTTATTAGGAAGGAGCCGTACTGCTCAGTACCCTCCCTTGACTCAGTGCCCACGTATACTTTATCGAATAATTGCGCAAGCCTACTCAGCATTAAACCCCTATGTAGGAAGTCCTCCCTCCACTCAGCAACCTTAAGGTTAACCTTAACACCCTTATTAACCTCCCTAGCGGGCTTAACAACGAAGTTCTCTGAAACATCAAACAGAACACTGGCTGAGTAACCTGCCCATAAGTCAAGTATCCTCCTATCACCACCCCCAATAGCCCTCATTAACTCCCCCCTACTTAAGGCTAAGCCATACATTTTATTGAATAGTTCAACGTCATGTTCACTATGGCACCATTGAGCCCAGAAGTCATCAATAAGCACCTCATTAAAGTGACTGGCTAGATGCCTCATGGCGTCCGCTATCAGCCTCTTATTACCATCATCACTAATGCAGGCAACCCTAAACCCATAATCCTCGTAACTAAACCAACCACTTCCCCAAGTCCCTATCGCCGTACCACCAGCCAATTCAAAATCCCCGCTAAGCCTCTTAACCATTGCATCAACCTCATCATCACCCAGTAATAAGCCATCCCTGTAATTCTCAACATACACCCTAGTGACATCAAGGGCCTTAGCCACATCAATGAACCTCCTGAATAACTTATCCTTCTTAAGGAAATCCCTAACCGCATGCGCAGTCATGTATATGGACATTTTCAAATCAACCATAAGCATTAAGACTAAACCAACACTTTTAAGTAATGAACCATGCAGACCAGGTAAAAACCAACCCTAAAGGGGGGTGGGAGCTGTCAGAAAGTGTATTCCCTACCTAGGACTAGGATTATGCCCAATTCCCTAGTTTTCTCCCTCAGGTATTGAGCCACTTCATCAGGCAGAGTCTCCACTGCAAGAACCGCAGCATACAGTTTCCTCCCAGTTAACTTCTCAGCCGCCTTAACGTTAGCCATCAGCTTCTCAATCTCCTTATCTGCCTCCTCAATGGAACTTAACTTAACCGTAGCCTCCCCAACAACTAATGGGTCATAGCAAATCGCATCCACCTCCCTTAAACCATCAACCCTTAAGGTAACGTTAACCTTAACATCGCAATCAAAGCCCTTAGCCTTAAGCCACTCCCTTATCCAACCGGCAGTATAATACTCGTATAAACCACCAAGTGAATTCCTAATATCCATTAACGCACTCATCATCCACCTATTGAACCTAAACTGCTCCTCCCAACGCTTCTCATTACCCTCCCTAAGAAGCTTCAACTCATTCTCAATGGTTTCAAATCTCTTGTAGGTTTCCTGCCATTTCTTATCATTCTCCAACCATCTCCTTTCATTATCCTCCCTTAACGCCCTCAATTCGTTCTCGATTGCTTCGAACCTCTTGTAAGCCTCCTCCCACTTCTTATTATTCTCCTCCCATCTTCTCTCATTCTCAATCCACCTCCTCTCACTATCCTCCCTCAATGCCTTTAATTCATTCTCAATCACCTCAAACCTCCTATAAGCCTCCCCCCAACGCTTCTCACCATCCTCCCTAAGAGCCCTTAACTCAAGCCAAATCCTATTATTCTCCTCCCTTAATGCCTTCAACTCCTCCTCATGCCTTTGACTACTTTCCCTCAGCGCCTTCAATTCACTCCAAATCTTATTGTTCTCTTCCCATAGCCTATTCTGGCTCTCCCTAAGGGACTTCAATTCCTCCCATATTTTATTATTCTCCTCCCAAAGCCTATTAACATCACTCCTCATTACCCTAATCTCCTTCAGCAACTCCCCTAGACTACCCACTACACTATTAGTGATGTTTATGAGGCTGTTCACCGCATTAGCAATACCATTAACAGCATCAACCAGCTTAGCTAGGGAAGCCTCAACACCACTAACACCAAGTAACCTAGCAACCTCACCCCTAAAAGCAGCATCCTCCCTCAAAGCCCTCAAAAACCTCTCCTTCTCCTCAGGGCTAAGACCCATCCCAACGGTGAACAATTAAAGAAACTAATAAACCTTACCACTGAAAGCTCATTAATTATTGCGGAGATGCGGGTATTGAGCTCATTTAACTTAACCTACGAGGGCTAACCACTATTAAGTATTGCACCTTAGGCTTAAACCTAAAACCCTATATCCCTGAGACCACTAATTAAGGCATGGGTCAAATAACCTCTTAACGCTATTCAACATGCTGACGCTTGTTAAGTCATTTAAAGCACCATCAATTGCCTTATTAAGGTTATCTTTATCGTTAATGTAGCCATACTTGGATAGAAAGGATTCAAGTGATGGCACCATTATTATGAACTTAAGCGCAACATCACCATTCTCATACTTAAGCATACAGTTATACGATGCGAATTGGCCCACATTAGACCCTTTACTACATGTAATACTCGGCTTATGTAAGGGAAACCTATTAGGATCATCTATGAAGTTATCTATACTTGATTTAAGTCCGTTAAATGCCTCATTGGGATCATTGGAGTCTGCATCACGAAGGATAATAACCCTAAGAAATGATCCATTGATTGAACGCAACTTACTTATTAGTAATCTAACATTACCATCAGCCTCTTAGCGAAACGCGAAATTCCCCGGCATTAATAAGGTTAATGCCATCATTAGGAGCTCCCTATCCTCAGGACTACAGACGATCACAGTACCCCACACCACCTTACGAATCCTGAGACCAAGCCTACTAAGCTCATCCCTAAGTCTCTTAGCCATCAAGGAATCACCCAGCGAGATTAGGAGACAAGTCTCAGTATACTCATAACCCTTCCCATTCCTAGCCTTAGCTGCATGGATGTGCCACCCCCTTATCCTGCAACGTCTAAGCACATTGGCAACCTCCTCAACTGCCGGCAGCTTCCTAACCACGTAGAACCTCTCATAAATCCCAAGCATCCTGAGGACCCTCCTAGTATCCTCCATAGGCACATAAACCTCAAACACACCACGCCTAACATTCAGGTTTGCGTTAAGCCCAGCCGCCTTAAGGTCATTAACAATGGCCTCAGCCAAGGCCCTATCACTGGTGGACTTAGCCAAGTACCATCCACGCCCCATGTTGTGCTTCCTAAGTATCAAGTCATGGCCAAGTATATTGATTATGGGATATTTGGCGTAAGTTAAGCAGAGCGTGGAATACTTAACCGCATCAACCAATTTAACAACCCTCTCCGTTAATCTACACTTAGGCCACCTATTAGACCACTCTACAATATCATTAATCACAAGAGCCTTAACAGGACAAACAACATAATGCTCACTACCCCCAGCCGCAGACGAGCCAAAGAAATGGCCGGAACAGCCATAAAGCCCACACAGGTAAGAATCCATAAAAGCCCTAACAGGAGGATCCACAACGAACGAGAAACCAACATCAAAAGAACCACGCCCCACATGCCCAAGAACACCATCACCCATAAACCATGTGAAGACGGAATCCCTCGTTATAAAGCCATTAACCATATAGTAAATAATTCTTAATTGCTTCTTTAACCTCTTACTTAAATCACCTTCACTTAATGAGCCGTTTAACCATTGCCTTAAGTATTCAGGAACATTGCTTAATGGCAATGATTTAATCTTTAATTCATTAATTATCAATTTCTTAACCTCATCATTGCCTCTTAGGGCCATGTGGTAATATATAGATAATTCACCGTTAAAGCGTATAACCGCTGTTGGTTGAAAGTATGCAATAATGTTTCTGGAGTTCATTAAGCTGCCGATGACGTAAAGCATGGAGCTTATTAACTTTAGGTCAGGGGTGGATGTACTTAATAGGGATCCTACATGTAGGTCACTTATCCCAAAACCCGCCAATAGTGGTAATGCGTATTCATGAGGCAACTTCTCGTTTAAAAGCACGTTAAGTTTAACGTTTGTTGGGAACGTATAATGTCTCATGCCCAAGGACTCCTTAACGTAAGTCTCACCCTTAAGCTCATTCCAGTGTCTAATTATTAAATCCCTTAGATTCCCTAGTACTGAATTTAGTTTCTCTAATTCTACTACTAAATTATTGAAGTCTTTTATTAATGAATCATACGAAGTCATAACGTTTATCCTGTTGAACTATTTTAAGAACCTTATGTAAACAGTTAAACTTTTAGCCATCTAGTAAAATTTATAAACCCTATCCAACAAACTCCTTAGAGTGATTTGACACGCCATCGCATGGGTCATTAACTAAGGCAGGCAAAGTGAGGAGTCAGACGCCTAAGATTCCTGCTAGGCCTAGGAGGAGTCCTGTTCCTAGGTTGAGGAATTGGCGTAATTATAGGCGTAGGGTGCTTTATGCGCAGCAGGTTCAGGGGAGTTGATGGTTTAAATTTTTATTTTTTGGTTTCCTGTTTGGTGATGTGGTTCGAGAGGGGTGAGTGGTGATCGGGGGCTTTTGTCTGATTTATGCTTGTTGTAAACATTTATAAGGGTGGGTTGGTTAGTTGCGTGGTAGTAATGGGGGAACAAGATGATAGGGAGGGTAAGGTTAAACTTGTGGAGGATCTTCTTAGGATTGTTAACGAGGAGGCTAGGGGTTCTTTTCAGGGTATTGTGAGGGATTTGTCGAGTGCCTTTGCTTTATTTAGGGATACGTATGGGTTTGATACTGGTTATGTGGATTTAAGTGAGGGTGGGTTGATTGTTCTTGAGTCTGTTTGTTCTCAGTCTAAGGGGACTGGTAATGAGTCTCTTGGCTCATTGATGAGGTTTATTGGGCTTAACCCTGGGGATGAGTCTACGTACCCGTTTACGGTTAGCCTGGGTTTACTCTGTATGCCTTCTCAGGAGGCTGTGAGTTACCAGGGGGAGGGGCCTGGTGTTGAGGAGGGGGCTTTGTACTTTGTTTCTGGGTTCACTGAGACTGGTAATGTGGGTGACTTGAAGCTTTACTGCGCTAGGAGGGTTATCGTTAAGCCTGGGTCATTGACCAGTGAGGTTAAGGTTGATGGGGAGGGTTTAGTTAAGGAGGCTGCCAAGGCGTGTAGGGACTTTAGGGAGAGCCACAGTGACCTGGTTAAATCCTTCAACGAGTCCTTCGGCCTTGAGCCTGCTGAGGTTGTTGAGATTGATGAGGGCTCAGTGGGTGTTGACCTACCCCTTAGTTTAAGCCTAATGGAGCCTATTAAGGCCTTAGCCACTAGGTTGAAGTCAGCGGTCTCTGAGGAGGGGCCTTCCCTAATGCTCCTTGGTGTTCAATGCACTGGAGGGGAGGGGGAGGATTACGTGCTGAACGCCAGTGAGGATGGTGTTTTAGTTATTGGTAAGAGGCAGGGTAATGGCTGCTTAAGGTACTTCATGGTTAAGTGAATTATGGTAAACTACGTACAGCCTAAGGTAAGGTTCAAATGCACGCTCTGCGGTGAATGCTGCAGGAGGTATTGGATAACCGTGACTCTAGATGACTTGGCTGCAATACTGGTTAACAGTAAGCTTAAGCCAAGTAGCGTAACAGCCCTCTACAATGCTAATGTTGCTGGGGACTGGCAGGCGCCGAGGATAAGGCTTAGGGATGGGCAGTATTACCTTGTCCTCAGGAAGAGGATTGACGGCTCATGCATCTTCAACGAATGGAGGGGTGGTGAAATGGTATGCTCAATAAACGAGTACAAGCCCCTCACCTGCAGGTTCTACCCCTTCATATACCATTGGAGCGGGGACACACTGTACTTTGAACTATACGATAAGGCAATAGGCTACTGCCCAGGGGTTGGTAATGGCCCCATTGTTGACTTAGCCAAGGAGGCTGAGTACGCTGTTAAGTCTAGGGCTGCTAAGGATAGGTTCAGGGCCTTTGTTAACCACTGGAATAGTATGGTTAATGAGGGTGCGGTTAAGGGTAACGCGGGAACCTTCATGAATTACCTAGACTGCGCAGTTGAGGCTATGGTTAATCCCCAGGGCCAGTGCCTTAGTGAATTCAGGTTGAGGGAATTATTGACTGAGTGGGGGGTTAATGAGGCCTAGTGCTTATCCATTAGCCTTAGGTTAAGCTTCCTTAATTCACCCAGGACCTCGTCAATGAACTTCTCGTAAAGTGGCCACTTATCCTCACCAACCCTCCTCCTTATCACGTCCATAACCATACTGTAGTTCTTGTACTTCTCATTCAATTCCCTCCAGGGAACCCCCCTTAAACCCTCACTAAGCTCCTTATTGAAGCTCAGTAGGCCAAGCATCATGAGTACGGCCATTATTGGGTAACCCACGTAACCCCTGTAGACTGTCCCATTATCATTACTGTAAACAAGCCCCTTACCCTCATCAACATACACGGTGTAGCTCCTTGAACCATCACTAGACACTATAACGTAATGATCCCCCTCCCTCCTAACCCTCCCATCGGCAATCGCAGAGAGGGCCTCCAGGACCTTAATCCTAGGAGGCATCCTTAACCTCCTCTCCATAATTCATCAGTGGGATGCCCACTAATAAACCTTTATGAGACATGTGAGGAAACGCTTATAAGCACTGGGGGAATTAAGTCAATAGCCCCAGCCCCTTTCCTAAGGGCGGCCTGCCGCGCGGGTGGTGCGGTTCTCCTAATGATGAGACGGGGACGGTAAAGAAATTGATGATTACAGTTCCACGCACTGATTTCACTAATAATGAAAAAATGGTTTTTTACAAATGAAGGGCTTTAACCTTACCTAAGCAGTATTAGAGCCACAAAGCCGTAGAGGGCTATGGTCTCCACGAAGGCAAGCACCAGGAAGAATATTAAGAGGTCCCTCTTCTCAATAGACGCTGAGGCTATGGCTGCGCCGGCAATACCCATACCAATTCCTGCACCACCTGCCGCTAAGCCAAAAGCTAACCCTGCCCCTAGGTAATTGTATGATTGATTCGTGGCCTGCGCATTCAACACTGGTAACGTTGACATTAAGATCATTAGTGCTACTGCAACCCACCTATTCATGTTGATCAAATAGCCGTTAGTGCATACGCTTTTAAGCATTAACGTCACTTAGCGGTAATGCAGGAACCAATAATAGTGATTAGGGCTAAGGGCGAGGAGGGCATTAGGGGGGAGGGTGTTATTGAGGTTCCTGTGCTTAAGCCCATTCCCGATAACGACGCATTAAGGAGGTTAAGGGAATTATGCTCAAGAAAATGGGACATCGTAGTCTTCATGAGTACAGTGGCCGTTGAGTACACTCATAGTGTTGTTAAGGATCCATGCTGGGTTAAATGCATGGCGGTCGGCCCATCCACTGCTGCAGCAGTGAGGAGCCTATTCAATAGTGAATGCGTGACGCCAAGCGAGTACTCAAGCCTAGGCCTACTGAACCTACTCAGGGGCTTTAATGGGAGCATACTGGTGATTAGGTCAATGGAGTACGGTAATAGTCAATTCAGTGAACTGGGTGGTATCGTTACTGAGATTGGATTATATAGGCTTAGCGCCATTAATGATGAGTTAAGTAAACTTAAAGCCCTGATTAATGAAAAGGAGGAGTCGGGATCCCCCTACGCCCTAGTTATCACAAGCCCAAGGGTCGCACGTGAAGTCGGCAGCATCCTGGTTAATTTAAGGCAAGCCTTAATTATCGCAATAGGCCCCACCACATCTAGGGAGTTGAGTAGGCTTAACATACCTCATAGGGTTTCTAGGGTTTACACAATAGATGGGGCCATTAATGAGGCTAAGCTCGCATTAAATAAGGATTAATCAACACGTGGCCTAACATTGAAGAGATTAATTCAGGCTAAGGGGCTATACGCCTTTAATGGTTAATTCAGGGAAATGAACAATAAGCCCCTGGGATGAGGAGGAGGTGAGGCGCGAAATGATTATACGCGTTCAGTGCTGGGCATTAAGCATGCCGTTGGATTATTCCCAAAGGCCCCTCCTAGTGTTCTGGGAGACCACTAAGGCGTGTCCATTAAGCTGCAGGCACTGTAGGGCTAATGCAATATTAAAGCCCCTGCCTGGTGAGTTAACTACTGATGAGGGTAAGAGGCTTATTGAACAATTAACAGGCTTCGGTAAGCCAACCCCAGTATTAATATTGACTGGCGGTGACCCATTAATGAGGGGGGACATTTTTGAGTTAATTGACTACGCTAAGTCATTAAACGTGCCGGTTGCCGTATCACCAACAGTCTCAGAGAGGCTGCTTGACGATGACGTGGTAGGGGAGTTAAGGGGCGTGAGCTCAGTTTCAGTGAGCCTTGATGGCGCATCACCGATTACTCACGACTACATTAGGAATAAGGATGGGGTTTTTGAATTAACGTTGAAGGCAATATCAAGGCTACTTAAGGCTGGGGTTAAGGTTCAGGTTAACACAACGTTCATGAAGCTTAACGTGCATGAATTACCGTTAATAGTTAAGGTGCTTAAGGACCTTAACGTCTACACCTGGGAAGTATTCTTCCTAATACACGTGGGTAGGGGTACTGAACTTGAGGCATTAACACCTGAGGAAACGGAGGACGTAGTTAACGTACTCTACGACGTATCGAAGTACGGCTTCACAGTAAGGACCGTTGAAGCCCCATTCTTTAGGAGGATTATACTACATAGGTACGCCTTTGAAAGTAATGAAATTAACCTGAAGCCAACCAGCGGCCCATTATACACTCAACTATACGAAGGCTTAGTTAAAGTAATGGGGAGTGAGCCACCTAAGCTGGTTAAGAAGCCTACTGTTGCAAGGACTAGGGATGGGGATGGGATAATATTCGTGGCTTACAACGGTGACGTGTCACCAAGCGGCTTCCTACCGATTAAACTAGGTAACGTTAAGGAGGGGGATTTAGTTAAGATATATAGGGAGAACCCAATACTGTTAAGGATAAGGAGGGGGGAGTATGGGGGTAGGTGTGGTTCATGTGAATTCCGCTTCATATGCGGGGGCTCTAGGGCTAGGGCGTATGCGGAGTACGGGGACCCATTAGCCGAGGACCCCGCTTGCATTTACAAGCCTGGTTCAATTAAACTCCCGGAGTCAGCACTAAGCCCTTAAGGGGAAGTGGAGCCTTTATTGCATCAACGTAATGCTTATTAAAGGGGGTACTTAACAATCCCAAGTGATGAATCAGAGTTACAATGAGTAAATGATAACACGGCGTTTCAACTGACTTTAATCACTAATGCTTTAGGTTTAATCAACTATTTCCTTAGCCACCCCTAATCCTATTAACCTCATAGAATTACCACTAGGCTGTTAAAGGGGTTTAATGGATATTATCTCAATGTAATCCCCAGGCCTTATGCCATACCTTTCCCTAAGCTCCTTAGGTATTGTGAATTGCCTTGAGTCAGTATGCCTAGTTCTAAGTAACCTAGCGCCTTCAATAGTCCCAGTGGCGTCCTTAAACCTAAACGTAATGTTAACGTACCTTAAGTTAACTATATCAAGAGCCCTAACTAGGCTAGCTGGGATTAGAACCTGAAAATTCGAATACACCTTAACCCTGTACGGTAATGTGGTAACCAGGAACCCCACGGCACCCCTCCTACGCATACTTATTGGTTTAAGCCGCGGAATTAAAAACGCTAACCCTTAAAACGAATTAACGGGGGATATATCAGTAAGCTCCTACGCTTAACCATGGTTAATGAAAACGAGGCTTGGGGAAGCTGCAAAAGAGTAATTAAACCCCACTAAGGCTAAGTAGAGTGCCTATACTTAATGAAAGCCTGCTTAGAACTAGGATGTTCGTAAACATGAAGTTTAGGAGGGGTAGGTGCCCATACTGTGGTCACTACTACTGGACCCTTAACCCAAGTCAAGATAACTGCGGTGACCAACCCTGCACACCCTACGGCTTCATAGGTAATCCACCGGGTACTTATAGGCCGGAGTCTGTTAAGGATGTTAGGGAGCGTTTCCTATCATTCTTCGAGAAGAGGGGGCACACTAGGGTTACTAGGTATCCTGTGGTTGCCAGGTGGAGGAATGACGTCTACCTGGTGGGTGCATCAATATACGATTTTCAACCCTGGGTCACCGAGGGCATAGTGCCTCCTCCCGCTAATCCACTTACAATATCTCAACCAAGCATAAGGCTCACTGACGTTGATAAGGTTGGTAGGAGTGGGAGGCACTTAACTGGGTTTGAAATGATGGCTCACCACGCCTTCAACTTCCCTGGTAGGGACATTTACTGGATTAACGAGACCGTGGAGTACGCTCACGAATTCTTCACGAAGGAGTTGGGGTTTAGGGATGATGAGGTGACTTATAAGGAGAACATATGGGAGGGTGGGGGTAATGCTGGGGAATCCTTCGAGGTACTGGTTAGGGGGCTTGAGTTAGCGACGTTAGTCTTCATGCACTATAGGGTGGTTGGTGATGAGTATAGGGAAATGCCCATTAGGATAGTTGACACTGGTTACGGCCTTGAGAGGATTTACTGGGTTTTAACAGGTAAGCCAACAATCTATGAGGCTGTTTTCGAGAGGTTCCTAAATAAGGCTAGGCAACTCCTCGGCTTACCTAAGCCTGATGAGAAGATGCTTGCGTCCCTGGCAATACACATGGGTCAACTTGACCCTGAGGTTCTAGCCCTCGATAAGGCTTACGTTGAGGTGGCTAGGAGGATAGGGGTTGATTCAACAGAGTTAATTAACTTCATTAAACCACAGGAGGCGCTGTACGTGCTTGCTGATCATTCAAGGACGGTCTCCTGGATGATAAATGATGGGGTTATACCATCAAACTCAGGCGTTGGTTACTTGGCTAGGTTACTCATTAGGAGGATGCTGAAGTACATGCATGTTATTGATGCTCAAGTACCATTAACGGAAATCTTCAGTACGCACCTAAGCTACCTCATTAATGATTACCCCGAGTTAAAGGAAAGCATGCAGCTTATACTTGACTTAGTTGAGTTAGAGGAGAATAAGTATAAGTCAGCGATAAGTCAACTACCTAAATTGATAAGTAGGGTTAAGGGTGAATTAACCATTAACGACCTCATAAACCTATACGACTCCCACGGTATACCGCCTGAGGTTGTTAGGGATGAGGCTGCTAAGAAGGGTGTGAGGGTTAATGTCCCGGATAACTTCTATGAAATGCTGGCTGCTAGGCATCAGAAGCCAACTAAGGGTGAGGAGGGTGGGGGAATTGAGGTAACTGCAGATGATGTAATAGACCTACCGCCCACTAGGGAATTATTCTACGAGAACACCTACATGTTTGAGGGTAAGGCTAAGGTGCTGAAGGTAATTAAGGGTAAGTACATTGTACTGGACTCAACAATATTCTACCCTGAGGGTGGGGGTCAACCGGCGGATAGGGGGGTGTTAAGGTTTAATGGTGTTGAGGCTAAGGTTATTGACGTGCAGAGGGTTGGGCCAGTGATAATACACGTCATTGAAGGCCCAGCCCCAGGGGTGGGTGATGTGGTGGAGATGAGGGTTGATTCTGAAAGGAGGCTTGGGTTAATGAGGATGCACACGGGCACCCACATACTTCTTCAAAGCATAAGGAGGGTTTTAGGTAAGCATGTTTGGCAGGCGGGTGCGCAGAAGGATATACCATTAAGTAGGCTTGACGTAACCCACTACAGGTTGCCAACCCAGGATGAGGTTAGGAGGATTGAGGAATTAGCCAATGAAGTGGTCCTGAGCGATATACCAATTAAGGCTGAGTTAATGCCTAGGAATGAAGCTGAGGCTAAGTACGGCTTCATAATATACCAGGGTGGTGTAGTACCGGGCGGTAAAGTGAGGATTGTTAAGGTGGGTGAGGGTGATGACGCCTACGATGTTGAGGCATGCGGGGGAACACACCTGGATAGGACAAGTAAGGTGGGTTTAATTAAGATCGTTAGGGTTGATAAGATACAGGAGGGTGTGGTTAGGTTCATCTTCACCACAGGCAAGTACACCCTTGACTATGTTAGGAGTCTGGAGGGTACGCTTGATTCAGTGGCCAGTAGGCTGAAGGTGGGTAGGGATGATGTGGATAAGGCAGTGGATAGGCTACTTAAGGGGCTTAATGAAGTTGAGGAGAGGAGTAGGTTATTGACTAGGAAGGCTATTGAGGCTGATTTAGCTAACATAGTGAAGTCCATGATTACCGTAGGTGGATTCAAGGTTGCAGTGTATCCTGAGGATTACTGGGTTAAGGATTACCTGCAGGAATTAGCCAGTAAATACCCTGGGGACGTACTAATACTAATCCACGGTAAGGAGTACCAAGTGTACACTAACGGTAAGGTTAAGGCCATTGATGTAGCTAAGGCGTTGAATGAACTAGGGGGGAAGGGTGGTGGCAGTGGTACGTTTGCGCAGGGTGTCTTCAGTAATCCGGTTAACCAGGATGATGTAATTAACGTTATTAGACGTAGTTTAGGTTAAAAATAGGCGTTAATCATACAGCAAGTAGCCTCCAATGCCCCTAACATACTCGCTAACGCCATCATCAACAATGCTTAATGCCTCATCAAGGTTCCCATTCATTAACCTCTCCCTAACGCCCCTATTACCCACTAGGTAATCGAAGTGGTATGCGCCATTATGTTCAAGGAACTTAAATTCCCCAGGGTGGATTCGGCTTATTAGGTGAATTAAAGTGAGTGCTAGTTTAACAGGCCTTAATGATTCCCTATTCCTCACAATTAATTCAACCCCCCTGCACTCCTCACCGTTATACTTAACCCCAGTTCCCATTGGCTTATATTCAATGGGCATTAATTCCACGTCCCTCAACCCCAGTGAGGATGCTTCATCAATTAGCTTAACGTTGTTAAGCCACGGTGCCCCAATCACCCTAAAGGGTTTACTAGTCCCCCTACCCTCATTAACGTTAGTGCCTTCGAATAAGCCAATGCCTGGGTACATTAATGCACTGTTTAAATCAACTATTGCCGGGGATGGCTTTACCCACGGTAAGCCGGTTTCATCAAACCACATTCGCCTCCTCCAGCCATTAAGCCTAATCACCTCAACCTCAGCCTTAAGGTTAGCCTCATCGTTAAACAACCTAGCTAATTCACCTGCGGTTAAACCATACCTGATTGGTATGCTCCAAATACCTATGAAGGATCTTAAAGTTGGTTCAAGGATTGGGCCCTCAATTATTGAACCAGTTAATGGGTTAGGGTTATCGAGCACAATGACCTTAACACCAGCCTCACCGGCCGCTTCAATAGTGTAGAAGAGCGTTGATATGTAGGTGTAGAATCTAACGCCCACATCCTGAATACTGTATATCACGGTATTAAGCTCCCTAATGATGTCCACGGGCGGTTTACGCCTAGGTCCATAGAGACTATACACTGGAATACCCCTGTAGGATTCATCACTATAGGATTCACCTGCTGGTATAAGGCCCCTTAACCCATGCTCTGGTGTGAATATTGCCTCAACGTTAACGCCACTTTCAATTAAAAGGTCTATTAAATGCCCCCTACCTGGGTAGTACCCACTATGGTTAGTAACCACACCCACCCTCTTACCTTTAAAATCACTCACGTACCCGTCATCAAAGAATACCTGCAACCCACTCCTAACAACACTCATTTAATCACCACCATGGTGATTAAAGGTACTTCACCACTTGCCTATACTTACTTAGCAGGGATTCATTACGTTCCCTACCACCTGGTACGTTAACGCTAACCCAAACCTCAGGCTCAATACCCCTCCTCCTTAATTCACTCATTATTGTTAATTCAAGGCTATGCAGTATGAATGCGTTTATTATTGTCGACACTGCGGCAACCCTAACACCCTCAATTTCCAACCCAGCCTCCCCAGGTGGCACCTTATTATCAATAGTGACGTCAGCCATCTCGAACAGTCTCTTACCAAGTGGGTTATCAGGTTGAAGGCTCTTAGAGTACTCAACGGAGGTTAAGGCAATAACCCTTAACCCCCTCCTCTTAGCCTCGTAAGCCATCTCAACTGGTGCAGCGTTCTTGCCTGAATTAGACACTATTATCATTACTGAGTTTGGGACTATTCTTTGGGCATTGAGTAAATTAGCTGCGTAGCCTGGTAATCTCTCAAGGCTACTTGAAAGTGACATTCCGTTTAACCCAAGTAGGTCTGGGTCAAGTATGGGGTAAATGGGCGCTAACCCCCCTGATCTATAGAATACTTCAAGCACCATTAACATTGAGTGGCCTGTACCGAAAACGTAAATTAACCCACCCTTACTCAGTGAGTCAACGCATAGGTTTGCCGCCGACTTGATGCTGCTCCACTGGTCCTTTAGGACCTCATCAATTATCCTCATTACGGTAGCCCTATACTCATTAACGTAACCTAGGTCACTGCCCATTACTATACCTTAATGTTAAGGTAATTAAGCATTAACTCACCTAACCTAATGCCGCCTGGTTTACTGCAGGAATGCTTTAAAAATAATGGATTAAAAATTCCAGTGAGGTATGGTAAGGGTTTTAGTTGCTGGTCATAGTGGATTAGATAAGCATAAGTGGATTAACGCATTAAGCAACTACACGGGTAATAGGGTTGGTAAAGTCTTATCCCTAGACTTCGACTCAATGCTGTCCGAATCAATGCCCTACTTCCTTGATAGTTACCTTGAGAAGCAGAGGAATAAGTGGTATGAGACCGTTAACCAGATTCTAGGCCGTATCGATAAGGAGCAGCCTGATCATGTTGTAATCAGCATGCATTTAACCTACTTTAGGCACAACACGTACTGGAGCCTTGTTGACGCTAATGCACTTAAGGAGTTTAAGTTCGACATGATCCTAACGCTCATTGACGACGCCTACTCAGTGTGGAATAGGATAACTAGTAGGGAGTCTAAGGAGAGGCATGGAGTATACATTAGGTTAAGGGACGTGTTCGTGTGGAGAACAGTGGAGATAATGATGGCGGACATGTTAGCCACAGTCCTTGGGGTGAGGAACTACGTCATGGCCATTAAGCACCCTGTGGAAACCTTCTACAAGATAATATTCACTAAGCTTCCTAAGGCCTACTTATCCCACCCAATAAGCCACGTGAGGAGTAACAGTAAGGCTGTCGGTGAGATTAATGAATTCGCAAAGATGCTTAGGAACGTGGTTGTGCTTTTCGAACCAACCACAATTGATGAGTTAATAATAGAGAGGAATTGGTTAAATGGGCGTGGAGCCATCATTAATAAGGAGGATAGGTGGCCTACGGATAATGATGACTGCGACTACCCAATTAGGCTTAAGGAGGATGAGGTTGCTGAAGTATCCTCAAGGAATCCAGTAACAAGGAGGAGTTTAATCCAGGATCAAGTTATGAGGAGGGATTTCAGGTACATTGAGCAGTCAGACATGGTTGTGGCCTATAGGCCCAGGTACGGTGGTACGTTAAGTAGGGGGGTGTTCTCTGAAGTAACCATAGCGGTTAACATGGGTAAACCCGTCTACGTCTACTGGCCCCCTGAGGATGGTGATATTGCGGAAAACCCATTCGAGTACGTTCACGAGTACTTCAGCAGCGTGGATGAGCTACTGGGATTCCTTAAGAGGCAGGTGTCGGCTTAATGGGGCATGGGTCATTAATAAGCAAGAGGGCGATTAGGGTTCTCGGTATAGCGGAGAGCTTCAAGTTAACGCACCCTAAGTCAGTGTTAACTGGGGTTGTGATGAGGAGCGACTTCATAATTGATGGGGTAGTTAACTCATTCTCCACGGTGGGTGGCCTGGATGTTACTGATTCAATAATAGGCATGTTTAGGGAGTTAAGTAGACCTGACGTGCACGCCATAATGATTGACGGGTGCATAGTATCCTTCTACAACATTATTGACATAGATAGGCTCCACAGTGAATTAGGCTTACCTGCATTATGCGTAGCCTTCAGTAGGAGTAGAGGTAACCCAAGGGCTGCGATAGTTAAATTGTTTAAGGATTACGAGGAAAGGTTAAGCATACTGAGTAGGATAGGTGAACCAGCCTTAGTTAACACTAAGTATGGCCCAGTCTGGGTTAGGTATAGGGGTTTAAGCTACGGTGAGGTGAAGGTTCTTATAACCAAGTTCCAGAGGGATGGGAGGAGACCTGAACCCCTGAGGGTTAGTAGATTAATATCGGCTTCGGTTTTCAAGAGCATCTACGGTAATTAACCAGTGATTAACCTATTAATGAGCGTCTCTACTGAACCCAGTAGTTCATTAACCCTACTCATACTAAGCGCCTCGGAGTAAACCCTGATTGATGGTTCAGTACCACTACCCCTTATTAATACCCATGATTTATCCTTGTAAACAGCCTTAAATCCATCAATCTCCACGAACCTCGCTAAGTCACCCATTGACGCAAGCTGCCTCCTTAACTCAGGCTTAATCCTATTGACGAGGGCCTTAGCATCATTAGCCTTTAAGTCAATCCTCCTGAAGTAACGTTCACCGAACCTACTGGTTAATTCCCTATAAATACTTGAAACTCCACTGGAACCCTCTATGCAGGCTCCCATTACCCCACTGTAGATGCCGTCCTTCTCAGGTATGTGCCAGGAGTACGCTAATCCACCACTTTCCTCACCACCCATGTCGGCCTCACCCATATTGATCGCATTAACAATATACTTTATACCAACTGGTGTTTCAGTGACTTTAATGTTGAGGTCAAGGGCAATGTCATCTATTAGGTGCGTTGTGGCAACAGTCCTCGCTACCCCCTTCTTAACCATCCCCATTCCCCACAGTGCCCTTAGGAAAACCGGGAATATCCTGTTCGCATCCAGGTAACCTAAACCCTTAACAACCATAGCTACCCTATCGCTGTCGCCATCATGCGCTATAGCCATGTCATACTTACCGTTTAGAACCGCGTCAACATCATCCTTAACCTGATCATACTCAGGGTTAGGTAGCTTACCTTTGAAGTCAGGGTCCTGCTCACTATTAATCTCCACTGCATCAAACCCAAGCTTCCTCAGTACGTTAACAGTATACCCAACCGCAGCCCCATGTATTGGGTCAACAAGCACCTTAAGCCTCCTCGGTTTAAACCTACTTGAGAACCATGAAACTAAGTAGTCCACGTAATCATCCCTCACGTTAACTGTTGGTATTTGCGTGTATTCAATATTCTTAACACTCCTTAAGACATCATCATACTCACTATTAATCACCCCCTCTATCCCATCAGTATCCTCAGGCTTTGCCGGCGCACCATCACCCCCTATTACCTTAACGCCATTATACATTGGTGGATTATGGCTTGCGGTCACTTGGAAGGCTAAGTCATACTTATACTTTAATATAGCCCATGAAACAACAGGGGTGGGTGTAGGTGAGGAGACTACGTTAACGTCAACCCCATGCCCCTTAGCCACTGAGGCTATTATCATTGCGAAATCCCTCGACATGCGTCTCGTGTCATGGCTCACAAGAACCCTTGATACACCGTACTTCCTGTACCAGTACCTTAACGTTGCCTCAGCTATCACCGCAATGACTAGGTCAGTTATTGATTCACCAATAATACCCCTAACGCCATCAGTGCCAAACTTCACGCTTACTCTACTCACTTGCAACCTTAACGTGGGTGGGTTAAAAATATTATTCACAACGTTAATACGTTAACGATCATTGACTTGAGCCACTGCCCTGGCTACTTTGGCTCCTCAGCTTCTCAAGAAGCTTCCTCTGCCTCTCCCTAATTCTCCTAATCCTCCTCCCCTCCCTATACTCCCTACCAACTACCCTAGCGTAGTCTGGGTCATTCCTAATCGCTGGGTGGTTTGGATCAACCATAACCACCTCAAACCACTTGTAAATGGCGTCCTCACCAACCCAGTATGACCCAAGGACCTCCAGGTTACTGAACCTCCTAGCCGCCCTCTGTTCAGCAACCACCTGTAGGTTTGTTGATAACGCTACACCGTAGACCCCCATCCTCTTAGGTCTCCTACCCGTATTAGGCCTACGCCTATTGAATGGGCCCCTCCTCACCCTAACCCTAACAACCACAACCCCCTGCTTAGCCTTATACCCATACTTCCTAGCCTTATCAATCCTAGTGGGCTTCTCAACCCTAACTATGGCTGGTTCCCTACGCCACTTAATTAACCTAGCCTTAATCACCTGCCTCAATGGGTCCTCATACGGCTTCTTCCAAATGTCGGCAATGTAGCGTAATGTACCCATACGCCCTCTTAACCTAGCCCCCTATTAAAATATTCCGTGAACATTAGTGTAGGGCTTACTTAAGAATACTTAACAACATTTAATAGCCTTGAGGATTAAGGGTAAGTATGATAACCCTGGAGAACGATAACATTAGGTTAATTATTCATGAGGCTTCAGGCACAATAACTGAACTACTTGATAAGCGTAGTAATACCCAGCACCTACTAGCCAGGAAACCGGAGCTGGAGCTCATGGAGCCGGGCATGGGGATTCTTGAAATTGAGCCGTTAATTAAGGGTAAGAGGAGCATGGTTGATTTAAGCAATGACTCGGTAACCCTGAAGGTTGAGGAGGGGGGTAAGGCTTTGGTTAAGGAGGTTAAGTTAATGAGGCAGGGCGCTTTGATTACAATCAAGGCTACTGGAGTGGATAGGGTTAGGGAATTACTTCACGTAGCCTGTGGTAACGGTGGCTATTGGGGGGAGGCATTGGGTGCAATGTATAATTGCAGGTACTTCGTTAAATTCGGCTTCACTGAACCACCAAACAGCTTCTCCTCAGTGGGCCTTAAACCACCAGTCTCAGGCTTCAGGTTCAGTAAACACTCATACAATGATAGGTATTTTCCGGAGCTTGAATGGATAGCCTTCATTAATGAGAGTAGGCGCGTTGGTCTACTGGTTAAGTGCCTATCACCCTGTTATGGTGTTGTCGAGGATCAATTCTTCAACGTTGAACTCAACCTTGTAGCTAACGGTAAGGGTGAATCATCCTTAACGTACGAGTTAACGTTGTTTAACGGCCTAAGTAGGGTTGATTACGCTGATGATGACTTAATAATTGAGGTTAACTCACCTAGTGTTGTTAAGCCAGGGGATAGTATTAATGGTTCATTAAGCATCTACTCATTGTCAATAAGTGGGGGACTTAATGTCAATGGTTACGTTAAGCTAGTTAAGTCAATGCCAACCCTAGGTAGGAGGGGTTACGATGTTGATAGGGTTAGGGTTGGGGAGTTTAAACTTGGGTTAACCCTGGAGGGCAATGTTATTAATCTTAAGCCAGGCAGCGCATCAACAGTAAGGTTCACCACCGAGCCCGTTACGTGGAGCATGGAGGATACCTTATACTCAATACCCTACCTGGAGTTTAACGTTAATGGTAAGGTTGTTTCAAGGGCCTTCTCAATTAACCCAGATTACGCAGCAGCCATTAACGCATTAGGGGATAGGAACCCTGGGTTGGTGAATCATATTAATGATTGGAGTGATGAAGTTGAGGGATTCTATGATGATAAGTTAGCCTCCATGCCCATATATGAGTTGGCCGCTGAGGACTTCTCAACATCCCGCAGGCTAATTAAGGAGAGGCAATTACCTGAAGAGGCTGTTAAGGTGCTTAAGGAGTATTTAAGCAGTGATGTTAAGGTTTACCCAGCAATATTCCTTGACTTAAGTAAAGCCACCAGGAACGGTTACGTTACATCAGCCCTAGCCGACATGATCCTTAAGTCAGCCTCAAGCCACGTATTCCTAGGTTCACCCATAAGTGATGCCTTAAGGGGCTTGGAAATGGTTGCCTCCGCGTACGAGAGGGGTGAGTTGATTCACTGGTTTAATGGTATTCACGGTGGGGCTGGCTCAGCTGGCTTACTTCAATTAACCTTAGCCTATGACCTAATTGAGGATGAGCTTCCCGAGGAATTGAAAACTAGGCTAAAGTTAATGTTCAGGTGGGCTCAGGGTGAATTAATTAAGTTAACCAATGCCTGGGCCGGCAACTGGGAGTTAACTGAGGCATTAGCCCTACTGGCGATTTCAAGTAAATTCAACTTCAATAACTCTAGGCTGGGTTTAATTAAGGCTGAGTCGGTGTTTAGGAGTACGTTGAATTACTTCCTTAATGATGGTGGTTGGCTTGAGGAGTCGGCGGGGTACCATAATGCAGTATTAAACATAGTTACCTGGGGGGCTGAGTTACTTAGGCTGAGTGGGATTGACCTATACTCGGTTGCTAGGAATGGGGAACCAGTGATTAGGAAGGCGGTATACTGGCTTTGGAACGTACTTGACCCACGCTATAGGATGCCTGCCCTTGAGGATAGCGGCGATGATGTGCCTAACCCGGACCCATTCATAATAAGTGGTGTTAGGTATAATGATCCTGTGCTTCTTAAGGTTGGTTTAAGGCTTATGGAATTAGGCTCAAGGCCAACGTCATTGTTGAGCGCGTTAGCCTTAATTGATGGTTATAGCTTAGTTAAATCCCCCATTGAGCCGAGGCATGAGCAGGTCACTGTATTGGATGATTCAGGTAGATTCATAGTGAGGAGTAGTGATGAATACAATGCAACCTACTTCATCCTTGACTATGGCCCCCACGGTGCTTGGCATGGTCACCCAGATAAGTTAAGCTTCGAACTCCACTCAAATGGTGAACCACTCATTGTAGACGCAGGGTCGGGTGGATACTACTCTGACCTTCACTGGAAATGGAGTAGGAGGAGCATAGCCCACAATACCGTAACCCTGGGGGATAAGGATCAATTGGAGACTAGGGGAAGGTTAGTGAAGTATTGGGTTAATGGTGACGATGTCTACGCGGTTTTTGAGGCTAACACATATCCGGGTGTTAATCATAGGAGGGGTGTGGTTGCATTGGGTAAGTTAATTTACGTGATTCTGGATAAGATTAGTGGGGTTGGTGAATTCAGGTGGAACATACACTGCATGGGTAATGTAGTCTACATGAAGAGGAACAGCATGGCGTTAACCACAGGGCGCACTGATTACATTATTGTCTTACCTAAAACCCCTGAAGTAACATATGGGTGGAGGGGGCATAGTACTAGGACTGTTTACGCCTATTATGAGGACCATAGTGTAGGTGAGTTAAACATGTGGGGCATCATCATACCCTTTAAGGCTGACGTGGGCTTCAACGGTAGTGAAGTAAGCATAACCTATGGGGGCAGTACCTACGTAGTAAAACCGCTTGAACTATATAATCTACTGTTTAATAATGAGCATTAGCCTAAAACTACTTTTACCCACCTAATGCTATTTTGAGAAAAGTTTTAATAGTGAAGTAATCGTTCTCCTGATTGCAGTATGACATTATTAAGCATCAGGAACCTTAACGTGGAGTATAGGTTACCTGACTTGAAAATCGCCATTAAGGCCCTTAAGGGGGTTAGTGTTAATGTTAATAAGGGTGATATTGCTGGAATTGTTGGGGAAAGTGGGTCCGGGAAGTCAACGCTTGCCTTAGCCATAATGCGTATGCTTAAGCCGCCAGCAATAATTAAGAGCGGTAACATATACTTTAACGATGTTGACCTACTGTCGCTTAGTGAACATGAGTTCAACTCCAAGTATAGGTGGGTTAAGATATCTATGGTTCCCCAGGCAAGCCAAAACATATTTAACCCGACCATGAGGATTAGGGATCATTTCATTGATACCGCTAAGGCACACGGCATTACTGATGAAAATGAGGTTTTGAAGAGGGCTAGTGAAATCCTTGAATTCACTAAACTCAACCCAGCCAGGGTCTTTAACCTTTATCCCCATCAATTATCAGGCGGCATGAAGCAGAGGGTAGCCATAGCCCTGGCGTTGTTCCTAAACCCAGAGTTAGTGATAATGGATGAGCCCACAGCCGCCTTAGACGTGGTTACTCAAATGGATATACTTAACCTAGTTAAGTCAATTAACGAGAAGTTTGGAACAACAATAATCTTCATAACTCACGATATTTCAATAATACCTGTAATAGCGTCATCAGTAGTGGTGCTGTATAATGGTGAGGTCATGGAGGTGGGGCCAATGGAGGATATTATAATTGACCCAAAACACCCATACACTAAGGCGTTGGTTCAGTCAACACCATCATTATCATCAAGTGCCGATGAAGTTAAGCCAATACCAGGTGAACCACCTAACCCACTTGAGGATATTCAAGGTTGCCCATTTTGGCCCCGTTGCCCATACGTAATGGATGTGTGTAAAACTGATAAACCCCCTGAGTATAATGTTAATGGAAGGATAGTGAGGTGTTACCTCTATGAGAAGTAACGAATACCTTATTGAACTAAGGGACGTATGCGTTTACTTCACTGAGAGGGTTGGCTTACTGGGTAAGAGGGTGACTAAGGCCCTTGACCACGTTAACTTAAGTATAAGTGATGGTGACGTAATTGCGGTAGTTGGTGAAAGTGGGGCGGGTAAAACAACAATGGGTAGGGTTATTCTTGGTCTCCAGAAGCCAACCAGCGGCATCGCCTTATTTAGAGGTAAGGACATTTACTCACTGAAGGGTAGGGAGTTCGAGGAATTCAGGAGGAGTGTGCAATGGGTTCCCCAGGACCCATACTCCTCCCTTGACCCTTCATTAACCATCGGTGAACAGTTAATGGCACCCATAAGGAGGTGGAACCCAAAGATTGATGCATCAGCTAGGGCTCAGGAGTTACTTAGGCTTGTTGGTTTAGTCCCTCCATCATTCTACATGAATAAGTACCCTCATCAATTGTCAGGTGGCCAAAGGCAAAGGATTGCAATAGCTAGGTCATTGGCCTCTAATCCAAGGCTCATTGTTGCTGATGAGCCGGTTACAATGATTGATTCCTCATTGAGGATAAGCTTCATAAATACCTTCATCGAATTAATGCGTGTTGTTAACTTAAGCCTAGTCTTCATAACACACGACATTGCCTTAGCTAGAATACTACTGTTGAAGTCGGGTAAAGGCAGGGTAGTGATACTTAAGGATGGGAGGATAGTGGAGGAGGGTGATATAAATGAAATAGTAAGTAACCCAAGGGATGAGTACACTAAGGTACTGGTGAATGCAGCGCCAGACTTAAAGAAGTGGCTAAAGGGTTATGAGAAGAGAAGTGAACCCTCACTCTAATACTGAGGCCCCAGGACTTAAATAATGGGATCCCCTTAAGGATGATGAGTATAACTGCAATCTGTCTTCCAAGCATTATGAGGAGAAAATATTAAAGAACACTGGGGTAACCCCAACCCATGCCTAAGGAGGTTTTCCTAGTGGACCTGTGGAGGAGGTACGCTGATAATGCAGTGGAGATTAGGGTTAAGAAGAATGGTAATGTTGTTAAGCTAAAGGCTAGGACAAAGGCCAGTTTAGTCACAATTAAGTTACCTGAGGATGTAGCCACTAAGCTTATTGAGGAATATAGGAGTAAGGGCAAGAAAATAATTGAATTCTAGAGTTATCTAACGCAACTACTATTGAGTAGGAAGGCATGTTTTAAAAAGCGGTCCAAGACTGCTGAACAGATGACGGATTTAACAAGGGATGATGTTATTAAGGCCTTATCACTAGTTATGGTGAATGAGAGGGAATTCCTAGGTAGGTGGGTCTTCATGAATAATGTAACAGTATTTGAGGGGTTAGTTGCAGTAATGCTCACGCAAAACACCAGTGATAAGGTGGCTACTAGGGTTTATGAAAGACTTAAGGGAAGGATTGGATCAATAACCCCCAATGCTATTTTAAACCTAAGCAGGGGTGAATTGGAGGAGATACTGAGGCCTATTGGGTCCTTTAGACAGAGGGCGAGTAGGTTAATTGAATTAGCAACCGTGGTTAATGAGAGGTATGGTGGTTCACTAGAGTTCATTAGAAACATGAACACTGAGGAGGCTAGGAAAACACTAATGAGTCTACCTGGTGTTGGACCTAAAACAGCTGACGTAGTTCTACTTAACCTAGGTAAGCCTGTTTTCCCAGTGGATACCCACATAATGAGGATTAGCCACAGGCTGGGGATAATGGGTGGTTATGAGAGGGTCAGTGCCTTCTGGATTAAGTTAATGAAGCCTAATGAGTACCTAATGGTTCACCTAGGTTTAATAGCCTTCGGTAGGGCAATATGCAGGAGTAGGAAACCACTATGCAGTAATTGCCCACTTAGGGATAAGTGCAGGTACTACATGAGCAACAAGACACTTCAGGCTTAATGATGAGTATCACTGTAATTGAGTACGTATAATGATAATCAAGCGTATACTACACCCGCTTGAGGAATTTAAGCCGCTTCTCATGAATAACAGTGAGGATGATGCAACATTGTGACTAATGTAACGTAATTTATTTAAATCATTATGAGTTACCGAGTATAATGTCCATAAAGCCTGTTTACGTGGTACTTGGATTAAGCCTACTGTCCATTATCCTCTCGACCATAGCTATGGTGCACAGTTACTTAGACATAAATGAACTCTTCATGAGGCTTGAGCCTGCAATGTACTCAAGTAAGCTAGTGTATGAACTTGTTGGTATAGCTATACTGGATGTAGCCACCTTCACTGCGTCGGTGTTCGTGGTTAAGGAGAGCTTCCTTGATGTTGCAACATCAATATACGTGCATGAGGAGGTGTTGGCCAGGATGAGGAGGGTTATGGCATTCATGGGTGTTACCTTCTCATCAATATCAATAATCATGGTGCTTATAGCCATAGCGTCAGTTATCTAGGGCTTAAGCCTCCTCATGTCCCTTGGGAAGGGTAAGGCATCCCTTATGTGATCTAGACCGCAAATCCACATAACTAGCCTATCAACCCCTAGACCGAAGCCGGCATGCGGTACTGAGCCGTACTTCCTTAAATCAACGTACCACTGGTAATCATTGGGATTCAGGTTGAACCTCTTTATTTTACTAATCAACTCATCATAATCATATATACGTTCACCACCACCCACGACTTCACCATAACCCTCCGGTGCCAGAACATCAACACTTAGGGTTGTGTTAGGCTTACTTGGATCATTCCTGTGGTAGAACGCCTTAACGTTCTCAGGGAAGTGGTGGAGGTGAATTGGTTGAGTAAACTCGAGGGTTAGCACCCTCTCCTCATCGGCGCCAATATCATCCCCCCACTTTAGGTTAAACCCCTTCTTATTAAGAATACTGATAGCTTCATCATAAGGCACCCTGGGGAACGGGGGCTTAACATTCTCAAGGGGCTCCGTTCTTCTACCCAGTAGGCTCAGGTCCTCTAGGTTTGATTCAAGCACCCTCTTAACCACGTGGCTTATCAAGCCCTCTGTAACGTTAAACATGTCCTCAAGGCCTGCCCAAGCAACCTCAGCCTCAGCATGCCAGAACTCGGTCAAGTGCCTACGGGTCCTCGACTTCTCAGCCCTAAAGCTTGGGGCCATTGTGTAAACCTTCTCCAGTGAGAATATGAGAGCCTCCAGGTAGAATTGGGAGGACTGCGTTAAGTACGCCTTCTCACCGAAGTAATTAACCTCAAAAAGCGTTGAACCACCCTCCACCGCTGATGTTATGAACATTGGGGCTTGAACCTCGTAGTAACCATTACTCCTAAACCACTCATGAATAGCCCCAAACACAGTACTCCTAATCTTCAACACTGCCTGCATCCTCCTACTCCTAACCCACAGGTGCCTCATGTCCAGTAGGTATTCTGAGTCAGCCTTAGCGGCATCCTCATTTATTGGGAATTGCCAACCAACGAAACTCCACGGTATGTCAGTAACCTGGATTTCAAAACCACCTGGTGCCCTGGGCTCCTTCCTAACATGGCCCGTCACTATTAGTGAGGACTCTATGTTAAGTTGCTCCGCCTTCTTAAACGCAGTCTCATTATCCTTACTCACCACTGCTTGAATTATCCCCGTTGAGTCCCTGATCACAATGAATATTTTACCCCCAGTCACCCTTTTCCTGTACACCCAACCCCTCACGTTAACTAACCCCCCTT
>ERZ1669247.170-NODE-170-length-29329-cov-5.166359_pt1 | contig 29329 bp, 30 predicted proteins | sample MGYA00579297_ERZ1669247 | MGnify/ENA primary metagenome ERZ1669247 (study PRJEB41166, sample SAMN08046056) | hot springs metagenome | biome: hot spring; feature: acid hot spring; material: thermophilic sediment; isolation source: thermophilic sediment from acid...
TTATCGCTATCTGGCATACCGCCGTTTTCTGGCTTCTGGGATAAGGACTTGATATTGGACCTAACACTTCAGTCTGGCCTTTGGTACCTATACGCTTTAGCTCTAGCTGGCGCATTTATGACGGCTTTCTATATATTCAGGGCGTTTACCCTGATATTTGCAGGAAAACCAGAAAGAGAAGTCAGAGAGCCGGGGCACGCGATGTTGCTACCGTACGCGGTGCTTGGGATTGTGACGTTGGCCTTTGGACTGATATGGCCCTCACCGGTTGGTGCTTCAATCTGGATTTACAAAGCCATTACAGTTGACAGCTACGCTAATTTGCAGCTGACGTCGCTACCACCGTTTAACCTTAGCTCGCTTGCGGCCTCTCTAATAGTGGCGTATAGCCATTTACATTTACTCCGAAAAGAGGCAATTATATTCACCCATCGGAAAATCCGGAGTGTTGCCGGCGCTTCACTCCTTCTTGTACGATAGGTGGTTCATAAACTCGGCCTACTATCGGGTGATCGTGGGCGGTTTCGCGGCAGCTTCTCGTGGCCTCGATGCGGTGGAGCACGGTGGCTTCGATAAGTTTTACCACTCATTGCTTCCCTCCACGTTTTCCTTGGCTAGCGTGAAGCTTAGAAGGGTTCAGACAGGTGTGATATCCAAGTACTTGACCGCTCTCTTCGCCGGTCTGCTAATTATGGTGGTGATCTACGTGGCATTTCTCTTGATTGGGTGATAAAAATGCAAGCAGAGATGTACTCGTTGATTGTGCTGGGGGTTTCCGCAATGACGTTAACGCTCTTGCCTAGGAACCGCGGAAAGCTCGGTGTAGTTATTGGTGAAATTGCCCTAGCGATTTCAGTTGCCTTATGGTTAATTTACTGGTATCCGTTCAGGGTCCCAATGGTATCAACGGCTTCAGCTTCGAGCTTTCATTCAGATGAGCTATCCTACTTGGTTTCCGTAACAGCTGCGTTCGTGGGGGCGCTTGTACTTCCGCTCTCAAAGAGAGTAGAAGGAAGCTCTTGGCAGTTTCCGTTCGCTATAATCCTCGGCGTAGCGGGCACTTCCGCTCTTGCCTCTACGACAAATCCCTTAGTGATATTGGCGAGCTGGGGCTTGGTATCCTTAGCTAGCTATTCGATGGTCTCGCTAAGCGGAGATAAGGACTCCCTAATTGGGTCCATAAAGTACGCATTTATGAGTGCTCTCTCTTTCCAGTTCTTGCTCATAGGCGTCTACATGGTTGTCTTTTCGCCGGCTGGGTCCAGGATTATAGCGCTTGGAGTGCTTCTCTTCTTGGTTGCGCTTGGGTTTAAGGCAGGCATTCCGCCATTCCACATGTGGTTGCCTGACGTCTATGGCTTTTCGGATCCAATCCCAATATCAATGTTGTCATCGACAATGAAGCTTGGGGCGCTAGCCCTAGCCATTAGGATACTAGCGCAAGTTATGCCATCCATAGAGCCACGGTTTGGGCTCTCCCTGGTAACGGTACTTGTGATATTGTCTTCAGCAGCGATGGTGCTCGGTAACCTGGGTGCTTTAACCCAGACAGACGTTCAGAGAATGATGGCGTACTCGAGCATAGCCCACGTCGGCTACATGACAATGGCTCTCTCGGCTTTTGCGGCGTCTGTGGTATATAAGGCACCTCAGGCAGGTTACTTCGCGCTGCTTGGCTTGCTAGTATACTTCGCTTCGTATGCGCTTTCTAAGGCGTCGGTGTTCTCCTTCATATCGGGAGTCAGGGGTCAGGGTAGGGCAAGCATGTTCAAGTTCCAGGGTCTGGGAACCGCTAATAAGGCGTCTTCAGCATCCGTCTCGGTGATACTTCTCAACTTGATAGGCATGCCACCCCTGCTCGGGTTCTGGGGCAAGTTTTTCATATTCCTATCAACCGCAAGTCCATCTATCCCACCTTTTTACGTTGCGGGAATTCCATGGTTTACGCTTCTTGGAGTCGCTAACAGTGCCTTATCCGTGTTCTACTACGCTAAGGTCATAAGAACGATGTATACGAGCGGTCCATCGGGCATGAGCTCAAAGGTCATTGCAATCCCGCTGATTTCATCGGTTCTTCTTGCTGCTTTCGGGCTGGCAATGCCGTTTTTGATCTCCCTCCCGTAGAAAAGTTTGCAAGGGTCCTGTTGTCGAGGTGTGCCGCTCGCGCCTTTTTGCGATGGTCAGATTTACGTGGTTAGTTCGATGTGGGATTTACCCGGACGTTCGCATTCTGTTTTTGTTCTTTGTCCTCTTGCCGCGAGCCTCCAAAGAGGACGAGCTGCGATAGCCTACATTGATAACTTTTAAGGCCCATGCGTCTTTCTTTGGCTTTGGCTTTCTAGCCCTTTAGCCCTTTTGCTTATATTACTTGCAGCTTCTAATTGGCGGTTGAGATCACACGCCGCAAGAGGCCTCCGCTTAAATACGCGCTATGCGTGGGGTGTTGCTAGCGCTGAGGCTTTCGGAAAACCTTTTTGGTTGAACGGAAGCGGGTGCTATGAGGTGTTCCCGCGCCTATGAAGAGCGGTTTGGGGCGTCTTTGGTTTTATTTGAGCCAAGTATACGAGCAGGTGCCCCGCGTTTATGATAGGGGCAGCAACGCCATAAGTCTATGGCAGGTTAGAAGATGGAGAATGGAGGTTCTTAAGCTTCCGCTGAGGCCGGGCGATTTGGTCCTTGACGCGGGTTCAGGAAAGGGGGCTATGAGCAATTTGTTGAGGCGCTTTGGTGTTGATACGGTGATGCTTGATGCGAGCTTTAACATGTTGGCGCAGGGCACAGGAGATAGGGTGCAGGGCGTTTTCGAGCGTCTTCCTTTCAGGAAAGGAGTATTTGACCATGTGGTGATGGGTTTCTCCCTGCACGCATCTATAGATTATGAGCTTACCCTCAATAATCTAAAAGGATCTATAAAGAGTGGTGGAAGGATATTTATAGTGAGCATAGGAAGACCATCGTCGAGTGTGAAGTACGCCTTGTGTCTTGCGTACTTCGAGTTCGTGGTCCCCATTTTGGCTTTGCTTTCTACGGGGAAGGAGTTTTCATTGTTTCTTGGCCTAAAAACGATTTACAAGAACAATCCTAAGAATGAGTCAGTAAGGCATCAGCTTGATGGGTTATTTGAAGCGGTTGAGTTCAGGGAAATTGCTCTGGGAACTGTGTTCAAGTATGTCGGGGTTGTACCGGTTTCGAGTTCGCAGCGGTGATCGCCGCCTTTACGTCATAGCCCTTGGATATGAGGTACGAGATCTCTAGGGCTGTGTGATATGACTCGGGATTTCCAATGTTGAGCCATACCTCGTCCGGCTCAAGCTCGAGCGCAACTACTCTTCCCTCTTTTGCAAGTTTTGAGATGGCGTCAGTTAGCTCGGCCTCACCGGTCCTGCCTGGCTTAACGGAGGATATTACGCTCATGGCTTTTCCCGAAAAGGCATATACTGCGGTTAGAACTAGGTTCGAAGGAGGGTTAGGGACCTTTTCCAACGCTTCGGTGACCTCTATGGTGCTACCCATTCTCCTCCCTATTATTACGCCTCCGCTGCTTGGATTGTCGCTTTCTCTTACTAGCAGAACGGCGTCCAATCCCTTGTTTAATTCTTGCCACATAAGTTGGAGAAGGTTTCTTTTGAAAGAGAACGGGATTCCGTCATCCGCGTGAACAAAGAAAGGATCGTTCTTGACAAACACATTGGCTTTTGCTACCGCATCGGCAAATCCCCTTGGCGGATCTTGTTGCACGAAGGTGACTTTTAGTCCCTCGCCTAAAAGATAAGTTATCAGTGGATCTTTCTTCTCGCCTACCACAATGCAGAGGTCATCTACCCCTGCGGACTGAAGTTGATCTATTATGAGCCTTATTATCGGGACGGCTGAGAGCTTGCCCTCAACGTTCGAAAAAAGCGGTAATAGCCCTTTTGGTATTGCTTTAGTGCTGGGATTCATCCTGCTGCCCTTTCCCGCAGCCGTTATGATTGCCTTCATCTTAATCACTGGAGACTCCATCCTTTAAGGTTGGAGTCGGCAAATGACGTAATTGCAATATAAGTATTTTTTGTTTCTCTTTGAAAGTCGAAGCCAAACCAGTAACGCAAGAAGTCGCAAGCCTAATCGCCATAAGACGGCTTTTTCTAGGGATACGCGTTGGAGTTTAAACTCGGTGGGGGAAGTGGAACTATCCATTCCCCTCGCGGAAGTACCACAAACTTGTAAGCTGGAAAGCAGCCCTTTCCCTAGCGCTTTTCCACGAAGCACAAGCAAGGTGCCCGGGGATAATTACGTCTTAACGCTAGCAAGATAAGGTAATTATCCCGTATTCCACGTGTGAAAACAAGCTTGCCGATAAACCAGGAAGCTCCCTTTGCTAGTGCTGGATAATTCGCGCATAAAAGGATGAGGACATGCTGGGAAATTGTCAGAAACTCATTACCCGTTGCCACAAGGATACCGTAGTTCGTGAGCCATTTACTTGCAACAAAAAACACGGTGTTTTATCTTGAGCGAACGAAGAGCGGAACACGCATTTCTTCAGGACTGAGACCTCCGTGGTGTCCCCGAAAATTGATTGATTCGTTATTTTCTGTGTATGAGTATATTAGTAGCCTTTTTGATTGGGGTAGCACTAACAGGTCCCCTAGCCTTTCCTCGAACTCAGTTTTTTCGCATCCTATAAGCCCCTCTCTTAGAACTTCTTCCTTGGTCATTACGATGAAGTCTGGAAAATTTTTGTTTAGGTAATCCATTACCTCTTGCGTTTTTCTCGTTTTAAGGAACATTGCCCTCGAATCTCCAAACGGAGGTAACTCTAGGAGTGACATGAGTTCAGCAGGCGGTAGCAGGGCGGGGTCAACCTCCACTTGCCCGTGGTCTGCAGTTCCTAAAACGGTGTAGCCAGAAGTCGAGCCCACTGCCTCGAAAAAGTCAAGCAGATCCTTCACGGCTGAGGCCGTCTCTTGGCTATATGGCCCATAGTGATGGGATAGCGTATCTACGTAGGGAACGTAAACGTACACAAACTTTCTCTCTTTTTTAGATAGCTGCCTCTGAACCAGCGGGCGCAAGTCCCAGAAGTCGTAATAAGGGATGATCGACGAAAATCCGTCATCATCGTAGTTTGACATCGGTGTGTTTGAAACGCTTCTAGGAAGTATGGCAACGGAATTCACGCCTATCTTCGAAAGCTTTCTCCCTAACCTCTCCCCTGGCCCTACGAGCTTCTCATACGACGTTGGGAGTTGTGGCCCGGAGGGATGCGAGAGGCCTAGCATGTTGACAATGCCTCCCATTTCTCTTACAAAAGTTTGAAAGCCCAGCACCCCGTGCTCACATGGTTTTTTTCCCGTGAAAAGCGTTGTGAGTACAGTTGCGGTAGTGGAAGGAAATACCGAGGTTATTTCTTCGTGATCGTTTTTGGCTCCCGCGCTCTCTAGCGTAGATATTCCAAGCGCGTCGAAGAGGAAGAGCACAAGTCCGTCGTTTACCGGTAATTTAAAGTCAAGTGTTTTGCCGGTAGGCGAGTCTCCGAAGAACTCCAGAATTGACTGGCTGAGGTTGTAAAGGCTTCTGCCATCGTATTTCGGTTTGAAAATCATTTTTGAACAGAAGCGCTTGCAATAGCATTTAACCCTATCGGGACTAAGGGAACTCAAATATTCCTTTTGCCGGGGAGGTATTGGTAGTTTCTCTTGTATTTGAATGCTTACGGTAAAATGATCATAACCGCGGTACGCAGATCAGACAGAGCCTATCAAATTCTCCATATTTAATCATACGAAGGTATTTTTATGCCGGCCCTTCAAGGCGGAAATGGCATCTAGAGAAGACATAAGTTGCAAGTTAAGGTCGGGAAGGAAGTTGAATGCGAGACCAAAAATTAACGGTGGCACCATAAGTAAGACTGTTTACTAACACAAACAAGTTATCGGTATGTTCTTTCCTGAGGGTAACGATGTCCTCTTGCGGCAGAAGCCAATGGAAGCTATTCAGAAAGAAAAATACATTGAGCCATTAGCGGGACGTTGCGCGACGCTTTGAAAAGGGAGGTCACTTCCCGTTGTGACGGATAAATTCATGAGAACTACGGATATATGTTCCCAGTACATGGGTTGGGCTAAGTCTGTCGGACGCGGAGCTCACCTACCCTCTTGCTCGATTCTTTGTTCGGCAAGGATTTTATCTCAGCCCTTGAGACTCAGAAAGAGGATACATTGTGGAACGTAGGCAGAACGCCTGAAGGTACTAACATGCGATTGCAAGCTTACTGAGTAATTCTTTTTCGGCATAGCTGGTTCGGCCCTGCTATGGGGTCTTTTATGTGCTTGAGATAGCGTTTTATGCCATAACGCTGATTGGTGTGAAATTGTCCTCTAAGGTTGTGCTAAGGCTTGGCGGCTCTATTTTAGCCTCTCCGATAAACGCGCAACTAGTCAAGAGGTATGCTGAGATAATCAAAGCGCAGCTCTCGCGGGGCGTCGCTATGGGCGTGGTAGTTGGAGGCGGGTCCATGGCTAGGGAATACATTAGGGCAGCAACAGAGCTTGGTCTAGCTAATAGTAAAAAAGACGCCCTTGCCATAAGGGTATCCCGCGTTAACGCCGAGCTCTTTAACGACGCACTCGGTGGTAGATTTGGAGTGTCGTTATCTATCAGATCTGCGCTTAGGTCAATATCTAAGCAGGGCTTTGCCGTTATGGGTGGACTCAGGCCTGGAATGACTACCGATTACGTTGCGTTCCTTTTGGCTAAATCCATGGGAGCAGACATATTGTTTAAGGCAACCGACCAAGAGGGGATTTACGATGCTGATCCACGCAAAAATCCAAGCGCGCGCCTAATAAGAAAGATGAGTTATGCCGAGCTAGAAAGCATAGTTGGCAGGGGTTTACACGAGCCGGGCATACACAGCATACTTGACCCGCTTACCGTAAGAGGTCTTCCTGAAACACGCCTTAAGGTAATGGTTTTCAACGGTATGGTGCCTAATAACCTTGATCGTGCCATAAACGGAGAGCCGGTTGGGACCCTTGTTACTCCTTGAGTGAGAGATCTCGCAAGGCTAAAAAACTTCCGGTCTAGAAGAAATGGATGGGAATTGAATAAGGAACAGGTCGAAAGATATAGGATGCTGAAGTTATTGAGAGACCTCTCCACAAAGGTGGGAAGGGGAACCGAGTTTGTGTCACTTTACATCCCGCCATCGAGGCCGCTTGGTGACGTGTCAGCTAACTTGAGGGAAGAATACGGAACAGCGAACAACATAAAATCGAGGGTCACTAGGAATCACGTGCTGGACGCCTTAGAGAGCATACAACAAAGGCTAAAGCTGTTTAAGGAAGTCCCACCAAATGGGCTCGTGATATTTTGCGGGGCCGTACCGCAGGGCGAAGCCGCGGGGAGCGAGAAGACCGAGATATTCGTGCTTGAACCTCCTAAGCCGGTTCCGTTCTATTTGTATCGATGTGATAGCAGGTTCTACCTCGACCCGCTTTTGGCCTCGCTAAGCGACGAAAAAAGCTTCGGGCTGATAGCAATAGGAAGGGACGAGGCGGGGCTTGGTGTGGTCAGTGGTAAGGACCTGCGTGTGTTAGACGTGATGACGTCGGGAGTGCCTGGAAAGGTAAGGGTAGGAGGGCAATCTGCGAGGAGGTATCAGAGGGTACTTGAGCAGCTTGTGCATGAGTTCTTCGTTCACGTGGCTGAGAGAGCTAACAAGGAGTTCTTAAGCATACCAAACCTGCAAGGCATATTCGTGGGAGGGCCAGGGCCCACGAAGGAGGACTTCATAAAGGAGGGGCTGCTGGATTACAGGTTGAGAGATAAAGTGCTTGAGGTAATAGATTTGGGGTACGCTGGAGAAGAGGGGCTGAGAGAGTTGGTCAATAAGATAGCACCAAAGCTTAAGGATGTTGAATACGCGGAGGAAATAGAGGCCTTTGAAGAGCTCAAGCAGATGCTATTTGAGCATCCGGATAAGGTCGCGCTGGGGAAAGACGAAGTTGATAAAGCATTCAAGCAGGGTCTTGTCAAAAAGCTCCTGATCTCTGAGGCGTTTGACGTCCCGTACTTACTTATGAAATGCGATAAGTGCGACTACGAGATATTTGTCAGGGCTTCAGAAAGGCCCACCAAGTGCCCGGCATGCGACGGGGGAATTAGCGTTGTAAAAGAGGAATCTGGGCTAGACCACTATCTGGATTTGGCAATTGAGCAGGGAGCTGAAGTGCAGATCTTCTCTGCGCATAGCGAGAGCGGAGAGCAGTTCCTAAGATCTTATTCTGGTATTGCTGCCTTTCTCTAGCCGGCTAACGTATTGCGGTAATTTGTGAAACAGGCATGCTGATGTTCCTTTGAGGATTATTAGGTTGTTCTCAAAGGGAGGTGCCGAGCATTGGCGTTAATTGATGCAATACGCTTAAAAAAAGCCGTTGGTTTTTGTGTTGCTACATAGCCCGGTGGTGTAGCGGCCAAGCATGGCGGGCTTTGGCCCCGCTGACAGCGGTCCGAATCCGCTCCGGGCTATCCCATTACACGTACTCCCTTCAAATAATGAACCGTTCATAATTTCACGAGGAACCGAGTTTTTAGCCCAGTTTACGTTAAAAAGCTCGAGTTGCTGAAAGTCTAGGAACGTTATTAGATAAAGTGAATTGAAAAGGCTCTAGAATCTCCTTAAGCCTATAAAGATTGGTAGCGGTGCCTTTATAATAGGGCGCGCTTTAGAAGTCGCAGTTTTAAGTGCTTGAGTCTAAAAAGTACCGGTGCGGGGAATGGGATTCGAACCCATGTAGGCATAGCCAGTAGGTTACCCATCCAGGCGGATCTTGAGTGTGGGGTTTTGTCCTGCCCACCCCCTTTGACCTGGCTCGGGCATCCCCGCATGATAAGTAACGGAAGTAGGGTAAAACCTTTTTCCTTACCCTTTTTCAATACTATGGTAAAAAAAGCAGTTTCGCTTTTAGCTGTCCTGCTGCTTGCAGCAGTCGCGGTGGAGCTAGCATCTGGTTCTGCTCCATCATCAGTCGTAACACCTAATGCGGAGATAACCGCGCTGCACTCCGAGGTAACATTTACGCCGTTTGGAGTTTATGTTAGAGATGGAATATACATAAGGGCCGGCAGCGATGGGCTATCCTATCTTCTTATAGAGGTGCCGAGCGGTACTCACCCACAGTTTTATGATTTAACCGGATACCTTAAGACCAAGTGGTTAAGTCCAAACATAGCTAACGTGACGCTAAGCTCGACGCTATACGCCAACGAGACGTGGGAGATTTACGCATCTTACGTTTATTATCCATCTGATCTGCTTTTATCTCCATTCACGTATCACGTTTGGTTGTACAATTCGACGATCGGCAACCTCACCATCTTTGCTTATTCTCCTGCGCTATCGATAAGCGGAGTTCCGAGTTCTTGGGCTATCGCGAGCTACAAGGGATTGACTCACCAGGAGTTTTACGCCAATGCTAGCAACGTTAATGAGGCTGAGGTCTCATCACTCGTAATAACTGGCTATGAGAATGACGTTACTGCCTTGGACTTCTTCTTGACTTTCGTAGTTGTGGCGCTTGCCGTAGTTGACGCCTCCCTTTACTACGCGTATCGTAGGAGGACCCAGCAAAGCGCCGGACAGGTAGAAGGGCGCCACATAAGCGATAGGACGCGCGACGCCATTTCCTCGATATCGGATCTCGTGAAGGGCTTGCTTGAATCAAGAAAAGCCCTTCCGATTAAGAAGGGGGATGTCCAGGCCGTTAACCGCTGGATCAATTCCAGCAAGCAGAAGCTCGAAGCGCTTGACGCCTCCTTAGAAAGTCTGCAGGTAAGAGAAAAACGCAAGGACGACTTAGATGCCATAAAGGAGGCAAGGGACTATCTCCAGATGATAAGCCTTGACCTAAACGGCCTATTTGACCTTGACCTTCGCCTTGCCTCTAAGAAGATATCGCAGCGTACCTACGACGGAATGGAGAAGCAGAGACTTAAGTCCATATACAGGTCGTTGGAAAAAGTTAACTCGATTTTGAGCAGAACGGTAGAGGAAGCCTAGCGACGTTTGTCAGGTAGCTTTTTATGCCTTGACCACGCTAAAAGTGGGCTCGTGGTCTAGTCAGGATATCCGAAAGGTCCTAGAGACGGCGGCCTGCGGAGCCGTTGATCAGGGGTTCAAATCCCCTCGAGCCCGCCTTTAATCAGAGCGACGTATAACGCTGTAATACTTAAAAAGGAGCGTAATTCATATATCAAGTTGAAAAGCTTGGCGAAGTGTGAGGATTCGGTTAAGTACCTCCTGCCGATAGTGAGGGCTGAGATAGCAAAACAATTGATGCTCAAATACCTTATGAGTGAAACCGAAGCTGCCAAGCTCCTTGGGGTGTCTCAGGCATCCATAAGCCATTACATGAACGGTGAAAGAGGGGGCAAGGAGCACGATATCGTTAAGAAGTGGCGGACGGAAATAGAGAAGTTTGCGTCGAAGGCGGCGGATGACCTAATGGCTCATCACAGCTTAGATGACATATCTGTTGCATACTGCGAGCTTTGCAGGACCGTGGGAATAGGCGAGGCCTTACCGGTTGGCGAGACTGAGGAAAAAACTAAGTCATTTTAACAATGGAGTAGTTTTTCACGCGTAAGAGGAAACGTTTCAACTTAATAAGCTTGATGGGCTTTCTAGACTTGGTTTCTTTCGAAATGCTTATATTATGGGAATATTAGTATCACAGGATAAATCTTGACAAAGATTTTAATAAATGGTAATTGGGTTGACGAGAGCGAAGCTACGAAGCAGATTAAAATACTTACCAAAGGGGAGAGGAAGTTCTTAACTGCATTGCTTAAAATCGGCGAGCCAAGTACCATAAAGAGGATATCTGAAGTTGCCGGTATGGGTACTGTTTATTGCTACATAGTTTCCAAGAATGTAGAAAAGAAGGGTTTGGTAAAGAGATTTGGAGGAAGAGGAGCCCTATTCGGGCTTACTGAAGAAGGGTATAAGGCAATAACTTGAGCTAAGGTTGTCCAATAAGGAGCTGGACATGAAGAATCCCGCAGATGGATCTAGCAGAATCCTTTTTTATTAAGTTCTTAGCTTCGCACGCTTTAACCGCGTCATTGCCTAAGATGTTTATTACGTAAGCGGAATGAAATGCGTCTTCGAGCTGGTCTTCGTTGATAAGAGAGCCCCCGTAAAACCGGGGGTCCACGAATAGCGAGGCCTCGTTACAGGAGATTGTTTTTCCCAATATACTGGCATCGCATAGCCCTATTACGAGGCCATTCTCCGACTCGTGACGCCCTATGGAGAACAACGCCATCAGCCCTTCAGTGGGTTCTTAACTGGCGTTTCTGCTCCGCAGGCGAGGCACTTCAAGAAGTAAAGGCGACCCCTCTTCTCCAGTACGGTGTCGGGCCTGCCGCAGACCGGGCAGCGGACGTATTCTTCGTAATATTTCTTTATGAGGGCATCCACCTGTTCCTGGGAAACCTGATTGTTGAGGACAAGCTTGTTTCCTTCGATGGTACCTGCGGCTCCTAACCTCTTAGTGAGATAAAGATAGAGTTGCTGCGGCTCCCTTTGAAACAGATCGCATATTTCCTTGAAGTTCTCGATCTCCGATCTCTTGCGTGTTATGGAAAGGTGAGCGTGGGGCACCTCAAACCAATCGCTTTTGGTGCTCTTTTCTGGGAGGTTGTTCATCAATCTTTGCAAAAGCTGCTTGTAGTCGTATTTGTCTACCATGAGTTTAGGCTTGCAGCGGCTTTTAAGCGTGAGCAAGGCCGAAAACCCCATATCCGTGCGATTGATTTTCGTTGAAAAATGGCATATCTGTGTTTAATAAGACATGGAGAATCCCTATGGAACGCTGAAAACAGGTTCACGGGATGGGTTGACGTCCCGCTTACAGACAAGGGCAGAAGCGAGGCCACTCGGGCAGGGGAACTACTAAAAAAAGAAGGAATAAAGTTCGATGTGGCATACACTAGTGTCCTAAGCAGGGCCATTGAGACGCTTGAGCTCTGCCTTAAGAGTATGCAAGTCGACATGCCCATAATAAAGGATGCGCACCTGAATGAGAGGCATTATGGCGATCTGCAGGGATTAAACAAGGCAGAAACGGCAAAGCGGTACGGAGATGAGCAGGTTAGGTTGTGGCGCAGGAGCTACGATGTAGCCCCACCAAACGGTGAAAGTCTAAAGGATACGCAGAAAAGAACTGTGCCTTTCTTTGAAAACTGCATTTTAACCGACATAAAGATGGGCAAAAACGTGTTGGTAGTAGCACACGGAAACAGCCTAAGATCCATAGTTATGTACCTAGAAAAGATTTCTGAAAAAGACATTCCGCTCCTCGAGATACCAACAGGAGTTCCCATAGTCTACGAGCTGGATTCTGAGGGGAACGTGAAGAGCAAGAAGCTTCTGGAGCGATGGCCTGTACGGTCATCCTCGTAGGGTGAGGGCCTTCTTCTAGGAGTTGTCCCTGTGGGCATGGGGCTTCCGAAAGGTTAGGGCTCGCGGGCCCGGTGGGATTCGAACCCACTGATACAGGCTTCGAAGGCCTGCGCCCTAATCCATAATGGGCCACGGGCCCGCTTGTTATTCAAACAAAATTTTTATACGTATTGGAAAGGCTACTCACGGCTGCGAGCTTAAAGCTGCAGATATGGAGCTTACTACCCTTTTAAGGTCGTTCTCGGCAATTTTCTCTTTAAAGGTAGCTTGGTCTATGACCTTAAATCCGGCATCCTGCATGGCCTTAAGGTTTCTTTTATCAGCTGTTGAGCTCCATCCGTATGAGGTTAGCAAAACCGTCGGCTTGTTTAGGCCTTTCATCTTCATTGAAAATATATCGATAAGCTGAGCTATGGAAGGGTGAGGCCCAACCTCATAAGTCGGAGAGGCTATCACTATGACCTTAGCGCCATTAGCTTCGGTCAGCGCGTCCTCTATGTCATCCCTCCTGTTATCCGTAAAAGCAAACGTTTTGAAGTTCACGCCAGGAAGACTGTCCTTTATCCTTTTTACCACGGACTCTATGGATCCGTACATGGAGGCGTAAACGATTACAGCCTTCTTTCCATCTGACTCGCCGCGGGCCCATTTCGTGTAAAGCTGTATCACCCTCTCCGGGTTCTTAGACCAGATCAGGCCGTGAGATGGGGCTACGATGGCCGGCTTTATTCCCTCCTGATTCAGCTTTTCTATGTTTTTCAGTAAGTTATCCCTGTAGGATCCTATGACGGTTACCAAGTACTTTTCAGAATAGCGCTCATATTCTTTATCCGCTACTTGGTCATCAACTCCGTCAGGGATAGAGTAGGATCCGAACGCATCGCATGTGAATAAGATCTTTTCCTGCTCGTAGTATGTCATCATGGTTTCTGGCCAATGCACCCACGGCGTGTAGATGAATTTGAGCGTTATGTCTGAAAAGGAAAGGCTTTCGTCGTTTTTAAGGGACTTAAACTGGTTTTTAAAATTGTACTTTGCCCTCAGCAAGCTTTCGGCTATGGGGAACGCTACCACAATCGCGTTTGGGTTTACTTCCGAAAAAGCTTCAAGGGCGCCCGTGTGGTCCGGTTCCGCGTGGTTCACTACAACGTAACGGATCTCGGCTGGTTCTACGACCTGCTTCAGCGCCTCCAGGAAAAGATCTGAGTATTTTTGCTTCCATAAGTCGATCAGCACCGCGCCATCCTTACCCTTTATAACATACGCGTTGTAGGTGATTCCCTCCGGAATGTGCCAGTTTGCCTCGAAGTACTTTACATCGGTGTCGTTAAGCCGCAAAAGGGTTACGGATTCAGAAATGTTTCTTATGATATATGAGACCATAAATTTACTTCCCATGTGAATAAAAACGTTTGTGCTTGCTAGTCATGCGATGAAGCGAACCCTAGGCGCGCCTCTGTTGTGAAGGTCCCTCAAATCCTTGGGCATTGAGAACAGTGTTTCTATGTTTCTTTTCGTTATTTCGGTAATCGGTTTTTTATCTCTTACTGGTTTTCCGTGTAATATGAGTGGCTTCAGTAGCTGCGTCCCTTTAGAAAATTCTGTCCCCTCTGGGACGATATAGTCAATCCACTTCTCGTAGTCCCTGTAAACCTGTTTGGCTCCGCTCATATGGCCGGTTTTCGATATTGGGAAACCGTCAACCTCACATATCTTCATGCCGAAGTCTATGGTTGGTGCATCCGTGACGGCGTTGCCAACGCCGAACGCATCAGCATGTTGTGCCAGCTCTTCTAGCCTGTATTCGTTGAGCCCGCCGCTTAGAGTTATCTTTACGTTGAGTCCCATTTGCTTGAGTTCCCAGCGCACTTCTTCAGCTTCCTTGTCTAGATCCCCTGAATCTATGCGGACTCCTTGAAGGTGGCTTCCAAGCGCTTTGGCAGCTATTAGGGCTTCTGCGCGCGGAGTAAAGAACGTATCTATGAGTATGGTGCGAGGGGAATCGGGTGGAGCGTACATGTCGTAAGCGCGAAATGCCTCCTCTTGGTTGAAGGGATGTTCTTTTGTGCTAAACGCCAGTACCATTGCGTGAGGTATGGTGCCTACGGGTTTTACTCCCAAAAGCCTTGCAGCTAACACGTTTGAGGTACCGTTGAATCCCCCTTCAAGTGCTGCCTTTTCCTTAGCGAGCGCGGAGGATGGATGCGAGCGCCTTGTCCCAAACGCGAAAAGCGATTTATCTGGCCCGACGGCTAGCCTCATGCGTGCAGCCCTACTTGCCGCACCCGATGCCTCGCATAGAAAGCCGAGTATTTCTGGTTCGTAGGTCGCAAAGTCGAGGTATCTTCCCTTTATTACCAGTACCGGTTCTTCTGGGAAGAAGACCTCTCCTTCATCTATTGCATAGGCGTCTACTGGGACATCAGTAAGTAGTTCCGTGACATCATCGAGGCCAGACAGAATTCCGAAGTTATAGGGCTCTGGCAGGGCCTTAGTAAAAACTTCCATTGTGACGTAGGGATTTCTTCCAGCACGCCTTAGTACCTGCTCCGTTACCTTGAAGTAGAGATCTGATACCTCGCCTGACTTCAGATCGTTTTCTGTCGGTGTGAAAAACATCTTAACTATATATTGATATGATATTTATTTTTTGCGAGGAAAAGCGCGTTACTTGCCCCAACAGCCCTTCTGGCCTTTGGCCCGCTATGTGCAACTAAAAAATTATAAAGTGCGGTGATACTAAATAACAAATGCAAATAACTTATTTGGGTCATTCCTGCTTCGTCTTGCAGAGCGCGGGACATAAGCTGATAATAGATCCATATGAAGGAGGAGCCTTTGAGGGGTTTAACCTGAGAATAGAGGACTACCCCCAAGCCATAGATGGCGTTGAGGGGGTTGCCGTAACACACCATCATGCCGATCACGATTACGTCAAACCTTTTTCCGGCGCTAAGGTCTTTGACGGGGTTAAGAGTATAGGGAAGCCGCCCATCGAGCTAATACCGGGATTCACGTTATCCTCTTATCGGACCGACCACGGCCCTGGAAGGGGAGAGTGCTCAACCATATCCATATCCGTTGAGGGAAAGCGCTTCGTTCACCTTGGAGATACCTCGTCATTACCTCCCGAAACGGAAACTCAGGTGAAAGATGCCGACTACCTGATGATTCCCGTTGGAGGGTATTTCACGATGGGGCCTCAAGAAGCAGCTAAGCTCGCTAAGATGCTAAACCCTAGATTTGTGGTGCCAATGCACTATGCCATAAAGGGAAAGAGTTCGCTCGTTCCGCATACGCTGGACGATTTTCTGAAAGCATCATCGGGGCTAAACGTTTTAATCATAAACCTTGGAGGAAGTAAGACCCTGTGAGAAGTTGGTTTTTTCCATTTGTCATCTTGGCTGGAAAACGACTAAGGCTTAAAAGCAGCATCATATAACTTTTGATTGGGTGATAATGTGTGTCTGGGGCCGAATTCCTGAAAAAACCCCACCTTAACTTGGTGGTAATAGGTCATATTGATCACGGCAAATCTACCATAGTGGGAAACCTGCTGTACCTAACGGGGTCGCTGGATCCAAGAGAGATGGCTGAGATCGAGGCTGCAGCGAAAGCCAAAGGAGAAGAGGATAACAAGTTCGCGTGGGTTCTCGACAGGCTTAAGGAAGAAAGGGAACGCGGTATAACAATCGACCTTTCCTTCTGGAGGTTCGAGACTCCGAAGCATTTCTTCACGTTTATTGATGCGCCCGGCCATAGGGATTTCATAAAGAACATGGTGACGGGCACAAGTCAGGCAGATGCCGCAATACTTGTGGTCTCCGCGAAGAAGGGTGAGTACGAGGCCGGAATAGGAGCGACTGGTCAAACCAGGGAACACGCTTTCTTGGCTAAGACCATGGGAGTCAACCAGATCATCGTTGCCATAAACAAGATGGATGATCCTTCTGTCAACTATTCGCAGCAGAGGTATGAGGAAGTAAAGGCTGGCATCAGCAAGCTTCTGTCAATGATAGGTTACAAGATGGATAAGGTGCCGGTGATCCCCGTTTCGGGTTGGAAGGGAGATAACCTTGCGACCAAGAGCACTAATATGCCGTGGTATAACGGTCCAACGCTGGTAGAGGCCCTCGATATGCTTGAGGAGCCACCCAAGCCAATCGACAAGCCGCTTAGGCTTCCGATTCAGGACGTTTATACCATTCAGGGCGTTGGGACGGTGCCAGTAGGAAGAGTAGAAACTGGCGTACTTAAGATAGGTGACCGTCTCGTTTTCCTTCCCTCCAACAAGGTGGGTGAGGTCAGAGATATAGAGACGCACCACACAAAGGTAACTCAGGCAATACCTGGTGATAACATAGGCTTTAACGTGAAGGGCCTTAATAGAACCGACATACAAAGGGGAGACGTGGCAGCGAAACTTGACAGCCCAGCTACCGTAGCCAAGGAGTTCACTGCAAGAATATTCGTGCTATATCACCCCACTTCCTTTGGAGTTGGCTACACACCCGTTGTTCACATCCACACGGCTACCGTTGCCTGCAGGATAGAGGAGATAGTTAACAAGCTGGATCCGAGAACTGGCCAGCCGCTGCCTGAAAAGGCGACGTTCCTAAAGCAGGGCGACAGCGCTATAGTCAGGATGGTGCCGATAAAACCCATGGTAGTCGAGAAATATCAGGACTTCCCGCCACTAGGAAGGTTCGCCATAAGGGACTCGGGCAGAACCATAGCTGCAGGCATAGTAGTTGACGTGGTACCAGCTCAGATTCAGGTGAAGGCTTGATGGCTCAGAAGGCAAGGGTGAGGCTTTGGAGCGCGAACGTCAGGGACGTGGACTTGGTATGCAACGAGATAAAGGACGTTGCTACCAAGGCAGGCGTTCGCGTTGCGGGCCCCATCTACCTGCCCACTAAATATCTAAAGATAACTACGAGAAGGGCGCCAAATGGAGAGGGAACTGATACCTACGATCACTGGGAGATGAGGCTTCACAAGAGGTTAATAGATATAGATGCCGATGAGAGAGTTATGCAAGAAATAATGAGAATTCAAGTGCCTGATTCGGTCTATATAGAGATCCAGTTGACTTGAGCTTAACCCTCTTTTGATTTATTAATAAATAGCTGAACTCCTTTTTGAAGGTCAGGGGTTCCTTTATCGTTGAGTGGCACCTTTGTCATAACGTGAATGTACTTACCGTCAGCGGTTTCTATGAAGGCCTGCGGGATTTCCACTCCACCAAATTCGTCCTTTTCCCCGTAGTTTGTTAAGAAGTCCCAGTCTTCGTTTAGCTCCTTATATTCGACGTTTAATTGTGTGGCCGCCGTTTGGCATATTTTTTTAGCGTAAGACTTTAGGGCATCCCAATCCGCGGTAACCAATATTATGGCCTTAGGCTCCATTTGAGACAACTAAAGCGGAGGCTTAAAGTCTAGCGTTTTGGAAGGGGCTCAGCTAGGACTTTAGCTCATGAGCGTCGCTACCCGGATTCGTCTTCATTGCCCCTTAGGGCTTTGGTCATTACCTCGCTTTGCAGAATTTGAGGTGGTACGCCAAGCTCTGTTGCGATCGTTGCTATTTGATCGAACTCCGGCTTTGCGCTTATCAGTTTGCCCTCCATATCCCACGCCAGCTTTACGTTTATGTCTTTTCCCCTTAACTTAATGGTTCTCATTGCCCTGGAGGCCACAAACCTATTGACGCCCCAAAACCTAACTCCGAGGGTACCGGTATCGTCCATCAGGGTAAGCGCGAGCTTTCTCTCGTCTCCCACCCTTGAGATGGCCCTAATTAGCGTGCCAGGCCTTCCCTTTTTCCTTAGAGAGGGTATGACGTAGGCGTCAAGCGCTCCGTTTGCCATCAGGTCGCTTACGGCCTTCCCAACGAGCTCGCCGCTTGCGTCGTCAATATCGGTCTCCACGATTGACACGTTTTCGGTTTCCGTCGGCGGGTAATCGTCCCCTAATATCACGCGCGTGAAAGAAGCCCTGCGGCCTAGGTCCCTCTGGCCAATTCCATAACCCACTTTTTTTGGAGTGAATATGGGGGTCATGCAATTCTTTTCAACCAGCGTTGACAGGATTGCCGCGCCTGTTGGGGTGGTTAGCTCGCCACTGCCGAAAGGCCCGGGTATGACGGGTAATCCTGCCTGGCTAAGAATGGTTATAGTGGCCGGTGCTGGTGATCCCATTATACCATGCGAAAACTCCATGTCTCCCCCTCCCAAAGCTATGGGAGAGGCGCAGTACTTGGTCCCTTCGAACAACTTTAGGTCATCTAGGCACATGGCGACGCCTACTATATCTATTATTGTGTCCGCCGAAGAAGCCTCATGAAGTGTGACCTTCTCTCTTAAGCCGTGAACATGAGCTTCCGCGCTTACTAGCTTGTCGAAAGCGGAAAGAGCAAAGACCTTGGCCTTTTCTCTAAGATTGAACTCCTTGAGGGCTCCGTCTATGGTCTTCCTAAGTATGGCGCTATCTCTTTCCGGGTGTGGAGGTTCTCCCGGCTCATAGACAAGTTCTTCATCAACCGAAACGGTAACCTTTGTACCCATGATCTCCCTGCTACTTGTCTTCTTAACGTCGACTTTCACGGAGCGGACGCCGGGCAGGTTCTTGGAAACGTAGTCAGCCAGTTTTATGACTTTATCTTGGTCAGCGCCAAGATCTAAGAGTGCTCCCAAAAGCATATCGCCTGAGGTTCCAGCTGTAGAGCAATCAAAATACAGCATCATGAACTTAAGCGTTTAATTGGCTTTAACGCTTTGCGCATAGTTAAGCCATTGTCGTACCTGAATTCATGATGCGTCGAGCTCGTATCGGCATGGAGTCACCTGTGTAGGCCATGCAGCCTGACGGATTCGAGCGCATGGCTTTTTAGCGCCTACCTTACTCTTCAAATGAGAGATATCCTAGAGAGGCTTGCATCGGGAAAGATCGGCGTCGATGAGGCTGAAAGGGAGATAAGGCGGCTTTACGTCGATCAGGTGGGAGAAGAGGTAAGGCTAGATCTAGAGCGCGCATGGAGGAGGAAGGTACCTGAAGCCATATTGGCGGAGGGCAAGGATCCAGAGGAAGCAGCAGCCCTTGCCAAGGAGATGGCGAAAGCCGTCGGGTCTGCCATTGTGACAAGGGTAATGGATGAAGATCATCGCAAAGCCATTGAGGGACTAGCTGGCGAATATCAGTTGAAAAAGGGGAAGAGGTGTTTTGTGGTCAGAAGAAGTGGTTACGTCCCTCCAAAAATTGGCCAGAAAATAGGAATACTGGCAGCTGGTACAGCTGATCTTCCTCTGGTTGAGGAAGCCCAGTTCGTTGCTGAGGAAATGGGTTGTGATGTTGAGGTAGCGATTGACGTTGGGATAGCTGGAATTCACAGGCTGTTTGAGCCGCTTAAGAAGATGCTGGATGATGGCGTGGTCGTTCTGATCGTCATAGCGGGAATGGAGGGAGCCCTTCCTGCCGTAGTAGCGTCGCTTGTGGACGTACCCGTGATAGGGGTGCCTTCGTCCGTGGGATACGGGTACGGCGGTAAGGGGGAGGCAGCTCTGATGTCAATGCTGCAGGCATGTCCCATGGGGGTTTCTGTGGTTAATATAGACGGCGGAGTTGCCGCTGGGGCCTTTGCGGCGTTGATTGCAAACAAAATAGCTGAAAAGTGCCGTAATTCATGAAAAATATTCAGTAATTAGAGCTAATTTTTGAACCAGTTTCAAAAAGCTTTTATGCCTTTAATCGCTTACTACATGCCCTATGACGTAAAAGACGGTAGAGTGGTTCCTTTTGTTGCTAGCGTTGACGAAGCGCTTAGGTTGGCTAGGTCTGCCAAGTTCGTCGACCTTCAATTTGCCGACATAGCGGGGAGGCTGCAACATGTCACGATTCCCTCCCATGCCCTGAGCGAGGACTCGTTCAGGGTTGGGGTACCCAAGCTTGATGGCTCATCTATAAGGGGCTTTGCGCAAATAGATGAATCAGACATGGTGCTTTACCCGGACCCTCAGACCGTTGCGGTCTTGCCTTGGTATCCCCAAGAGCTTTCTACTGTTAGGTTTATATGTGACGTAGGACTTGGCGGTGGGGCTGGTGCGTTTGAAGATGCCCCCAGAAACGTTGACAAACGCGCGGTTTCATATCTAAGGGATAATGGCTTTACGTCGTACTGGGGGCCCGAGGTCGAGTTCTTCGTGTTTGATCGCGTGACTTGGGATACGCTGCAGCCCTACAGGGGGCAATCTTATGAGATCGTTTCGCGCGAAGCGCCATGGTCATCGCAGGGAGCTGGCTATCCCATAAGGTTCAAGGAGGGTTACTATCCTGCGCCGCCGCAGGACACGCTTTACGAGCTCAGAAGCACTGCCGTCTCTTACCTGGAAGACAGGTTTCACGTAGTATGCGATGCGCCCCACCACGAAGTCTCTACGGCAGGTCAAGGTGAGATAAACATATTTCGTGATGACCTAGTCCCTTCGGCAGACGCTGTGATCAGCATAAAATACGTGGTCAAGAACGTAGCTAAGAACATGGGCATGGTGGCCACGTTTATGCCTAAACCCGTGTTTGGTGACAACGCCTCTGGGATGCACGTCCACATGTCGCTTTGGACTGGAGGCGTCAACGCTTTTTATGACGCGTCTGATAAGTATGCCGAGCTTAGCCAGACCGGTAGATACGCCGTAGGCGGTTTGCTTGAACACGCGAGATCGTTAGCCGCGATCGTGGCACCAACTACGTCATCTTATAAGAGGCTGGTACCGGGATATGAGGCTCCGGTTTACATGGCATGGAGCAAGTCAAATAGATCAGCCGCCGTTAGGATACCAATTTATCATAGCGGAGTCGATCACAGCGGCGAGAAAAGGCTGGAGTTCAGGCCTCCAGATCCATCCTCGAATCCGTATTTTGTGTTTGCGGCAATGGCCGCTGCGGCAATGGATGGCATAAAGAGGAAGATAGATCCAGGAGATCCTGTTGATAAGAACATATACGAGCTCACGGAAGATGAGAGGCGTGAAAAAGGTATTGGCGTGCTGCCAGGCAGCCTCAAGGAGGCGGTAGAAGCGTTGCAATCGGACAGCGACTACCTTCTGCCAATATTTGGCAGGAGCCTTATCGATAAGATCATTTACTATGAGCTTAAAGACTATCAGGAAGTGAGCATGAGACCTCATCCGCTTGAGTTTCAGATGTACTTTGACGTGTAAGGCCCGCACCGGCATTTGAGTTTTTTGAATGCAATAAAAATCCTGCCTTGATGATAGTCAATGGGGCGAAAGCCCCCTTTTGAAGAGCGCAACAGGTCTAGTGGGAAGCAGGCGCGTTGCCGGATAGCCCCTTCCCGCGAAGCGGGACCAAGGCGCTCGCGGCGGCAAGATGAACAGCCCTTTTGACCGCCGGAAGAGTTGGGAAGCCGAAACCGTTAGCTGGATAATTCGCACGTATTCTTAGGATCGGGAAAACCTTTGTGCTTTTAGCTGATTGATGATATTTGGTGGCGCTTGTTTTTATCGGTATCGTGCTGAAGCGTTTGAGAAGTAACTCAAGGTCGCATATCTAGGTGTTTAGCTAAACTTATATCGGTAAACCGAAAACACTTGAGTTGTTCGAAGAAGCGAGGAAAAGGACGCTAGTGTCTGCGGTGGTGTTTGCCGCCCTAGCGGCAGCCAAATTTGAGAGCGGCGTCTTATTCCATAGCGTGATAATGATTGGAGATGGGATTCATTCATTTTCTGACGTGTTTATGACGATCATGGTTTACCTAGGGCTGCGGGTAGCCGAGCGGCCGGCCTCGGAAAAGTTTCCCTTTGGGCTGTATAAGCTAGAAAACATGGTCTCTTTGGTAGTGGCCGCAGCCATAGGTTTTGCCGCTGTGGAGATAGCAAGGGATTCTCTGAGTTTCATTCGCGTATCCCAGCCGGCTGTACCCATAGTTGTGGAGGTAATCTCTGCTGCAGCCAGCTACTCGATAATGGTTTACTTGAATAGGACACCTGGTATAGCATTACCGTCGATGAAAGCTCAGGGCCTTCACGCCTATCAGGATGTCCTATCATCGCTAGTAGTTGTGGTAGGAGTGGTCGCGGAGTGGTTATCAATGGTTTTGCTTGCTGAAGTTGTCGGAATACTCATAGGGGCCTACATAATGTTTGAGGCCTACAGGATAGCTAAGGACGCCGTTTACACGCTGCTTGATGTCGGGAATGAGGAGATAACCGAAAAAATAAGGGACGTCGTGTCAAGGATTGAGAGCGTAGTAGGGGTACACGAGATAAGGGTAAGGCAAAGTGGCCCGTTTTACTTCGTAGAGATGCACCTTGAAGCGCCTGCCAATTACTCTGTTCAGGAGGCAGACGCACTAGCCGATAAGGTCGAGGGTGAAATAAAAAAGAGCATTCCCTCGGTCGTTCACGTCAGTATACATGTTGAGCCAGGGTCTTTCCAGGGTAAGTGGATCGTGGCGATTCCTGAGCAACCCGATGGTTCCTTGAGGGGACATATGGCCACGGTCCCTCTTATAAAGATCGTGGATACCAAGAGCGGCAAGGTGGACGTAATCGAGAACCCAGCTTTAGCTGAGACTAGGAGAAAGGGCGTGAGGCTTGCAAAAGAGCTTAAGAACAGGGGTGTCGAAGTGGTGCTGGTTAGGGAAATAGGTGAAGGCATGTTGTCGTCGCTTAAAGGCGAGGGCATGATGGTGCTGTACTCTCCTACATCTAATGAGACTGAGGCCCTCACCATGTTCAAAAGGGGCGAATTGAAGCCCGCGGAAGCATCTCCAGAGCCAGATTGAATCGTATTATTACCGATCTTGGTTAGGGAAGGCTAAAGCCATGCTAAGGCCGCTGATGCCTTTTTATCTGAGCTATCTTACTTACATATGGTCAACGACGAAGACATAAAGAGGATGGCTAACCTTCTGAAGTCAGGGGCGACCATGTTAGCCGATACGTGCCCTGTCTGCGGTTCCCCTTTGTTTAGGCTTAGGGACGGGCAAGTGATATGCCCGCACTGCAACAAGCCCGTGGTCTTCGTAAAAGCCGGGCAACAGGAAGCGTCGGCTATGGAACCCTACATCATCGAGAGGGTGAAGGAGGTACTGCTCAAAAGGTTAAGTGAGGTCTCCGCGGCCCTTGACTCTGATTCAGATAACATGCCCTCTTACGTTTCACTTATCTCGACAATTTTGGACTCTCTTAAGAAGATCAAGGAGTTGGAGGCCTCGTGAGCGGGCGCGTGGGGATGGCACCATGTTAGTTATAGGTGGCATGGGAGTAGGGGGTCCTGGTAATCTGACCCTATCGTTGCTAGATGCTGTCAGGTCATCTGACCAGGTATTTGCAGAGGCATACACCGATCCAGAGGACATGCTTACCATAAAAAAAGTGGAGGAGCTAACTGGCAAAAAAGTGATAGTGCTCAGCAGAAAGGACCTCGAGGAAGGACAGGGTGCCCAGGTATTGGAACCAGCCAAAAAATCCCCAATTTCTCTTCTCGTCTTCGGGGACCCTTTTATATTTACAACGCACCTTGCCCTGAAGCGTAGGGCAGAGCAAATGGGAATTGAGGTCAAGGTAGTTCACGGCATTTCCGTATTATCGCTTGCGCCTTCATGCTCAGGACTTGATCCTTACCGCTTTGGCCCGCCCGTTACCGTGGTGTATCCCGATGAAAGATACGGCTATTTTCCAGAGACTCCATATGAGGTAATAGCGGATAATCTTTCTCGCGATCTTCACACGCTGGTTCTTCTTGATGTTAAGCACGAGGAGGGCAGGTACATGGGCTTTTCGGAGGCCTTAGGAATTCTGGAGAAGCTGGAAGAAAAGTTAAGTAAGGGAGCTCTGAGAAAGGGACGGCCGTTGATACTTCTATCGGCCCTTGGGTCGCCAAGAGAAATTGTAAACTGGGTTCGGCTTGGAGACGTTGTCGACGATAAAATTTATAATCTGCCCAAGTCCATAATAGTGCCTGCGAGCATCAAGTTTTACGAGCAAGTACCTCCAGATTTTCAGCGAATGTTGCATCGAAATGGCTAAAAGCTCATGATCTTAGAGGTCAACGTGGAAGGAGCCGCCAAGCTGCCAGCCTACATAAAGAAGGGTTCGCTTGTACCCAGGGAGTACCAGCTGAGCATATACTTGAGCGCCTTACAGGGCAACACCCTTGTGGTCTTGCCCACTGGACTTGGAAAAACGGTTATTGCTGCACTTGTAGCGGCTAAGCGCTTTGAACAATATCCCGATGAGAAGATCGTGGTGCTAGCGCCCACGCGCCCCTTGGCCGAGCAACACGCATCAACCTTTGGGAGCCTAATAGAGGCTGATGAATTGCGGGTACTTACTGGAGAAACGAGCCCTGATGCCAGAAAGTGGTATTGGAATCACTCTCAGTTTATATTCATGACACCACAAGCGCTAGAGAACGACCTCAGAGATGATAGGTACGATTTAACTGATGTGTCTTTTATGGTTTTTGACGAAGCCCACCACGCAGTTGGCGATTACCCGTATGTGTACATAGCTTCAAGGTACGTCCATGAGGCTAGGCATCCTTTGATTCTTGGACTAACTGCATCTCCTGGATATAACAAGGAGCACCTAGAGGAAATCCTTTCTAATTTACACATAAAAAAGGTGGAAGCCAGAGACGAAAGGAGTGCTGACGTCGCAGCTTACATCAAGGGGATAACTGAGAAAAGGGTTGTGCTGGAATTGCCGGCCGAGATCTTGCAGGTGGGCAGATTACTAGATCAGATCTCTGAGAAATACATCGAAAGGCTATCGGCGCTTGGCATAAGGTTCAGGGTAAGCAACGTCCCCATAAAGTACCTTTTGGACATTCAAGATAAGCTGAGGAAAAAGATAGAGTTGGGTAGCGCGGATTCCACCGACTTTCAGGCATATGGCCTGTTAAATAATATCATCAGGGTGAAGCACGCCAAGTTGCTGGTTGAGGTGGAGGGCGTGAGCAGCGCACTAAGCTATATGGACGAGATGGAAGATGCGGTCGCACAGGCTGGTTCTACTCGCTCGTTGAAGATGCTCGTCAGCGATTGGAGCGAAGCCAAGAATAAGCTATTGGAGTTGCGGCGGTCTGGCCTTGAACACCCAAAGGTTCCAGCGTTGCTCTCTGCGGTATCGGAGGAGCTCTCGAACACAGGTTCTAAGGTTTTGGTTTTCACCCATTATAGGGAGACTGCAAGGGTGCTTTCCTCAATTCTGGGGAGCGTTAAGGGTGCAAGGCCAGCGCCTTTTCTCGGGCAGGCGAGGAAGGGCGTAGAGAAGGGAATGAGTCAGCGCGATCAGATGCGCGTTTTAGACGACTTCAGAAGTGGTCTAATCAACGTATTGGTGGCCACGCAGGTCGCTGAAGAAGGTCTCGATATAGAAAACTGCGACCTCGTAGTGTTTTACGATAACGTTCCAAGTGCCATAAGGCTAATACAGAGAAGGGGCAGGACCGGCAGAAAAAAAGAGGGTAAAATCGTTATACTAATGGCCAAGGGTACCGCTGACGAGACATACCACTGGATATCGCTAAAAAGGAAAGGAACGATGGGTAGGTTGATATCGGCCAGCGATGGGGAACTGACGATTTCGGAAGGAGGCTCTCAGGCTCCTTTTGCACCGGATGACGGTAAAAAAACAAAAATAAATAAGGGGCTGCTCGATTTTACGGAGGAAATGTCTTCTGGAACAGTGATACTGGATCATCGTCTAGAGGGATCAAGGCTTTCGCAGGCGTTAAAAGGTCTGGGAGTAAGTTATTCTCTCAAAGATCTTGGTGGTAATTACGTGAAAGTCAAGGATGTTGTGGTTAGGGTTATGGCTTGTTCAGAGGTTGCTGATTTGCTTTCTTCTGGAGGCCTATTTGAGGAGGCAATATTCATGAAGACGCTTGGAAAACCCATATTCATTGTGGAGGGTATTCCTCCTCTATTGAACAGCGATGAGCCAGGCCCAAGAAGCTCATTGCTTTCGATTGCTGTTAAGTACGGTGTGCCATTTCTGCCAAGCTCAGGGCCTCAGGATTCTGCCTCTTATATAGCTGCGTGGGCTATGAGAAACGAATAGGATGGTTGCGTAAGCGCACTAAGCCGGAAGAATAAAAATGAGGCCCAATAATGGGTCTGACCACGTAAAAATCAAAGTTTAGCTGAAGTCTTTAAAACCGCTGCTGATGCTGCCGCACGCCTGATGGCTACCTCCATTTCCTTCGGAGAGAAGAACGCACCCGTGCCAGCGAGCGCATATGCCTGTATTGCGGCTTTCTGAAGTATGAGCGGAGCCGTCTCGTCGTTCATTATTTCCGCCTCGACGGCCACTGCTAACGCGTTGAGCTTTGCGCTTACAAGGTCTTTTTCGTACTGCTCGATGCTTATATGGAGTTGTTCTCCTGGTATGAACACGCCATCCCATGCTCCCTTTATTTGGAAGCTCAGGGGTATCGGCTTTATATCAAGGGCCATCAAGAGAGAGGCAGCTGCGGCGCTGGGCTTCTCTTTCATGTGGATTAGCGTGAAGTCCTCGTCGAGTCTTATCATACCCTTGACTATCTTTATCTTCGCTCCCATGTCGGTTAACACGCTTGCAGGTCCTCCAGGCGGTAGGCCGAGGTCACCAGCGGGTATCACAACATCGATTGGCGATGGCATTCCTGGCTTTATCCAATCTGAATCTTTTATCTCATCAATTATCGTTGAAAGGATAAACGGAGATGTGTTGGAAATTATCAATGCATTGGTTCCCGTTGCAAGGGCGGCCAGCTTCTCTATATCGGGTCTGTCGTTTTTGAGAGAGGTGAGGGCCCTTACTACGGTGCTGTTTTTGGCAACTTTCACTTCTGCCAAGCCCCTTAGGCGTGACCTCAATTCTGCGAGCATTTTATCATTTGCTCCCTGTATCCCTATTATCATGACCGAGTTGTATTTCCTTATTTTTTCTGCTAACTCGGATGCTATTTTTTGCTTTTTAAGTAAGATTTGTTGTGATGGCATTTTTAACCACTTAAGCTTATGGGCTTACCCATGGTAAGCTTTATTATAACAGATCCGATCTCAACCGAGGGGTTCTTGAACTCCCTTCCTACCTCGTTTAAGACCGCAAGGGCGTTTTCCGCGACGTCCTTATCGCTTAGGTCCTCTTCACCTATCTTAACCGAGAAATACGGCTGTTCTCTCATGCGTACCTTGGCCGTCCTTTTTGCTCTCTCTATTAGGTTCGTCATATCTGCATTCGGGGGTATTGGATCTGGCATTTTTCCCCTAGGGCCAAGGAACGGGCCAAGCACTCTACCGACCAGAGGCATGAGTTCGGGTTCGGCAAGGTAATAATCATAGCTTTTCGCAACTTTTCTTGCGGCTTTTTTGTCAGACGCCAAAGCTGCAAGCTCATCTCTTCCCATGGTGAAGGCGGCGCCTGCTTTTTCGGCCATGGCGCGCCTTTCCCCAACTGCGAAGACCGCGACTTCAGTAGATTTAAGTGGATGAGGAAGAATTACCGATTTATTTTGCTTGTACTCTGGCTTTCTGGAATCGAAGTGAGGTAATTTAACGACAAGCTCAAAGCTTTGCTTGAAGTTTCTTGGCTTAGACTCCACTCTTGCCTTCTTAACGGCCTCAGTAAGCTCCTCTAAAGTAGGTATAGGCATCACCACTTCGCCCTCTCTGCTTCAAGCTCTATCTCGCCTTTGCTTAAAAGCTGATCATATTTGCCAGAGTCAAGATCTGAAATTATCTCCTTTGGTTTCTTTCCATCGACGGTGAGGCCCACGGATGCGGCTACCCCTAAAACGGTCTTTACCGCAGCTTTGAAGTTCGAAGCGGTGAGCGACTTCGCCTTTTGTTCAGCTATTTTGACAATTGCCTCCATGCTTATGTCGCCTGCCGTTGCCTCCCCTGTTACTCCGGGCTTCCCAACGCCACTGCTCTTGCCTATCTCGTGAAGTAGAAGGGATGATACCGATGGCTGTCCTACTTCAACTTCAAAGTCCTTGGTACTCATGTCTATTATCACTTTGACTGGGACCTTCATCCCACTGTACTGCTTGGTCAGCTCATTGATTCTCGCTACCACCTGTGGTGTTTTTACGCCGGTCGGTCCCAACGCCTGCCCTATGGGAGGGCCTGGAGTTGCCTTTCCCGCGTCGACTCTGAACTTGAAAACCTTCTTAGCCATTTTGAACACCCTCGCTTTCCTTTACAGCCTCAGATGAGATCACCTTTAAAGAATCCGCGGAGACCACGACTGGCATCACGTTTGGGGTGCCAATCAAGCTGATTCCAACCTCGCCCTTTGCCTTGTTTATGAATTCAATCTTTCCCCTCATACCCTTGAGAAGACCACCGGTTACCTCAACGAGATATCCCTCCTTGATTTGATCGATTACGGGGGCAGGAACTAGCATCTTTTGCAGTTCATCGTCTTTCACGAGACCTTTTATTCTTCCTCTTACGTATCTACTTCCATCAATGAGTCTATCTACAGCGGCGAAGTTAACGGCCTCGACAATAAGATATCCTCTTAAAGATGGGATGCTTGTTATGGATTGAATTTGCGATGCTTCGGTGGAGTTCATCTCTTTGGCTTTTTGGGCGAGCTCGTCTACTGCCTCGTCTTCTTTGCCGCGGGCTACCTTAATCGCGTAATTAAATGGCATTAACATCACCTAAAGCGGAAGCGCGGCCATAAGGATGTGAATTAAGAAAGCCAGAACTCCGATTGCAAGAAGTCCTATGAACGTTATCCTTGTGGATAACCAGAACTCCTTGCGAGTAGGCTTTCTTACCAGCTTCATGGTCGTGACTATGTCTTTCCATAGAGACATTCTCTTTTACACTTGGACGGGCACAATTAAGCTTAGCGAGTGAAAA
>ERZ1669247.172-NODE-172-length-29160-cov-17.539770_pt1 | contig 29160 bp, 30 predicted proteins | sample MGYA00579297_ERZ1669247 | MGnify/ENA primary metagenome ERZ1669247 (study PRJEB41166, sample SAMN08046056) | hot springs metagenome | biome: hot spring; feature: acid hot spring; material: thermophilic sediment; isolation source: thermophilic sediment from acid...
TTAGCATGTCGCCCTTACACGGCGAAGGTCCCAGGTTCAAATCCTGGCCGGCCCATTTATAAAGTTTTTAAAATAAAAATCAAAGATTAAAAAATAGAAAATTTACTTTACCGCGTATCCTCCCCTGATGAGTTTTTTGAGGTCCAGGATTTCATCTATATCCTTATCGCTGTACCCAAGTTCCTTCAGAGCTTCCCTTATAGACATTCCCTTTGCTAGCTGTTTTCCAATCTTTGAAGCTTTGTCATAACCTATCTTTGGGGAAATTACAGTTATCAGAGAGGGGCTGTACTCCGCATACTTCTTCATCTTTTCTTCGTTGACCTTTATGTTGTCTATAACAACTTTTGCCATCTTCGTAAGGGCTTCGCTGAGCAGGTCTATTTCTGTGACTACGTCATAACCCGTTAAGGGTATACCCATGCTGAGCTCAAATTCTCCAAGCATGCCTGCCAGCTGAACCGCGTGGTCAAGCCCCATAATCTGGACAGAAGCCTGCAGGCAAGATTCTACTGTTATTGGGTTCGTCTTGCCAGGCATTATGCTGCTGCCAGCGACTTCTTCCTGGCTCGGTATGTCTATTTCGTTCAAACCTGTGAAAGGCCCTGAGAACATAAGACGTAGATCCTGAGAAAGCCTGTAGAGGTCGAGGGCTGTTCCTCTGAGCATCGCGCTCAGATTTACCATGTCGGTTAAAAGCCTCATTCTCATGAAATTGCTTTCTGCTGGCTTGAAATCAAGCCCAGTCACTTCATTTATCTTCTTAATAACTGTCTGCTGAAATCCTTGGGGAGCGTTCATACCTGTGCCAACGGCCGTTCCCCCCAGAGGAAGGAACCTGACGTCTTCGAGGGCCTGTGCTATCATCTTCATGTCCCTTTCAAAAGCCTTCGCATATGCTTCCATCTCCTGACCAAATGAAACTGGCAACGCGTCCCTAAGGTGGGTCCTTCCAGATTTTACCGTTTCGTACGTCTTTGATGAAAGTGAATTCAAAGAGTTTATCAGGATCTGTAAAGACGGCAGAAGCCTTAGAACAGATTCCCTTACTGCGGCTATCCTTATAGCAGTCGGCACGACGTCGTTAGATGACTGGGACATGTTAACGTGGTCGTTTGGATGGACCTTCCTGTTCAGTATCTCGCTGGCTCTCTTTGCAAGGACCTCATTGACGTTCATGTTTATCCCGGTTCCGGAACCTGTCTGGAAGACGTCAACTACAACGTCCTCAGAATGAATGCCTTCCATAAGCTCTGTTGCGGCTTTCTGTATAGCCTCGCTTGTTTCTTTATCAAGAACTTTGAGCTCTTCGTTTGCCCGTGCAGCTGAGAGCTTTACAACGGCTACAGCCCATATAACCGGTTGAGGAAACCTTGTGCCCGTGTTCAGGAAAACCCTTTTTGAACTTTCAGTGTAGCTCATCAAGCCTATATTCTCTTTATGATTTAAACGCTTATCGGAAGGTGAGGAGAAAACGGTTAAAGCTTAAATAAACACCAAATTATAGCTTCTTAGATTGGAAAATGAGTGAAAAACCAGAAGTTTATCTTTTTGAAGAAGCTGCAAAGCTAAATCTGACAAAGTTCGAGCTGGGAGGGAAGGGTTACGGACTTGTTGAAATGACAAAGATAGGATTGCCTGTACCTCCTGGAATAGTTATAACGACAAGGATGTGCAATGAGTACTTCAAGAAGGGAAGACAACTCTGGCCAGACCTGAAGGAAGCGATCGTGGACAAGGTTCACAAGCTTGAGGAAAAAACGGGCAAAAAGTTCAACGACGAGCAGAACCCGTTGCTTGTTTCAGTTAGATCCGGGGCTCCGTACTCAATGCCAGGTATGATGGACACCGTGCTCAACCTTGGCATAAACGACAGAGTTGTGAAGGTTCTTGCGAGGAAGACACAGGACGAAAGGTTCGCTTACGATACATACAGAAGGTTCATACAGATGTTCGGAAAGATAGTCATGAGGATTCCCGGAGAGCTATTTGACAAGGAGCTTGAGAAGTTAAAACAAGAGCTGGGCGTTAAACAGGACATAGAGGTAACGGCCGATGGCTGGAAGGTCCTCGTTGAAAGGTTCAAGAAGATAGTAAAGGAAAATACTGGGATGGACCTTCCTCAGGATCCGTGGGAACAGCTTTTTATGGCTGTAGGCGCTGTTTTTGATTCTTGGTGGAACCAGAGGGCCATAGAGTACAGGAAGATTTACAAGATACCGGATGAGCTCGGAACAGCTGTTAACATAGTCATGATGGTGTTCGGGAACCTGGACGACAGATCTGGAACAGGTGTGGCATTCACAAGGGACCCGAGCACAGGGGAAAAGAAGCTCTATGGAGAAGTTCTGATAAGGGCCCAGGGAGAAGACGTTGTTGCCGGCATAAGGACGCCCATGCCAGTTGAAAAGCTAAGAGAGATAATGCCCGAAGTTTATCAGCAGCTGCTCGACGTAGCAAGGAAGCTCGAAGCCTATTTCAAGGACGTACAGGACATAGAGTTCACTATTGAAAGCGGAAAGCTGTACATGCTGCAGACGAGGAACGCAAAGAGGACTGCAATAGCCGCGGTAAGGATAGCAATAGACATGGTTAACGAAGGACTCATAACAAAGGAAGAAGCCGTGTTAAGGATAGAACCCGGACAGTTCCTCACTCTTTTCTACAAACAGATAGACCCGAACAACAAGGTAAAGCCTGTAGCTAAAGGTCTGCCTGCTTCTCCAGGCGCCGCTGTTGGCAAGGTAGTGTTCACAAAAGAAGAAGCACAGGAGTGGAAAAAGAGGGGAGAAAGGGTAATACTTGTAAGGCCAGAAACGACCCCTGAAGACATAGCAGGAATAGCTGCAGCCGATGGGGTACTTACGAGCAGGGGAGGCATGACGAGCCATGCAGCAGTCGTAACCAGGGGCATGGGAAAACCTTGCATAGTTGGGGCAGAATCTATAAAGATAGACCTTGAAAAGAAGGTCTTTTACGTTGACAGCACAGTTGTAAAAGAAGGAGAACTGATAACGATTGACGGGACAACGGGAAGCGTTTACGTTGGGGAGCTTACTCTAGTTGAACCCCAGATAAGCAAAGAGGTTGCAACTATACTTCAGTGGGCTGACAGCTTCAGGAGGCTCAGGGTCAGGGCAAACGCTGACACTCCGGAAATGGCTGCCAAAGCTAGGGAGAACATGGCAGAAGGGATAGGGCTTGCAAGGACAGAAAGGATGTTCAACGCCCCTGACAGGCTTGAGCTGGTTCAGAAGATGATACTCGCTGAAACAGCTGAAGAAAGGAAGAAGTACCTCGACAAGATAAAGCCCCTGCAGAAGAACGATTTTAAAGAACTGTTCAGGATAATGAAGGGACTGCCCGTAACTATAAGGCTGCTTGACCTGCCTCTGCACGAATTCCTTCCAAAGCTTGAAGAGATCTTGCCCGAGGTCGTGGAGCTCAGGGTAACGGGTAAGAACCCGCAACTGCTGAAGGAGAAGGAAAAGGTCCTTAAAAGAGTCATGGAGCTCAAAGAATACAACCCGATGATGGGACAGAGGGGAGTAAGGCTGGCCTTGCAGTACCCTGAAATTTATGAAATGCAAGTATCAGCAATATTTGAAGCGGCAACAGAAGTTTACAAAGAAGAAGGGGAAGCGCCGATAGTTGAAGTCATGGTCTCACAGGTTGCAGAGGCTGAAGAACTCAGGAGAGCCCGCGAAATAATCAACAGAGTTGCTGAAGAAGTTATGTCAAAGGCCGGAGTAAAGTTAAAGTACAAGGTTGGGACGATGATCGAGACCCCAAGAGCCGCTCTGACAGCTTCAAAGATAGCAAAGCACGCTGACTTCTTCTCTTTCGGAACAAACGACCTCACTCAGGCTACGTTCGCTTTCAGCAGGGACGACGTCGAAGCCAAGTTCATACCGTTCTACATAGAGAACAAGATACTTCCATCAGACCCGTTCGCAACCCTCGACGGAGACGGCGTTGCAAGGCTTGTTGCCATAGGCTCAAAAGAAGGAAAAGAATCAAATCCTGAGCTTGAAGTCGGAATCTGCGGCGAGCACGGAGGAGACCCGGATTCTATAGAAAAGTTCAACGGGATGGACGTTGACTACGTCAGCGCATCTCCTTACAGGATACCGATAGCGAGGCTTGCTGCGGCTCAGGCTGAACTGAAGAAGAAATTCAGGGCTTCTACCACAGCCTAAACCTTTTACCGCTTTTTTCTTTTTCACAAGCTTTTTTTAGCATTTCAGCTCTTCTTTTATCTTTTTCATAAAGCGTTTGGTAGTACTTTTCAAAATCCTGGTCGCCCTTCATGCACAGAGCTGAAACCAGGTTGTAAAGGGCTTCGTAAAAGTCCGCATCGAGCTCGTAAGACTTCCTGAAGCACTCCACAGCCTTTTCATAGTTTTTGTCCATAAAGTAAGTCACGCCCAGGTCGTACCAGGCCTTCTTATCGTCAGGCTTAACCTGTGTGGCCTTTTCAAAGTAACTCCTGGCTTTTTCTCTGTCTCCCTTTAAAGCGTAGACAACCCCCATGTTGAGGAGGACGTTTGGATCTCCCGGGTCTATCGAAAGCGCTTCGTTAAGCTTTTCCATAGCCTGATCGTACTTCCTCATGAGCGCGTAATCCTTTCCCATAAAATAGTATATTTCTTTTTTATCCCCGCCTATCTCGAAGCTTTTTTCGAGGTACCTGAGCGAATCCTTTGGCTTGTTTTTGTAATAATAGGATTTGCCGGCCAGCAGGTAAGCTTCTGCATCCCCCTGACCCTGTTTCTCCATCTGCTTTACAGCTTTTATAACGTCATCGTGCTTGCTTTCTTCGTAAAGCTTCCTGACACCTTCCATGCAATTCTATTGAACCCAGCTGTAAATAAATCTGTTTATAAGAAGATATGGGGCTGGCCGGATTTGAACCGGCGATCGCCAGCGCCCAAGGCTGGCAGCCTAGACCAGGCTAGCCGACAGCCCCTTTTGTCCCTTACATCACGGCTTTCGGTTCATAACAGTGCCCGCTTTTGAGCACATCCCCGAGAGCCCCGCCTGTATTTACGGGCAAACCCTAACAAGCAAAAAATCTTTCTTAAATTTACTTATAAGCGTTTCGTAAGGGTCATACATTCAATGAATGTTTGTTCAGGTTAATATCTCAAGAATGCCCTTTGAGAGAGCTTCGGCGGAACTTACCCTTGTAGTCTGGTTTGGAACGGTGTCAGAGCTGTAAACCTCTGTTATGCCTTCTTTATAAAGCCTGTAAAGGGCGTCGTTGACAAAAAGCCCGTGCGCGCACGCCACTCCGGTGAGCTTTCCTCCCATTTCCTTTATCGCCTTTGAAGCTTCAATAATCGTGCTTCCGGTGCTAATTATATCGTCAACTATGAAGACTTTTTTGTCCTCAAGGTTAAGCTCCCCAGAAACCGTGACCTCGGTGTCGCCAAACCTCTTCTTTCTTAGAGCCCCGTAGTTCCTGAGGCCTGCGCTTTCGGCCGCTATCTTTGCCCACTGGATCGCTTCAGAGTCAGGCCCCACTATAAAGGTATCCTTTTCTACGAGCCCTGCTTTAAGTCCGTAGTCCACAAGGTGAGGCATCACTGAAACGTCGATCCACTTTCCTTTAAATATGGACGCAAAGTCAAGAACCCTGTGCCTGTGAACGTCTACAGTTATCAGATTATCGACGCCGGCAGCAGAAAGGAGCTGAGCAACAACAGCAACGCTAACGGGTTCTCCGGGCTTGAACCTTTCATCCTGCCTTGCGTAAGGGAAGTATGCCGCGGCCAGAGTCACGCTTTTAGCCCCTGCGTCTTTTGCCGCTGAAGCGAGCAGAAGCGACTCTATAAGGTACTCGTCAGGCCTGAAAGCCATCGACTGAACTATTACAGCGTTCTTACCCTTAACATCGCTGTCAATCCTTACATATTTTTCGTTGTCAGGGAACCTTCTGATCTCTACCTGAGCAAGATCAACCTTGAGCTTCTTTGCCAGGATATATGATAGAGGCATGTTAGAAGAACCTGAAATAACAGCTATGTCGCTCACGATTTAGTTTTTTAACGTATGCTTATTAACGTTGTGCTTATGTCCTGATCGAATTTCCGTTTGAAAGTGCTTCCCGAACGACTTCTTTGTATGACTTGATCAGCCCCCATACCCCTATTACTCCCACAACTAGGAGCACAAGTATCAGCCCTATATCAAGCGCGCTCAGGTTAGGCACAGGAACCCCAGTGGATATCGCAAAGCTGTCGAGCGGCGGTATGAGCATTACGAGCAGGCCTATCAGCATAAAAGCTATGCCTCCGTAGTAAAGGGTCCTCCCGGCGCTCCTTCTCGCTATCACCTTTATCTTGTCCTCAGTGAGCTTCTTTAGCCTGAGTATTGAAGCAAATGCGGCTCCAAAAAGTACCTGCATTGTCATGGTCCCGAGCCCGAACATCAGCCCGGGGAGCGGGGCGTAGATCAGCGAAGGAACCTGGGGCGCAAGTATGAACGTTATGACTGTTGCGTAAGCTCCAAACCCGAAACCCGCTATGAGCCCGTGAACGATGGTCATCTTAAGGGGCACCTCTTTTTCGTGTGCTTCGTGAAGAGGTATCCTCTTTGCCTCATCAGTATGGTGCAATTTGCTTCCGAGCGCCACATCGATGGGCAGGTGAATGTACCTTCCCTTAAGTATGTACGACCCTGCTATGGCCATGACGAAGCCCACTATTATGTAAACAGGCCCGTCAAGGTTGTACTTCATGTAAAAGTAAGCTAGCCCCAGGTAGCCCAGCGTGGTCAGCAGTGCCCTCTGGAGAGTAAAACCAAGCGAAAACAGGAAACCGGCTTTCATACCCCTTTTCGTGCTGTACGATCCTATGGCGTAGCTGAAGGTTATCGGCCAGGTGTGCTCGTCGGGCGTTGCCCCGTGCAGGAGTCCGAGAACGTAAGAAACGATGAGTATCACGGAAAGGCTGAGCCCGCTGGGTGGGCTGAGCAGGAAGCTTATTATGTTCATTGCCCGCTCACTACCACGGGCCTCCCGTGCGGGCAGCGCTCAGGCTTCCCGAGCTTTGTGTAAAGCTTTTCAACAGTTTTTCTGTCTAAAAGGTAGTCTATCTTGCTGCACTCCGCGCACGACTCTTCAGCATCGACCCCATTTTTAAAGAAGAGCGTCTCGAGCACCCTGTGCGCCTTTATTATTTCTGCAACGACATCAGAGCCCCTCTGCGTAAGCTTTAACATCCCTTTTTTCATGACTACGAGGCCCTTCTGAGAAAGCCTGACAGAGTACTCGTATGCCGTGGGTTCGGAAACGTTCGTAGCTTCAGCAAGGTCCCTTACCCTTACGGGGAATTCTTTAGTCATCTCAAATATCAGCACAAGGTAATCCCTTTCTTTCTTTGATATCTTCGCGTAGCTCATATTGTATTAGGAAAATACTAATATTATTAAATATTACCTAAAAATTTTTTTAGCGTAAAATTTTTAGAGCCTGCAAAAGTTATTATGAAAACGTTATATTCAGGCAAACCAGAAAGAATTTATGGAGAGCATAGCGATAAAAAACGGAAAGGTCTATCATGATGGTTCTCTGGTTGAAGCCAGCATTCTTGTAGAAGAAGGGAAGATAAAGACGATAACGAAGGCGGACATACAGGGAGACATAAACGTTGACGCTGAAGGGCTCCTTGTTCTCCCAGGAGCCATAGACGTTCACGCGCACATAAGCGATCCGGGATATCTTTACAGGGAAGACTTTGAGAGCGCAAGCAGGGCTGCGCTCACAGGCGGGATGACGACATTTGTTGAGATGCCGCTTGTCAAGGACATAGACGATGAAGAAAGCTTCAGGGAAAGGAAAGAAATGGGTGAAAAATCTTCATACATAGATTTCGGCATACACGCGGGCTTTATGAGAGAAAAGAACTACACGAGAATAGAGGAGCTTTCAACGATGGGGCTGAAGACGTTTAAAGTGTTTACATGCAGGCCTTTCAGAGCGCTCGATGAGCACATAATCAGGATGTTAGAAGCTTCAAGAAAAACCGGTTCTATGCTTCTTTTTCATGCGGAAGATGAAGCGATACTAGATTACCTGTTTGAAAAGTACGCGGACAGAAGGGACCAGCTATGCGTTCACGATGCGAGGCCACCTGAAGCTGAGGCTCTTGCCGTTGAAAAGGTAGCAACCTATGCAAAGATCACCGGGGGCAGGGCGCACATAGTTCACCTGAGCAGTAGGCTCGGGGTTGAAGCGATAATCAGGGCAAAGAAGGCTGGAACTGACATAACCAGCGAAACGTGTCCGCACTACCTTGTGTTTACAAAGAAGGATGCAGAAAAGCTCGGTCCTTACCTCAAGATGGCACCCTCTCTGAAGGAAGAGAGGGACAGGCTTGCTCTCTGGGAAGCGCTTGAGAAGGGGTACGTTGAAATGGTAACCACAGATCATGCGCCCGGCACAAAGGAAGAGAAGAACACAGGGTATTCCGATCCGTGGAAGGCATGGGGAGGGATACCTGGGGTTGCGACAATGTTCCCCATTCTCTTTACATACGGGTATTCAAGGGGGTTCATCTCGCTCAGCACGCTTGTCAGGGTTTCAGCTTCAAACCCGGCAAAGAGGTTCGGGATAAAGGGTAAAGGATCAATAGCTGTAGGTAACGACGCAGATATCATCGTCATTGACCCAAGGAAAGAGATAAAGTTTGACGGTTCAAAGGTCTACAAGGTTGGCTGGTCACCCTATGACGGGATGGTGATGAAAGGGTTCCCGGCGCACGTGATAGCAGGAGGGGAAGTTGCCGTTCATGATTATCAGTTTGTCAAGAAAAATAAAGGCAGGTTCGTGTTTCAGCAACCATCATAGCTTTCATAAAAACCTTTTTTAAAATAAAACTTATATAAGCTAAGGATAAGTATCTATTGAAAGCCGCGGTAGCTCAGCCTGACGAAAGGGCTAAGGAGAGCATCCGGCTGAAGACCGGAGGGTCGCCGGTTCAAGTCCGGCCCGCGGCAAATTTTTTACGGGTTCAATGCCTACGGATAAAAATTTGGTTTATAATAGTATGGTCATACTACAGGTCCAGTGAGAGCAGGATCAAGGGGACAATGATAGCGGCTTTACAGCACGACATGATAGCATACTACAGATCTCAAGGGTGGACTGGCCTGTTCCTTTAACACTCAAATGCTGACTGAATGCCTAGCTTAAACCATGCCAATTTTTCAGAAAATTGCTGATATAATGTTGTTAAACTGGCAGTATAAGCAAACAAACCCATTTTCCCGCGCCAATAATCAGTTAAGTCTTGCCATGTTTAGCTAATTATTGGATGGTTTCAACACAACCAAAATATTTTTATAATCAATTTATTATTACATAACACTTGATGTTAAAATTAAAAAAGGAACTCGGGTTTTCCGACCTTTTGTTTGCATCAATTACCGGGGTGATTGGTTCTGGATGGATTTTTGGAGCATATTATACTGCTGAAGTTGTGGGTCCTGCCTCAATTATTTCTTGGATACTGGGAGCCATTTTTATATTTCTGCTGGCCATAAGCTGGGGTGAAATAGGTAGCCTCTTCCCGGCATCAGGCGGTGTAGCCAGGTACATGAAATACACTAATGGTGCTCTTGCCAACGCTATAAGCGGCTGGGCTTCCATTGTCGAGGCCATAATGCTGCCTGCGGTAGAATCAATAGCAACAGTTAGCATAATTCAGATGCTGCTAAGCAAGGTAAACATAAGTGTTGTGTTTGTTAACGCATCTGGATTGCCTACGCCCCTAGGCGCTGTAGCATCATTCCTCCTGGTGCTGCTCTTCTTTACCCTTAGCTACAGGGGGATAAGGAATACAGCTCGAGTCAACATCGTAGTAAACTATACAAGATTCATTATAATGCCTCTTTTCATAATAATAGCAATTTATGCCGCACTGAGTATGAACCTTGCATCAAACTTGACAACGCCGTCTTTTGCGCCGTACGGTTATACACCAATATTTACAGCACTGCCTTCCACTGGCGTCATATTTTCGTACTTAGGATTCAGGCAGGCAATAGATGTTGCAGGCGAAGCCAAGAAACCAGCAAAAGACCTTTGGAGGGCGCTTATACTTACCGTTGTCATTACAGGGATCCTTTACACCCTTTTTCAAGTGGTTCTGGTATTAGGAATGGTATGGAATAGTTCAGCTGCAGGAACGCTCGGGGTGATGCCGGGAGACTGGGCCGGTCTTACTACAAGCCTGCCCATGGCAAGTTTTCCTTTGTTTGACCTTGCCTATGGCCTGAAGATTTCTTATATGGCATGGCTTGTAGGAGTTGCCGGTTTTATGTCTACTGCAGGCGTTGCCTCAATGTACCTAGCTTCCACACCCAGAATACTCTTTGGCATGTCCAAAGAAGGTTACTTGAGCAGACATTTTGAAAGGCTCAGTGAAAAGTATAGAATACCTGTCTTTGGGCTGCTAGCAACGCTGGTCGTCACCATAATACTGCTGATCATGGGGGTTGCTGGCGTGTTTGTAACCTCAGTGGGCGGCTTCTGGATTGCGCTGACTTCAATAGGTACATCCACTCTGCTTTTTGCCTATTCAACGGGCCCATTAGTAACTGCGATTCTGAGAAGAAAGTTGCCAGAACACCAGAGGCCGTTCAAGATACCCGCCTACTTTGCCATAACAATGATTTCTTTTGTTATAACAACCCTGCTGATTTACTGGGGTGCAGGAAGTCTTTTCTCTTCAGAGGACCCATACGGTGGTTACATGCTGATAATACTGATACTTGTTGGTGCACTGATCTACCCGACTTACAACAATAAAAAAAGCTCTGACATAAAGTCAGGCATCTGGATGATAATATACTTGCTAACTTTTCTGCCCATACTATATCTTGGTTCATACCAAACCAACATTTTACCTTTCCCATATGACTGGATAGCCGAGATCATCCTTGGGTCCATATTTTTCTTATGGGCAATATACTCCTCACTTCCCACCGAAACAATAAAAAGTGAAATCGATAAAATACTAGGTTCTGCAGCAGAAAACGAATAGAAATAAGTCAATTTTTTATTTTAAACCTTAACTTCACAATCTTTTAGGGAATATTAGTTCTTTTTATAATTTAAAAAGCCATCACATTATAATTATTGCTATCAGGAACGTTTTTTTAGTAAATAATCCCTATAGGGAATAGTGGAAGACTGGGTAAAGCGGATTTATGAAGAGGAGAAAAAGAGAAGAGGAATACCGCTTGAAATAAAGCAGCTCAACGGCAACTATTACCTTTACCATCCAAGTATGATAAGAGCAAGCGTGGTCCAAAAAGGTATCGGAATACATAGGCAGAATAACGGAAAACGGGGTTGTTGAGGCAAACCGCAATGTGAGGGAAGTGTACGAATATGGCAATTCTGAGCTTATAATGAAGATATCAGCGGACATAGTCGATGCGCTGAAGAAGCACTTCCCCGATGACTAAGAACCAGTCTATGCGCTGTCAACCCTGTCATTGCGCCTCTGGGACACGCCCCATCCAAGCATTTTCATTGCCGTGCTGACCCTCCTTGAGAACTGCTGATTGTATGTCCTCAAGTCCCTCTTGTCTTTTGGATGAGTTAGCTTGTACTCTTCACCGATGTAATCGTTGATCTCCTTAAGTTTGCTCTGGATATCGTCGCTGTACATCCTGCCCATGCCTTATGTATAAACCGTGAAGTTTAAAAATTCGTTCCTTTATATATAAAGCAATGGCGGAATTCGTTACGGTTTTTATAAAGTAAATATGTCATAATAGTGTCCCACAGTCTCGTGCCTAGTTAAACTTAAATATGTTAAAAAGGTAAAAATTATTGAAATGAATTATGAATTTTCTGAAGAAGAAAAACGCTTCAGGGAGAGTGTCGAAGAATTCTGTAAAAGGTATATAGAACCCAGATGGGTTGAAATAGACGAAAAGGGACACATACCACTTGACCTTATAAAGAGGCTTGGAGAGCAGGGCCTTTTTGCAATCCCAGTCCCCGAAAAATACGGGGGAATGGGAGGAAACATGACTTTAGCGGCTATAGCAGTTGAAGAGATAGCATACCACGATCCGGCTGTAGCTGTCGCTGTTTACACTTTACTTCAAAACGGATGGCCTCTGGCCCTCTCGATCTTTGGAAGCGAAGCAGCTAAACAAGAAATTCTTCCCAAAGTAGCTTCGGGAGATGCGTTCTTTGGAATAGGTTCTACAGAACCCCAGGGTGGATCAGATGTAGCTGGAATAAAGACCGTGGCTAAGAGATCTGGAAACAAATGGGTAATAAACGGGGAGAAGGCTTACATCAGTGGAGTGAGGGAGATGTCTGAACTCCCTGAAGGTGGAGGTTATTTCCTTGTTTCAAAAACAGAAAAAGCGGAATGGGGGCACAAGAACATAACTGATTTTGTGCTCCTGCCAAAATGGCACGGAAAGATGAGCGAAAAAGTTAAGCCAACAGTTTATGATGAAATAGGAAGACACGGGATAAGCACAGGAGGGTTTAAAATAGAGGATTTTGAAGTCGATGATGAATTCAGGATAGGTGAAATAAACAAAGGCTTTTACTACGTTATGGAAGGTTTTAACATAGCAAGAGTTCTCGTTGCGGCTGCAACAATAGGCAGCGCGAGGTGGGCTCTCGACAAGGGAACTGAATGGATAAGGGAGAGAAAACTGTTTCAGGGGAAACCAATAGCTTCTTTCCAGGGAGTGAACTTCAGATTTGCTGAACTTTACGCAGAACTTGAAGCCGCAAAGTACTTCGTCTACAGAGCAGCCTGGATGGTTGATAACACCTATCTCACAAACTCTCCGAGATTTAAGCCAAGGGATCTCGACGTTCCTGTAGCGCTTGCTAAGATGAAGGGGCCTGAGACGGCAACCAGAATATATGAAGAAGTTTTAAAGTGGCTGGGAGCTTACGGGTACACAAAGGAAAGCAACGTCTACAGGGGATGGCTTGGCACTTTTTCATACACGATAGGCGCAGAGGGCTCTCAGAACATAATGAGGTACGTTATAGCTAGAGAGGTAATAGGAAAAGAATACGTTAGCCACACAGGATAAGTTTCCGGTGCTAAAGATGAGGATAATTGTGGCTTTAAAGCCCACTTATGATGTTAGCCAGCTTAAGTTCGATAGCGAAGGAGTTCCACTGTTAGATACATGCCCGGTAACTCTTGGAGAAGCCGATAAGTGCGCGCTTGAAGAGGCCCTGAAAGTAAAGGAATCTTTAGGAGCAACAGTTGTTGCAGTTACCGTGGGTCAGAGCGAGGCGCACATAAAAGGTATAAAGGACGCGCTGGCGATGGGAGCCGATGAGGGTTACATAATCAAGATAAAAAACGCATGGAACATAAGCTCAATAACTGTAGCGAACGCTATAGCGCGCTTTGCGGTAGTGACCGGGCCCTATGACATCGTTTTCACAGGTTCAGGAGCGGGGGACACACATTCCTCGATAATCGGGCCCATGGTTTCAGCGCTTTTAGGTTACAGGCTTGTAGCAAACGCTGATAAGGTCGAAGTTAAAGAGCAAAAAGCTAAAGCAAAGTGCACGATGGAGGACGGAACTTATAACTATGAGGTTCAATTTCCGGCTGTAATAACGGTAACTTCTGAAGCAAACGAGCCAAGGATACCGACATTGAAGGCCATACTCAGATCAAAGAACATGCAAGTTAAAGAGATCGGACCAGAGCAACTGGATTTAAGCGTAGAAGAGTATAAAGATATTAAAGTGATAAAACACATGGTAGAAAGAAAAAGGGTTATAATGGAAGCTAGCGATCAGAAAAGCGCTGAAGAATCGGTCATAAAGCTTTTAACGTTTTTGAAGGATGAAGGAGTGATCTGAATACGAATGTTTTAGCGTATGCAGAAGATCGTTCATGGGCTGCTCAGATCAAGAGCCTTTCAGATAGCATAAACGCAGAAGCTGCTGTGTTTTTGCCGGGAAGAGAGCTCGCAGAAAAGGTTTCAGGTTTATACGGGGAAATTTATTATTCTGACCTTGGACCATTTGATCCATTAGCTTACGTTTCTGCGCTTTACGAAGTCGCAAGCTCGTTTTCAGCAGATATAGCAGTATTCCCGTGCACAGGAAAGGGAAGGGTTTTGGCCGGCCTTTTTTCTGCAAAAAATTCGAGATCAACGGCAACAGACGTTTACAGGGTTGAATCAAAGGAAAACTCTCTTGTTGTAAGGAGGCTTGTTTATGGGGGAAAAGCTGAGGCGAACCTTGAACTTAATCTTCCGGCAACCTTATGCTTGCTCCAGGGCTCGTACGCTGAAGCTGAAGCAAACCTGACTTCTAGAATCAATGAAGTCAGCAAACAGAACCAATCCTGCAGGGTTGAATTTATACCAAAAAAAGTTGAAGGCATAGAACCCGATAAAGCAGAAGTTGTAGTTGTGGGAGGAAGAGGGATAAAAACAAAGGAAGATCTGAAGATGATAATGGAGCTCGCAGGCTTACTGAAAGGTGCTTGGAGCGTTACGAGGCCTCTTGCAGTTGATGAGGGTTGGTCAGAAACCTGGATAGGTATTACGGGGTTAACAGTAAGCCCGAAGCTGTACATTGGAATAGGGGTTTCAGGTCAACCGCATCACATGATGGGGGCAAGGTCATCTAAAATAGTGGTAGCTATTAACAGCGACAGAAACGCGCCTATATTTGAGGAGTGCGACTATGGGATCGTGGGAGACCTTTACGTTGTTGTGCCTGAGATGATTAAAAGGCTCAAAAATGTGAAATAAAAATGGCAGAACAGGAAAGGTTCGACGCCATAATTGTCGGAGCTGGCCCATCTGGGCTTAGTGCAGGATATTTTCTGGCAAAAAAGGGGTTAACCGTTGCTGTCCTTGAGAGAGGGACGGAAGTGGGGTCAAAAAACGTGTTCGGAGGAAGGATATACGCTCATGTGTTTGATAAAAACTTTCAGGGTTGGAGAAATGAAGCACCTGTGGAAAGGTGGGTTAAAAAGGAAAAGATGGCTTTATTATGTAAAAGTGGTTCTGTTAATTTTGAATTTGAAAGGGAAAAAGGACAGGGCAGTTTTACAGCATTCCTTAATCCTTTTTTAAATTGGTTATCATCACTTGTCGAGAGCGAAGGGGGTACAGTAGCTACAGGGGTCAAAGTTGATTCTATAAATTTCGAGAACGGATATGCTAGAGGAGTAACGGCCGGTCCGGACAAGCTTGAAGCTGATTATGTGGTAATAGCAGAAGGAGCAAACACGCTACTTTCTGAAAAGCACGGGATAAAAAGGGCTCCGGGTCTGGATGAAACATCGCTCGGAATAAAAGAAGTGATAAAGCTCGGAAAAGATACGATAAACAAAAGGTTATCGCTAGAAGACGATGAAGGAGTAGCACAGTTTATACTAGGAGAGCCGCTCCAAGGGTTATCAGGTGGCGGGTTCTTTTACACCATGAAAGAATACGTAACTGTAGGGGCTGTAGTAAGGCTTTCTGAGTTTGCGCGCAAAAGATATAACGCTAAGGATCTGGTCGAAGACCTGAGGCTCAGCCCATATTTAACTAAAGTTCTTGAGGGAGGAACTCTGGTTGAATACTCTGCTCACCTTGTTCCAGAATCTGGGTTCAAGGGGGTTCTTAAAAAGCCCTATGGCAACGGTTTTTTGGTTGCGGGTGATGCTGCTGGTTTTCTTTTGAACACAGGATTTACTATAAGGGGCGTCGATATGGCTGTAGAGTCAGGAAGGCTTGCAGCTGAAGCTATAGCCAAAGCTCATTCAGAAGGTGGAAATTCTGAAGAATTGCTTTCAAGTTACGGAAAGCTGCTGGATGAGAGCTTTATAATGAAGAATTTGAGAAAGTTTTCAAGGACAGCAGATTTTCTTTCAGACAACAAGATATACAAAAACTATGTGAATCTGGCGTGTTTAACAGTAAAAGGTGTTTTTGATGAAGACGAAGAGGCAAAGAGAGCGTTTGAATCGTTCAGAAAAGCTTTAAACATCCAGGGGATTTCGTTTTTAACTGTTTTAAAAGATGCTTGGGAGGCTTACAGATCGATATGAGCGAAAGATTTAGCGTTGAAAAAAGGTTATCTTTAACAAATTTCAAATTATATAATAAACCCCATATAATCGTAGATTATGAAAAATGCGAAGGGTGCAGCAGGCCGTGCATAAGCTCTTGCCCTGCAGGTCTTTATAGCATAGATGAAAGAGGCAAACTGAGGTTTAACTACGAAGGCTGCCTTGAATGCGGAACATGCCGCCTTGTATGTCCGAGAAACGCAGTAAAATGGGAATACCCGCCAGGTGGGTTTGGAGTCTGGTATAAATTTGGTTGATAGACATAAAGGTGCAAAAATCAAATTGCTATATTAAAAAGTTTTGTTTTTACAAGGATTCTATTGGACAGATACGGGATTAGGTAAAATTATATTTACGTGTATTTTTTCAGCGTTTATGAAATATAGAAAACTCAAAATCTGGAAAAAGACACAAATCATTCTTAAATGATATCTTTATTTGTACAAAAGACTGTACGAAACCTTTTTATCTTCGATTTTTTCTCTTTCAGAATGTGACAGAAAAAGAGTATAAGTTTATCGTGACCTTCAAGCCTAAGGAGAACTGGGTAGACGACATATTCTTGGGCAACCTGCTCGGTGAGCTTCTGTTCAAGCTGCAAAGCGAATCAAACGCGTTCACCGTAGAGATAAAGAAAGTAGAATGAGGCTTAAGAAGGCTTACATATCAACCCTCAACGGTAAAGCTTTCTATTATTATTTAAAACTGCTCAGATCAGCTGATATTCCATTTGAAATAACGCTTCCTGATAGCAAAGAGGCTTTGGAAGGCGTAGCTTTTACTACAAAAGAGGAATCCAGAGGTAGTCATAAGGATAAAGTGTTTTTTGAGGATATGTCTTTTGATGAAACTGTAGACATCATCAGGGCTGTAAAAGCTTTGAGCCGTTTCAGGAACGTAAACCTAGGAATAGATCCAGGAAAAGCCACAGGCGTTGCGCTTACTCTGGATAGCTACCCGCTCATAGTCAAGGTCTTTTATGATCTTGAAGATTTAATAAACTTTGTAGTTAAAGTGATGGAAGAGTTCAGGAGCATAACGATAAAAGTTGGGGATGGTAACCCTGAAGTCGCTTCAAAGATTTTGGATGGGCTGTCCAGGATATTAAGAAAGGGAGATGTTCTTATGCTTGTGAGCGAAAAAAGGACAACGCCAAAAGGAAAAGCAACCTACAAAAAAGACATGAGCGCAGCGGTAAAAATAGCTTCGAGAGAAGGAAAAATTTACAATTAGTGAAAGTCATGTATTTTTAAGGCGGAGATGAAGTTCGTAAAGTATTATAAATGTCTTTGAAATTTGTTCTTATGGGACGGCCGGTCAACTTGTTATTGGTGGGGCGCCTGAGCCGACTCCTCAGGCTATACCGGCTATCTTGGAAAACAGGGTATTGAGGTAAAAACCAGCAACAGAAGGACTAACAAAGTGCGCCTGTTGCCGAAAGGAAGCACAGAAAGAAAGCTCGAAATGCTCGGAAACATATTCACGAAAGCTTTAAACGAGCTGAACTACATGGGAAGAGATTTTTTCTGGTCAGAAAATAGACTTTGAAGGAACAGCCAGAATGATCTACAAAAAAAGCCTGTTAGGATCAGCTAACGTCCAGCAACTTATAAACGAGAACAATGAATTGGTCTTTATACATCGTTTTGTATAACGAGGTAGCTCCCGTTAAACGGGAATAACCCTCGAGACCTCGGGAACCTTTGCCATTTAAGGTGGAAAAGGATCAGCGTTAAGCTAGATTAAAATAATATATATTAGTCTTGCGTAAATAATATTATGAAGTACACAAGGTTAGGAAACACTGGTACAATAATTTCAGTTCTTGGTTTAGGGACAATGACATTCGGAGAGAAGGATATTTCTAAGCTGGGAACAGTTCCCATGGACATCGCTAACAGACTCGTTAAAAAAGCATATGACTCTGGAATAAACTTCTATGATACTGCAGATGTATATGAAGAAGGCAGGGCCGAAGAAATACTGGGAGAGGCTGTAAGGCCTTTCAGGAACGAGGTGATAATAGCTACAAAGGTAAGAGGTAAAACCGGCCCTGGTTTGAATGACGTCGGGCTATCAAGAGTTCATATATTCAATTCAATCAAAGCGAGCCTCAGAAGGCTTGGTACAGACTACGTAGATCTGTATCAGTTTCATGGCTGGGATGTACTGACGCCCATCGAAGAAAGCATGGAAGCTATGGAACAGCTGATAAGAGATGGAAAAGTGATATACCCTGGAATTTCAAACTTCGCCGCGTGGCAGATGGCTTACCTGCAGGGCATGGTTGAGTCAAAAGGTTACACGCCTTATGTATCAGCTCAGATGAACTATTCGCTTCTTAACAGGGACATAGAATATGAGGTTGTACCGTTTTTGAAACATTCCAAGATGACTCTTCTCGTTTGGAGCCCGTTGCATGGAGGCATACTTTCAGGTAAGTATACAGACCTCGAAAAGCCACCACCAGACACGAGGTTGGCAAGAAGGGGGAGGCTTTTCCCATATTTTGAAAAAGAACAGCTCCCGTCTATACTGGATAAAATAAATGAAATAGGAAAAGAGGTTGGGGCAACTCCGGCACAGGTAGCTATAGCTTGGATACTGAGCAAGGGAGCGGTTGTCCTTATAGGCGCAAGAACAGTTGAGCAGCTGGAGGAAAACATTGGAGCTGTTGAAATAAACTTAAAACCCTCTCACATAAAAGAACTAGACGAGCTCACCGAGCTAAGAAGCATGTATCCTAACTGGATGATTGAAAGGCAGAATGCTGAAAGAATTCCCAAAGACTTTATCTGATCTGTTTTATAAGATTGAGGAATTTTTTATGTATTTAGAAACAGTTCGAGCCATAAGAATAACTTAAGCAGTTATTTCAATTAGGAGAAATATTATAAGGAATCACTAGCAAACGCGTTTCTGGCTCATGTATTATAAAGAAGAAAAGGTTATAACCTTGTTTATGAATAAATTATCTTTAATATGTCAACAGAATTTTCACCTCAACTCAAGCAGACTTTTGAAGATATAAGAACGATGAAGATAAGAGGAGCTGGAAGGATAGCAAGGGCCGCTGTAGCAGCTTTAAAAAATGAAGTTTTTTATACTTCAGACAGTTCACCTGAAGATTTCCTGAAAAGGATGGAGGCAGCTGCAAACTACCTTAAAAGCTCAAGGCCAACTGCAGTTTCTTTGCCCAACGGCATCAACACAGTAATAAAGAGCATTCAGAAAGGTATAGCGCAGGGGCTTGACCTGAAATCGCTTAAAGAGTATGTCACTAAGGAAGCAGATATATTTATACAGAAAAGCATAGAAGCACAGAAAAAAATAGGTGAGATAGGGGCTAAAAGAATAGTTAATGGGGATACTCTGCTAACTCACTGCAACAGTCAGTCGGCTATAAGTGTTATAGAAACAGCGTTTAAAGAGGGAAAGCAGATCAAAGTTTATGCCACAGAAACTAGGCCCAGGTTCCAGGGACGGCTTACAGCAGCTTATCTGGCAGATCATGGAATAGACGTTACTCTTATTCCGGACACAGCCGCAAGACTTTACATGAGAAAGATAGATAAAGTGGTTGTTGGGGCAGATGCTATAGCTGTGAATGGAGCTGTAGTTAACAAAATAGGGACTTCACAGATAGCGGCTCTGGCGTTCGAATCTAGGACAAGGGTAATGGTTGCTGCGGAGACTTACAAGATAAGCCCTCAGACTTACTGGGGGGAGCTTATAGAGATTGAAATGAGAAGCCCTTATGAAGTAGCCCCCAAATCTTGGCTGGACAAGCATCCTAGGATAAAGGTGATGAACCCGGCTTTTGACGTTACTCCTCCGCAGTACATAGATTTTATAATAACGGAAAAAGGCATCTACCCGCCACAGGGCATAATAATGCTTTTCAAAGAACTTTACGAACTAAGCTAGAAACAGCGTAACAGCAAGCATATAAATTACAAGCCATGTTATTATGTAGGATCCAAGGCCGTGGTAACCTGCTTTTTTCTTTCCTATAAGCTCCACAGAATTTTTAAAGGCGTAAACCGTTAACGAGGCCAAATAAAAAGCTATTGGCGACACGAGAGCAAGATCGCCCATGCCGTGAACGTAAAGCAGGGCGCTTACCACTCCAGCTACGCCGCTAAGGATCACACGAACCCAGTATAGCTTATTAAGCTGATCTTCCTTCATCTTTTCTATGGATTTCTTATCAGACTTGGAACTTGATGTGCTCATTAGCAGGATCTACCCAACTATACATGGAAAATATATTAATAATGTTTACTCGTTAGATGAGTTAAGGTATTCATTTACAGTTAAAGACTACGAATACGCTTTAAATCTGCACTTAAAGATAGGCCTGTGGCTTTCTGATAAATATATAAAAGAAAGGTGGGAGGGTGAATTTATCAGAAACTTAAGGGATTTTCTTGAAGGAAGCAGACTTGAAGGAGCAGAAGTGCCGTCAGGCCAGAGGATAATAGCTTTGCACTTTAGCACAGGCACGCTTTATGTAGAGCTTTTCGGAAGTTCAAACTTGGTCTGCGCAGACAGATATGGAATAATAAAGTGCGCTTTAAGAGAAGAGGAGTTCAGGGACAGAAAAGTAAAGGCGGGGGAAGTTTACGCTCTCCCAAAGCTAAGAGGTAAGCCCATATCAGAACTTCCCGAGCCACCTTATGATGAAAAAGTTCCGGTTTCAAAGCATCTAGGCTTTTATCTTGCTACTTCAAAAAAAATTATAGACGAGATCCTATACAGGGCCAAGGTGCAACAGGATAAAAGCGCAAATCTGCTTTCGGAGGAAGAAAAAGAGGCCATAAAAAGATCGTTAAAAGACCTTGTTGAAGAATGCAAATCTTCAGAACGCATGTACCAGTATCAAGACGGAACCTATTCTCTTGTCAAGCTTTTGTCCAAAGGGGAGCCTATCGCAACATACAGCGTTCCATTAGAAGTGAAAGATGCTTTTGATCCTTTTCTTTTCAGAGTAGAAGAGGCTTCCGATGATGAAAAGAAAAAGGCCCTTGCCCAGAGTTATCTGGAAAAAGCAAAAACTCTGAGGGAGATAGCCCAGAAGATTATGTCCAGCCAGGAAGATGAATTTAAATCTTACATAAAAGAAAAAGGCGGTAGCTTCGAAAAAGGGATCCTCAAAATCGAAGGGGAAACCGTAAGGGGAGACTCTTTACCGGCACTGGCTTCAAAAATTTACGAAAGGGCTAAAGAATTTGAGGCGGGAGCTAAAAAGGTTTTGAGGTCTAGGACAAAAGAGCGTGAGAAAAAGGTTAACGTTGTAAGCGTAAAAAAGAGGGAATGGTACGAAAAATACAGGTGGTTCTTTACTTCTGAAGGGTTCCTTGCTGTAGGGGGAAGAGACTCAAGCAGTAATGAGGCCATCCTGAGAAAATACGTAAAGCCAGACGACTACGTTTTTCACACAGAATTGCCCGGATCTCCGTTTTTTGTTGTAAGCGGAAAAGCTGGCGAAACTTCATTAAAAGAGGTAGCAACTGCTACAGCATCTTTCAGCAGGGCTTGGAAAATAGGCCTTACATCAGCTGATGTTTACTATGTAAGAGGAGAACAGATAAGCTTTTCAGCCCCTTCCGGGGAATACATGGGAAAAGGGTCAGCGATGATCCTGGGAAAAAGGAACTATGTAAAAGGCTTACAGTTAAAGCTAGGAGTTGGCCTTGCTGAAATAAGTGGGGAGCTAAAAGCCTACTGTGCCCCGCTGAGTTCTGCTTCAAAGATGTGCGATTGGTTCTTAGAGATAGAGCCAGGGAGGCTTTCGCAGGCAGAAGCCGCAAAAAAGATACAGAAAAAGTTATCAGAGCTTTATGGCAGGGTAACTCCTCTTGAAGAAATTCAGAGAGCGCTTCCTGCTGGCAACACAGAGATAGTCGGAATAAGAAAAAGAGGGGACATACCATATATCTAAATAAAGACGCTTATCTTTACCCTGTCTCCGTCCTTAAGGTTAAGCTCTTTTCTTAAATTATACTGAGAAATTATTTCAACCACGTCTATGTCGTAGTGAGTCCTTTCTATTATTACAACCGCTCCTCTTATGCCTTCAACAAACGCGTGAAAGCACCACAGAGATCCGTAGGTCCTGACACCGTTGCTGAAACCTTCTATTTTTATTCCAAAGTTCCTGTATTCGTTTAGCTTCTCCCTCTCTTTGACGTACCTGCTGTCAAGCCTCACGTTAAGTGTACCCGGATAGGGGTCAAAGCCGAGCTTTTTAACGAACTGTTCTCTGTAGCCCTGGAGGGACATATAGTAAGCCCCTTCCCCGAGACCGCTGAAAACCTTGCCCTCCATGTTTATAGTTGTAGGAGATTCTTCTAGCTCATTTCTGAGCAAGAGGTAAACCGTAACAAGCAAATCAACTCCTTTCTGTGTAAGCTTTACGCTTGTTCCTTCTCTTTCAATCACTCTCTGAATGTATCCTTCTTTTTCAAGTTTTGACAGGTACAGACTGGCGCTCTGTTGCGACTTGCCTAGGATCTCGGCAAGCTCGTTAGTTTTAACGGTGACAAACCTGTCCTTGGCTCCGAGAAGCATCAGGTTAAAGAGCACTTCGAAGTTCTTCAGCTCAAGCTTTTTCAAAACCAGCACCTTTGCGCTTATATAGATTTCTTGTGTTTAAAACGTTTCTCTCAGGCTTCTGCTATAATGTCAACTTCTGTAAGGATTTCATCGTCTATAAAATTGCAGATAACTGTTGTCCTTGCTGGTTTTTGCGGAAAGTACTTTTCAAAAAGCTCGTTCATTTCTTGAAAATACTTTTTATCAGCAAGGTAGACCACAACCTTTACAGCTCTTTCTAGAGAGCTTCCAGAAGCTTTCAATATAGCTTCAGCTTTCTTAATGGAATTTTCAAACTGTTCTCTGAAAGATGTTTTCTTTCCTTTTTCTATTCCTATCTGTCCTGATACAAAAATAAGATTACCTGAGATTACTGCATGAGAATAAGGTCCAGCTTTTGGAAGCGCATCAACGTTTATACTCTTCATAGCATTTTATGATAGCGCTTTTTTTAAAAACCTTACTTTCAAAAAAGCGCCGGGGGTGGGATTCGAACCCACACGGCCGAGTACGGCCACAGGCTCTCAAGGCCTGCCCCATACCAGGTTAGGGGACCCCGGCTTTACATCCAATACTTTAAACCACTCCTCCTTAAAAGTTCAGCTGCATATTCGTCTGCTTTTTCATATACTTCTTCTTCGTTTATTGTAAGTACTCTTCCATCTTTCTTTAAGAACTTTCCGTCAACTATAAGGTCTGTGCAATCGTTTCCTGTGCCGGAATATATTAAGTTTGAAAGGGGTTGCAATCTGGGGAACATGTGAGGTGCTCTAGTATTAAAAACAGCTATGTCTGCTTTCATACCACTCTTCAGTTTTCCTGTTTCTTTTTCTATGCCCATAGATTTTGCCCCGTTGTAAGTTGCCATTTTCAGAACTGTAAAAACGTCAATTGCCTGAGGGTCAAGGTTGCTAACCTTCTGAAGGAGGAGGGCGAGCTTCATTTCTCTTATTATGTCATAGTCGTCGTTGCTCGGGCCTCCGTCGGTTCCCATAGTAACGTTTACCCCGTATTTCAGCATCTTTGTAATTGGAGCTATTCCTGAACCCAGCTTGCTGTTGGAAGAAGGGTTGTGAGAGACTGATGTTCCTGTTGAAGCAAAGATCTTCATGTCCTCTTCATTAAGCCAAACGCCGTGAACATAAACGTATTTTCTCCCAACCATTCCAACTTCTTTTAGAAACCTTCCCGGTGTTGTTCCCCTTCCAGAAAAGTACCGGATGTCGTCTCTTACTTCAGCAAGGTGCATGGTAACGCCAGAATTCTTTTCCCTTACTATTTCCGCTATCGTCCTGAAGAGTTCGTCGCTTACCGCTCCAGGGGTCCTCGGAGAAAACCATATCCAGATCCTGTCGTCTTTTCCGTTCCATCTAGAGAAAAGATCATTAAAGATCTTAAGCGAAAGCTGATAATCCTCTATAAGCCCCGCATGTAGAATCTGAGGGTGATCTGCATAACCAGGAATGTCCATTATCTGTTTTCCTATGGCGGCTCTTATCCCGCTTCTGTAAACGTTTTCTACAACCCTGTTAACGCCGTACCTTGCATTTATAGATGTTGCAACAAAGGCCGAAGTGCCTGTATTTATCATTTCAAGCAAAGTAAGCTTAGTGCTTATGTCCATTATGTTTTCATCAAGATTACCCTGCAAAGGCCAGACCCAGTCCCTTAACCATTCAATCAAAGAGACGTTATCAGGAACAAGACCTCTAAGTATACCCTGCGCAAGGTGCACATGGGTGTTGATAAGTCCTGGCAAAACTATCCTGTCCTTTCCATCTATTATATATTCGGCGCTCTTGCTTTGGATGCTCTTTCCTATCTCAACAATCCTGTCATCTTCAACATAAATTGAGCCTTCCCTTATTATTGGCTGTTCGTCATCAGCGGTCGCTATAAAAGCGTTCTTTATCAGTACGCTCGTCATCAACAGGCATTTATTTTTGCATTATTTAACGTTTGATCATAAGAAAGCCATTAAAAACAAAAAAGCTAAAATTAGAATAATGAAAGATAAATCCAAAACGCTGTAACCGTATTCGTAAATAAATGTGGGCTTTTGTGAAGCGCCATAACCTCTCAGTTCAAGGGCCTCAGCGAGCTGCTGGCTCCTGACTATTGAAACAACGAAAAGAGGAACCAGAATCGTGTAGTAATTTTTTAAAAGCTTGAACGGATTTTTGGTTTCAAAATCAACGCCCCTGGCTTTCTGCACTTCTATGATCTGCGCTATGTCGGATGCAAGAACCGGCACGAACTTGTATGTTGTAGATATTAAAAAAGAGAAATCCCTTGAACGGAGAACCTTTCTGACCATATAATCTATTTCGTCCGGAGAAACGGAAGTAAATATTATTGATGAAGAAAAGACGAGGTTGATGAACCTAAAGGCATATGCAATTCCCGTCTGTAAATTTCTGCCCAATAAAACCTCGCCAATAAATATTATTACCGCAAAGGGTATTGAGATTGAAATAGATCCGAAGTTCATCTTGAGCTTTCTGGCGCTTGCGCTCATTATGATCATAAAAACAAAAAGGGCAAGTACCCTTTGCAGAGAAAAGAAAACGATCGAGGCTATGATAAGTATGATTCCTGCAGCTGTTTTAACATAAGGATTTAACTTGTAAAGCCAGCTGTTCTTCATTTCATAAGCAAAGGCCCTAGATACTGCCGACACCCTTTATAACCTCCGATAGTTCTTCTGCAGTTAAAGCAGGTTGCTTTAATCCGAGCTTTCTGGATATTGCTGAAAGCTGAGGTTCTGTAAGATTATACATGCTAAAATCTGTTTGTGAAAAAAGCTCCTTCATATAACCGCTCCAAACAACTTTTCCCTTCTCAATTACATACGTTAATGGATTAAATTGCCATAGGAATTCCATATCATGCGATGTTATTATAACGCTCTTACCGCTTTTTATCAGCTCGTTGATCATAACGCTCAAATTTTGCAGGTTTTTCCTGTCTTGACCGACAGTGGGTTCGTCAAATATTATATATTTTGGGTCCCAGGCATAAACAATTGCAAAAGTAAGCCTTTTCTTTTCGCCTCCGCTTAAACTTAAAGGTGGTCTCTGAGCGTAGCCTGAAAGCCCAAACATTTCAAGCGATTTTATGGCCATCTCTTTAGCTTTTTCCTTTTCATAACCCATGTTTTTCAACGCAAACATCACTTCTTCAAGCACAGTGCTTTCGAAGAGCTGGTAATCTGGGTTCTGAAAAACCATTCCAACTTTCCTTACTATATTTGAATGTTTTGTATTTTTTGTATCCATTTCGTCGATAAAAACACTCCCCTTTACCGGTTTTATTATGCCTGCCATGAGCTTAGCTATGGTGGTCTTGCCTGAACCGTTGTGACCAACAAAAGCCACAAGCTGCCCCTCATTTATTTCCAGGGATATCCCTTCAACAGCATAACCTGTCCCATAAGTGTAATAAACGTCTTCCAGCCTTATCATGGCTTGCCCCTTTTGCTCGAAGCGTTGAGAAGTGAGAGATAGTCCTCGAATTTTCTAGCAATAACTCTGCCATAGGCTTTTTTCTGGACATCTATAAAAGCCGGGACTCTTAGATCATCACCGCTGTATCTCTCGAGAACTTCTTTTATGTCTCCGAAATCAGTGATCTTTCCAGCCTCCATAACGGCCATAAAATCTGCAAAATCTGAAAAAATATCTATCCTGTGCTCTACTATTATCGCTGAAATGCCCTTGTTTCTTATGATTTGATCAACCGTGCTAGCTACCTTTTTAGCAGCTGCCGGGTCGAGCGTTGATGTAGGCTCATCAAGGATTAGCAGCTTTGGTTCCATCACGAGTATTCCAGCTATAGCAACAAGCTGCTTTTGACCATCGCTGAGAGTTCTGAGCGGCCTGTTCCTGAGTTCGTAAATACCAAGCTCTTTAAGAATGTTTTCGGTCTTGTTTATTATGTAATCTTTATCAAATCCCATGTTTTCTAAACCAAACGCTACCTCTCGTTCAACAATATATGAAACGAGCTGATTTTCAGGGTTTTGAAATACATAACCTATGCTCTGTACAAGATCTCTCTGTGTAATGCTTAGCACGTTTTTACCATCTATAAGCACTTCTCCTTTGTATTCACCTTCATAAAACTTCGGGATTAGCCCGGTTATAGCTCTAAGGAGTGTAGTTTTGCCGCACCCGCTAGGGCCGGCAAGAATCATAACCTTTCCATAGGGGAGGTTTAACGAAACATTATCTAAAGCTTTTTTGGGCTCACCCCTATAAGTAAAAGAGAGGTTCTTTACCTCAAGCACGTGCATGGTTCTTGATTAAACTTTAAAACAAATAAAGTTTAAATCATTAGCGGGTTTATCAGTTCTGTGGAAGAAGAGGTATTAAAGATAAAACCGAAGGGGTACTTTAAGCTACCATCATTAGGAAAGAAAACTTTTTCGGACTTGATGAGAGCGGGGCTTTCGTATACTAGCGGTGCAGGCTTCAGTATAAGACCAAACGCAGATCTCGAATTCGTAAGAAAGGCGCTTGAAAAGGCTCTAAAGAAGAAAGTCTTCTTTGTATTTAACTGCGTGATATGCGGTAAGGAAACGGACTGTTCAACCTGTATATTTAACGACGTATGCCCGATTGAAACAACCGGAGGATACTGTCTCTGTGACGACTGCTTTGAAAAAAAGAACCTAGACGACTATTTTAACGCTACAAAAAAACTCTTAAAAGTTTAAGACATCCAGCCAGCGTTAACAAGCCCGAATTCTTTTAGGTTTTCTGTCATTGTTTTTATAAGGATTGGCTCAATTATAAGGCAGCTTACAAAGTTAGAAAAGCTCCATACATAAAACCAGAAAACAGCTTCGCTCTTTGAAAAAAACCCTACAAGATTTAGGTAATAAAGCCCAAGGCTTACCTGTATAACATTCAGCAATATAGCCTCAAACATCAAAAAGAAAATCCAGGCGTAAAGCCTTTTAGTTTTAGTACCTTCAATTTCTGAATTCAAAAGATCTCTCTTTAAAGGGTCCAGACGAAGAAAGCTAACGAATCTTCTGTATATTGCAAACGAGATTGCTGCTGGAACTATATAAATAAAGGCAAGTATCAAAGCGCTAAATGGTTCAAAGTTAGAGATTAAAAGAAGTCCAGCAGCAACACCTGCATAAGAACTTATAATTCCCCATATGCCCCACAGAGTAACAAATTCAATTATAAATGGGTAAAGTATGAAGAAAACAGACGTTCCGGGTTTTCCCCTTATGAAGATGTATGGATTAAGGTATACAAGAGAAAATATGATAATGAGAGCTATAAAATTTAAAAGAAAAAGGTTCAGAGTTTTCTTTTTATCCCACCTTAACGAAAGGTTTTGATGGTTGGCTTTCATTTTATCGTACGACAAACCGGTTTATCTTTTAAAAAAGGAAATCTTAACCTTTACGCATTGAAAAAACATCTGAGGTTTTAGAAAATCTTTTAAAAAGGGGAAACAAAGGAATCTAGATGCCAGAAAAGAAGGCTTTTAACTTTGTCGTAGTAGGAGGAGAGGCTAACGCGGGGCCGCCTATAGGTCCGGCTCTTGGGCCACTTGGTTTAAACGTACCTATGGTTGTTAAGAGGATAAACGAGCTTACAGCTGATTACAAAGGCATGAAGGTACCAGTTGTCGTCGAGGTTAACGAAGACAAAAGCTTTAACGTAACTGTAAAGCTTCCACCAACTTCAGCTTTAATCTTAAAAGAAGCGAATATAACAAAAGGTTCAGGAAAAGCCGGTACTGAGTGGGCCGCCGACATAAAGTTTGAGAGCGTTGTAAAGGTTGCTAAAGCTAAATTTGACGTTATGAGCGCTAAGACTCTTAAAGGAGCTGTAAAAACAGTTCTCGGAACCTGCGTTTCAATGGGGATAAAAGTTGAAGGAAAAAACCCAAATGAAATAATTCAGGAAGTAAACCAGGGAATCTGGGATCAAAAGATAGCATAAAAAAGATAGCTCATTAAAAATCGTTATTTAATCTAAAAGTTCATCAAGGTTGCAAAACCTGTACCTTTCTCAGGGACTATCTTTCCATCTTTGTATGAAACTCCTCTTTCAAGCGGTTGAAATGTAAGATCCATGAAACCATCAAGGTCAGCATATTTCACGTTTTTCAACGAATTTGCGAGAGCTAATCCCTACGATATTCCTTTACTCTCTACCATGCAACCGACCATCCCATCAATTCCATAAGCCTGCGCAACTATAAGAGCTTTAAAAGCGTTCCTAATGCATCCACTCTTGGTCAGCTTAACGTTAATTATGTCGGCCGCCTCATATATTATGGGTTTCACCCTACGTACACATAGGTAGGTATGCATCGGCATACCTATCGTACGCGTAGTAGAGCTTGGGCTTCACGGCATCATACAGCCCCCTCACGGGTTCATCGGGGTCCTTCAGCTCCGCCCCCGTCAGGACGTACCCGCCCACGAGCGCCGGCAGGACCGTTG
>ERZ1669247.180-NODE-180-length-28392-cov-27.424639_pt1 | contig 28392 bp, 31 predicted proteins | sample MGYA00579297_ERZ1669247 | MGnify/ENA primary metagenome ERZ1669247 (study PRJEB41166, sample SAMN08046056) | hot springs metagenome | biome: hot spring; feature: acid hot spring; material: thermophilic sediment; isolation source: thermophilic sediment from acid...
CAAGGATAAGATAACCTATTGGAGTGGTAGAAGATACAGTTTCAGCATTGCTTGTTAGAGAGATGAAGCTAAAGCTGTATTGGTTATATCCTAGTAATGCGGGAAAACAAGAGTTAATCAAATCGCTGCAACCTACTCCTAAATCTCCTGCAACCCCGAAAGTAGAACTAAAAGCGTTTCCTGCAGTTTGAGAACAGTAATTCATGGTAGTGCACAATCCGTTGATACAGACAGTAGCTGAGTATAGTTGACCAGTAAAAGATGCCCCATCTCCATACTGTCCGCTGCAAGATTGCCCTATATTAACGCCGTAATTACCGTTGCCAATGGAAGCATTGGCTACAATTAATCCGCTACCTTGACCTGTGTCTAATAAGACATTATTAATAACATTTCCATTTAACGTAATAGAAGTGACTGGAATATTTGCACCATATAGGTATTCGTATATTGGTATATACACAGTTGACGTAGCTATTGGTATGCATTGGTGATTTATTAGCATATCATTATTAGAACAAGCAAAAGTAGGTTGTCCAGTGCTACCGCCTGAAGATGTGCCGCCACCTGAAGTGGAAGCTCCTGCTGAACCGCCACCACCACCACCGCAACTAGCAAGCATCACAGATGCTAGACCTACCAACAAAAGCTCTTTTGAGAGTTTAGTGCTCTTCATAATATGCCTCCAAAGCTTTAATGTATGAGCTCAATATATCTCGAACAACTAATATAAACAAATTATAACACATACTCATAAACCTTGGGATTACCTACTATTTTGCGTAAATGTTTATATGCGTTAAACTGCTTTATTCTAAGGAGGTATGAATGAAAAGAAAGAGCAGATAAGTGATAAATAAACAATAGCTCTCAGAGTTTATAAGAACTATAGTAGTCAACACTTTAGGTAAGATGCTACAAGATAAGTCTACCACAGTTTCAGAATTGGATGAGTTCTTAGGGTATTAGAAATACGAGAGATCTGAAAATCCCAACTATAGAAACGGGACCCAAAAACAAAATTGTGTAAATTGCAAAATTTAATGTTTAAATACTTTAAAAAAGGGTTTTACACATGGTAAGAAAAGGAAGAAAGAGGCGGTGATAAAATGAAATTACACAATTTTAAGTATAGGACTCTAAGATTGGGGCCCAACTTTATAAAATGTGTTATAATTTTTTGTGGTAAGTGTTAGTTTGTGGCATACTTATTACGATGTACTGAACTCATACGCATAATTTGTGATATAATCTTATATTTGATATACTAGCGGATGTGGTGAAATTGGCAGACACACAGGACTTAGGATCCTGTGGGCGTAAAAGCCCGTGAGGGTTCGAGTCCCTCCATCCGCATTGGAAAACTAATTTTGGAGGTTTTATGGCTTTTACCATAACAAAAGAAGAAGGTATATTTAGAGATTTTGCGTTTGATGTAGAAGGCAAGGAAGTGGAGCAAGCCTATAAAACTATTTTGAATGAATTAAAGGCAAACGCCACTGTGGATGGATTTAGAAGAGGAAAGGCTCCAGAGTGGGTTATAAAAAGTAAGTTTAAAAACTATATACTAGAGGCTTTGGTGGAAGATTTTGCAAAAAAGGTTTACGATAGTGCCAAAGAGCTTGGTTTTGACGTAATGGATATAAAGATAAATTTAGAGAAAAGCAGTTTTTCAGAAAAAGAGATGAAACTCACAATGGAAGGATACATAGAGATATTCCCGCTTATAGAAGCTGACAGACTAAAAGACTTAGAAGGGGTGGAGTTAGAGATACCGAGCTTTGAACTTACCGATGAAATGGTGGATAAAACCATAAAGTACATGTTAGAAGATAAGGCTACTTTAGAGCCAAAAGAAGGTCCGATAGAGGAAGAAGATTACGTAGTGATAGATTACACTGTTACAGATAAACAAGACGGAGAAAAAGTAAATCAGAAACTAAGCGGAGTGTTAAAAGAGCTTGGTTTAAGAGAAGATTTATATAAAGAGATCCTTGGCAAGAAAGAGCAGGATGTGGTAAAGCTAGAGAATGTGCCAATCCAAGAAACTGAGGATGAGAATGCTCCAAGAGTGGATATAGAAGCCAAGATAGAATCCGTAAAAAAGAAGATATACCCAGAGTTGACCGATGAGCTTGCAAAAGAGTTGAACCTCGGGGAAAACGTTCAAGAAGCTATAGAAAATACCAAGAAAAGACTGCAAACTTATCTTGAAAACAAAAAAGAAGAGGCAAAGGTAAACGCTATTACAAAGTATCTATTGGAAGAGTATAAAGATATAGCAGAAACATCGAGGACAGAGGCTATAAGAATAGCAAATGTGGTTTATGAAGAAGAGATAAACAGACTAAACAGCATGTTTGATTTAAATTCTTTTGATGAAGATACGCTAAAAGCTATAGAAAAATCAGCTTACGATAAATCTATAAGAGAAGGTATCACAAGTGCCAAAACCCGTTCCATACTGGTTTCCTATGCAAAGAAGTTTGGTATAGAAGTAAGCGATGAGGATATTAAAAAGTACATAGATGAGCAGGTGGAAGCCTATAAAGATATGTTGCCAGAAAATCAAAGAGATGAAGACTCTTTGAGAAGATTAAGGGAGAATATAGAAAACTACTTCTTGAGAGAGGATAGAAAATCTGTATTGTTAAAGGATATACTTGCTTCAAAAGCTATGGACAAACTACTAGAAATTATTAAATTTAAAGAGAATAGTGCTTTAAAGGAGGAACAAGTTGAGTAACGCTAGCGAATACCAGAGGATAATAGATCAGTTAGTACCTATAGTTGTAGAACAAACTCCACGCGGAGAAAGAGCATACGATATATACTCTAGGCTTTTACAAGACCGTATAGTTATACTTGGTTTTCCTATAGATGATCATGTAGCCAACCTTATAGTGGCTCAGCTTCTTTTCTTAGAAGCTCAAGACCCGGAAAAGGATATACAGATGTATATAAACTCTCCTGGCGGATCTGTTACCGCTGGTCTTGCCATATACGATACCATGCAGTATATAAAACCGGATGTTACCACCATATGTATTGGTCAAGCAGCTTCAATGGGAGCCGTGCTTCTTGCGGCTGGAGCTAAAGGCAAGAGATTTGCGCTTCCAAACTCCCGTATTATGATACATCAACCTCTTGGTGGTGTTCAAGGACAAGCTACAGATATCCTTATACATGCAGAGGAAATCAAGCGTATAAAGCATATATTAAATACCATATTAGCCAATGCCACTGGTAAAAGCCTAAAGCAGATAGAAAAGGATGTGGATAGAGATTATTTTATGTCTGCAGAAGAAGCTAAAAACTACGGCCTTATAGATAAGGTTATCTCAAAGAGGTCTTAATAATGGCAAACAAAAAAGAATATTGTTCGTTTTGCAACAAATCGTCAAAAGATGTGCCTTTGATGATAGCAGGACCAAACGGTTTAAACATATGCAGCGAATGTGTAGAAAAAGCTTTGGAACTTATAAAGCGTCATGAATCCGAAGAGATAGCAAAGGAAGTAAAGTCTATCCCAAAGCCAAAAGAGATAAAGAAGATTTTGGACGAATTTATTATAGGTCAAGAGGAAGCCAAGAAAATTTTATCAGTAGCAGTTTACAACCATTACAAAAGAATACTAAGGAAATCGGACACCGATATAGAAAAAAGCAACATTCTCCTGATAGGTCCCACCGGAAGTGGTAAAACGCTTTTGGCTAAAACGTTGGCAAAAATTCTAAATGTTCCTTTTGCTATAGCAGATGCTACCACCCTTACAGAGGCAGGGTATGTAGGAGAGGATGTGGAAAACGTTTTGGTAAGGCTTTTGCAAAACTGCGATTACAATATAGAAAAAGCTAAAAAAGGTATTATATATATAGATGAGATTGATAAGATAGCAAAAAAAACCGGTCATAATCCTTCTATTACAAGGGATGTTTCTGGTGAAGGTGTCCAGCAGGCTCTTCTTAAGATTATAGAAGGCACAGTAGCCAACGTACCACCTCAAGGCGGTAGAAAGCATCCTCACCAAGAGTTTATTCAGCTTGATACCACAAACATATTATTTATATGTGGTGGAGCTTTTGTAGGCTTAGAAGATATCATTAAAAGAAGACTTGGTAAAAGCACCGTTGGATTTGAAACAGAGATATCCAAATACAAAGAAGAAGGCAACATACTATCGTTGGTAGAGCCAGATGATCTTATAAACTTTGGTCTTATACCAGAATTTGTTGGAAGATTGCCGGTGATAAGTGTATTAAACGAGCTTACAGAAGAAGATTTGATAAGGATATTAACAGAGCCAAAAAATGCTATAGTAAAGCAATATAAAGAGCTTCTAAGAATGGAAGGTATAGAGCTTGAATTCACAGAAGGAGCTCTTAGAGAGATTGCCAGAGAAGCTATAAAGAGAAAAACAGGCGCTAGAGGCTTAAGAGCCATAGTAGAAAAAATTATGACGGATATTATGTATGAGGCGCCTTCTTTGGTAAATGTGGAGAAGATTGTTATAGACGAGAACAAAAAACCAGTTTATATGTACAAAAAAGCTGGTTAAGTAAGACCAAAGCGCTTTACAAAGCTTTCAAATATATCGAGCGAGCGCTTGTGATTTTCGTCCAAACCTAAGTCTAAGCATTCTAAAAAATATGTTCTAAAAAAATCTTCCTTTACAAAGTTATATTTTGTAAACAACTCTTTTTCCAAAGCGTTGTTTTTTAGCTTTTCATAAAAAATATTTATAGAATATATTACATCTTCTTTAAGCTTTTCAAAAGAGTTTGGATTGGATTTTTTGTATGTAAAAAGCGCAAAAACAAAACCAGCTTTGTACTCTTTAAACCACTCCTCTCCTAAATCTATCTTATGTTTGTATTTGTTTGTGTTTTTTTCTTTTATGGCTTTATCGCCTATATACAATATAGTATCGGCTTCCTCTTCGTTTTCTACATAGTTTGGCGCTAGCTTTAAAATATGCTCTATATACCATCTTGTTAGCACTCTAGATGTCACTGAGTCTTTTGTGAGGTAAACATTTTTTATATAATCCTCTTTTAAAAAAAGTAGCACAGAGCACACCATTTCCTTACCGGATATGGAAACGCTGTCAAGGTATGCGTACTTGTCTTTATCTTTCAAATATACGGCAGATGATAAAATCCCTATGTCTATTTTATCTTCTTCTAACATCTTAAATAGCTCCGATGGATGCCCTTCTACGATTTCGTATCCTAATAGCTTATAAAACATGGGGAGTGTGTTGAGATAGGATACTTTGCCTACTTTTATCATTTAATATCGTTTGAGCACTCTATGAGGGCTTCTAATTTGTTCAGGGCTTTTTTGGAGAAGATGCTATCTTTTGCAATTTCTAAAGCCTCTTTAAACTCTATATCTTTAAAAGCCATAATACCAAAACTAGCATTTATAAGAACTATGTCAAGGGCAGCAGATACTATGCCTTTTAAAGCCATATTAAATAAATTTAAGCTTTCCTCTATATTTTTTACTGTGATATCTTCTAAATTTTTTAGAGTAAATCCGTATTTTTCTGGGTCAAATTCAAATATCTCAACGTCTTCTTTGGTTTGTTTTGCTATCAGTGTTTTTGAGCTTATAGAAATTTCATCCATACCATCAAAGCTACTAAAAACAAAAGATTTTACGTTACCAAGCTCTTTTAACACATAAGCTATCTTTTCTACTAGGTTTATATCGTATATACCCATTATCTGTCTTCTGGCGCCTGCTGGATTTGACAACGGACCTACCAAGTTAAACACAGATTTTATACCAAGCTCTTTTCTTGGTTTTGCTATGTTTTTCATGACGCTGTGATGAAGCGGAGCATATATAAAACCTATGCCTACTTCTTCTATGCATTTTGCTATTTTATCAGGCGGCAAGTTTATATTAACACCAAGGGCTTCTAATATATCGGCGCTACCACATTTTGAGGATATAGATTTGTTGCCATGTTTTGCTATTTTAAAACCAGCTCCTGCTATGACAAATGCGCTGGCCGTTGATACGTTAAAAGTATGAAGTCCATCTCCACCAGTCCCACATGTATCCAAAAGCTCTTCTTGGTTTTTAACAGGCACTTTTAAGGCTTTTTCCCTGAAAAATGTTGCTATTTCAGATATTTCTTCTACGGTCTCCCCTTTTAGCCTCATACCCATTATGAAAGCCCCTATTTGAGCTTCCGTAGCTTCGTTTGAGGCTATCGTTTCTAAGGTTTTTCTTATATCTTCTTTTGAAAGGTTTTCTTTTTTTGATAGTTTATATAGTATATCTATCATCTATGCCCGGTGGAACCAAATCCACCTTCTTGTCTTTTTGTAGGAGAAAGCTCAGCGGTTTCTAAAACCTCTACTTTTGCTATAGGTGATATTACCATTTGAGCTATTCTCTCGCCTTTTTCTATGATTACTTCTTTATCGGATAGGTTTATCAGTATAACCTTTATTTCACCTCTATAATCTGGGTCTATGGTGCCAGGACTGTTTAAGACAGTTACACCCTTTTTTAGAGCCAATCCGCTCCTTGGTCTTACTTGAGCCTCATAGCCCTCTGGAAGTTCTATGGCTATGCCAGTGGAAACCAAAGCCCTTTCAAGAGGCCTTATAACCACCACATCATCTACGCAAACCAAGTCTAATCCAGCCGAGTTTTCCGTAGCATAAAAAGGAAGTGTAGCGTCTTCTCTTAACTTTTTTACTAAAAGCTTCATAAACTATCTTTTTTGGTATGGTTTTCTTTGGTCTTTTCTTAGTTTTTCTTGGTTTTCTGGCTTTTGATAGTCTGGGCTGCAAAGGTTTAATCTATTTTGTTCATCTATAGCCATAACTTTTACCTGTATTGTATCGCCTACGTTTATATTTGGTTTTTGGGTCATGGCGGAAGCGTGTAGAAGTCCCACTTTGCCTGGCAATACTTCTACAAATAAACCATAGTTTTCAACCCTTATAACTTTGCCTTCGTAAACTCCGCCTACTTCTACTTCCTGAATAAGTGAGTTTATAAACTCAACAGTTTTGTTTATGCCTTCTATGGTTGGGGCGTTTATGTAGGCGTTTGGTCCGTCTATCCATACACTTGCACCAAACTGCTCTTTTATATATTTTATGTTTTTGCCAGCAGGACCTATTATGAGACCAGCTTTGTCTTCAGGAATCTTTATAACTTGAGCTTTTGGAGCGTATTTCGATACTTCTTTCCTTGGTTCTGGCATAGCTTCATAGAGCTTATCCAGTATAAACATCCTGGCTTCTTTGGCTTGGTTTAACGCTTTTACCATGATGTCTTTGCTAAGACCTTTTATCTTTATATCCATTTGGACGCTTGTTACACCGTCTCTTGTGCCAGCTACTTTAAAATCCATATCTCCAAGATGGTCCTCGTCTCCCAATATATCTGTAAGTATCACAAAGTTATTGCCATCCTTTATAAGACCCATCGCTATACCAGCCACATGTTTTCTCATGGGTACCCCAGCGTCAAAAAGTGCCAAAGAACCAGCGCATACTGTCGCCATTGAGCTAGAGCCGTTTGATTCTAGTATATCGGATACAACCCTTATGATGTAAGGAAAATCTTCTTCTTTTGGTAAAAGAGGTTCTAAGGCCCTTTCCGCCAAAGCGCCGTGCCCTATCTCTCTTCTTCTCGGAGGACCCCAAGGTCTTGCTTCACCAGTGCTAAAAGGCGGAAAATTGTAATGAAGCATAAACCTTTTAAAAGTTTCACCTTCAAATATGGTTTCTACCATCTGAGCTTCATCTTTTGGGGCTAAGGTGACTGTAGCAAGAGCTTGAGTTTGACCTCTTGTAAAAACAGCAGATCCGTGCGGTCTTTCTAAAGGATGCATCTCTATGCTTATAGGTCTTATATCTGTTTCTTTTCTACCGTCTATACGCTTTTTGGATGTTAAGATTTGCTCCCTCATCAACTGACTTTCTAACTCTTTAAAAGATACGGCAAAATCAAACTCCTGCTCTTTTGCTATGCCAAGAGCTTGCATAGTTTCGAGATAAACATCTTTTAGAGCCTTGCTTCTTTGTTTTTTGTCTTCTATTTTAAAAGCCTCTAAAATTTTTGAAGAAGCTGTATCTTTTAATTTTTGATAAAGTTCATCGGTTAAACCTACATGGCCTATTGGTTTTTTCTCTGGTTTTAAAGTTTCTACGAGCTCTTCTTGAGCTTTTATAAGGGTTTGGCCCTTTTCCAATCCAAAAAACAGTGCATCCAAAAGGATACTTTCTTCTACTTCTTTTGCGCCACCTTCTACCATCACTATGGCATCTTTTGAAATGGCCATTATTATGTCTAAGTCTGCGTTTTTCCTCTGTTCATATGTTGGGTTTATTACAAAAGCGTTGTTTATTCTGCAAACTCTCATGCCCGCTATAGGACCTTCAAAGGGCACGGAAGAGCACATCAAAGCTGCTGAAGCACCAGTTATAGCCAAAACATCAGGGTCGTATTTATCATCTGCTGACAACGTAAGACAGGTCACCACTATTTCGTTTAAAAATCCTTTTGGTACCAAAGGTCTTAAAGGTCTATCTATAACTCTTGATACAAGCACTTCTCTATCTGTGGGTTTTCCTTCTCTTTTTATAAACCCTCCAGGTATCTTACCCCATGCAAAAGAGCGCTCTCTGTAATCTACCGACAAGGGTGCAAAATCTATTCCACATAGTGGCTCTTCTGATGTGCATACGGTAATCAATACCTTTGTATCCCCTTGAGATATCAAAACGCTGCTGTCTGCTTGATGGGCGTATTTGTTTACCTCTATATGTATGGGCTCTTGATTTTCTATATCAGCTTTTACCATCATAGTTAATTCTTCACTCTAAGGTTTAATTTTTCTGCTACCTCTAAATATTTGCTGTAATTTTTTCTCTTAAGATAATCAAGCAAAGCCTTTCTCTTGTTGACCATAGCTATAAGACCACGTCTTGAGTGAAGATCTTTTTTGTTTTTCTTCATGTGCTCAGTTAGCTTATTTATGCGCTCTGTTAGTATAGCTATCTGAACTTCTGGTGAGCCAGTGTCTTTCTCATGATGCTGAAAACTTCTTATAAGTTCCCATTTTCTCTCTTTTAAAATAGGCATATCTAAACCTCCAATTAATGTTTGTTAGAACGGGTCCGGAGGGAGTCGAACCCCCGGCCTAGGGATTAGAAATCCCTTGCTCTATCCAACTGAGCTACGGACCCTTCTAAATTTATATATTATATCAAAATCCCAAGACTTTATCAATGATAATTTAGCTTCTTTGTATCCCAGCTTTTAACAAATGCTATTAACTCGTCTATTGGCATTGGTTTTGCCAGCAAAAATCCTTGAATTATATCGCACCCTAAAGATGTTAAAACTTCATATTGTTCTTTGGTTTCTACGCCTTCTGCTATCGTTTTCATATCAAGGTTGTGAGCTAGTTCTATTATGGTCTTTACAATAGATTTCGATTTTTTATCGTCTAAGATATGTCTTACGAAGGATATGTCTATTTTAAGATAGTCTATTGGTAATTCTTTGAGGTAAGAGAAAGAGCTATATCCAGTTCCAAAATCATCTATAGATATGTTAAAGTTGGAAAGCCTAATCTTCTCTAATGTAGATAGCGCCATCTCAAGATTTTCCAAAAATAGGCTTTCTGTAATCTCTATATTTATACAACTAAATTGTGGTTTATATGCTGAGGATTTATTATTGTAGCTTGAGATAATGCTTACCACTTTTTCATAAACGTTTTCGTTTTTGAAAGATATAGGGGATATGTTTATTGATATAGGTGGTATTTCTCTGTCTTTGCTTAAAATCTTAGACAAAGCGTCCAAATCTTTACACGCTTGATGGATAAGCCAAGTCTCCAGCTTTGATATAAGACCAGATTCTTCCAATATGGGTATGAAATGTGCAGGTGAAACAAAGCCAAGTTCTTGAGATTTCCATCTTGTGAGCGCTTCAAAACCTGCAATATCTAGTGTTTTTGCGTCAAAATAAGGTTGATAGTATATTACAAATTCTTGTTTTTCAAGGGCTTTCTCAAGATGAGTTTTGTAAAGTAAAAATTGAGAAGCTTTTGAATTTAAATCTTCACTAAAAAACACATAACTCCACTCTATATCTTTCTTAGCTTTTGCTAAAGATATATCTGCATTTTTATATACTTCTTTTGCGCTTTTACCGTTTTCTGGGAAAATGGCTATACCTATTTGCATGGCGATGCTTATAATATTCCCATTTATGCTTATTGGTTTTTCAAAGGCTTTTTTTAATCTATCTAAAAGTAATATTACGTCTTCTTTATCTTTTAAATCTGTCAGAATGATCCCAAATGTATCAGAAGCTACTCTACCTATTATGTCTGTAGGTCTAAAGATGTTTTTTAGTATTTTGCCCACCGCTTTCAAAAGTTCATCCCCTATGTCAAAGCCATATACATCGTTGATATAAGTAAACCTATAAATATCTGCTAGTATAAAAGCCCCTATCTTACCAACTGGTTTCATCTCCCCAACCATGGCAGGCGACTCACCCATCCATTCGTTTATTTCCACAGCCCTTCTTACGTGCATATCAAGTTCTGTCATCAAAAACGAATAAGAAAACAACCCGGTGACTGGGTCTTGATTTAAAACAAAATGAAGCTGCTCCTCTAAGCTCTTTTCCCTTGATATATCTTTACCTATATATATTAAGCTGTTGTAATCTGTGGTAGGCTCTTTGTTTAAAGGGAAAACGGATAAATCTATATATATGTCTTTGCCATATTTTGTCCTAAAAAGCACTACACCGTTGTACTGTTTGTTTTGAAGTATCGCCTGCGCTATGAATGACTTATCTAAAGCGTCTTTGTAGCTGTATAAAATATCTATTTTGTTGCCCAAGAGTTCATTTTTACTGTATCCAAAGACCTCTAACGTTTTATCACCAATGTATGATATTTTTCCATTGTTATCAGTTATGATGAACATTTCCATAAAAGAAGAAAGCCCAGATTCTATTGCCTGAAGAAGCCAGTTTGTCTTTATGGCGTTTACAGTCATTTGTATATCAGCTGTTATTTCTTCTAACAAGCTTCTTTCTTCCTCTTGAAAAAAGTTTACCTCATCTGCATACATTCCAAAGACACCTATTACTTCACCGTTTTTCCTTATAGGTATTGTAGCACTTGAGCGAAGCCCTCTTTTTATGGCCTCTTCTTTCCAGGGTATCATCCTTGGGTCTTTTTCTATATCTTCTATTATAACAACGCTGTTTGTTTTGAAACATGTAGCAATAGGTCCTTTTGACCTTGCATCAGACTCATCAAGAGGTATTTCTAAAAATTTAAGATAATCTACATACTTATTGATCTTGGTATGGTTTTTAGAGTAGTAAGCTGGTACTATCTTATTTATGCTTTTAATATAAAAGCTTACAAAGGCAAATTTAACAAAATGCTCTACTACTATGTTGCAAAGGTTCTCGAAAAATGTGGCTTCGTTGTATGGTTCTAAGGCGTTTACGCTTCTAACAATCTCTTGGTTTATGGCTCTCATCAACCTGTATAGTTTTACAATTTTATCTTCCATTTTAATTTTCCGTCTAAGGTTATTTTAACGTATTATATCAAAGTTATCAAGATTGCCGCCTTATAAATTCAAAGACATTATTGGCCCTTACTTTGTTGGTATTTTGTTAAATCTTAAAGAGCGAATCTGCAAGTTTGCAACGATTTATGGCAATATACTACACCAGGATTGGTGTTGTGATAAAATAAACTGATGATAACAAAGAAAACTGTAGAGCTAAAAGAGTTTACAACGATAAAAGTAGGTGGAGTAGGCTCATACATGATTTTTCCAGAAAATGAAGAAGAGTTTTTAAATGTATACAAAAAACATAAAGATGATAATTTGTACATCCTTGGTAAAGGTTCAAATGTAATATTTGGTGATTTTGATGGGGTCTTGATAAATACAAAACACTTTAACGATGTTAAAATCTCAGAGACAAAAGAAGGCATATTGGTAAAAGCATCGGCCGGGGTACCTTTAAAAGATTTGATAAAATTATCGGTAGAGCAAAACGTTGATGAGTTTTACAAGCTGATTGGTTTTCCGGCTAGTGTGGGTGGTGCTATCGCTATGAACGCAGGGGCTTACGGGGTTGAAATATTTGATTTTATAAAGGGCGTTTGGTTTGTAGAAGAAGATGAGATAGTTTACAAGCCCAAAGAAGAGATTTTTTATACGTATAGAAAAACTGAGTTTGAAAATAAGCCCATTCTTTATGGAGAGTTTTTGTTTAAGAAAACTCAAAAAGATGTAAAAGCTTTAGCTCAAGCCATAAACCAAAAGAGAATGGAAACCCAGCCTTTAAATATGCCCACCTCTGGTTCTACATTTAAAAACCCAAAAAACAACTTTGCCGGTAAACTTTTAGAAGCGGTTGGTTTAAAGGGATACAAGCTAAAAGATATAGGTTTTTCCCAAAAACATGCAAACTTTTTAATAAACTATAAAAACGCATCTTTTCAAGATGTATTAGCTTTAATAAATATAGCAAAGGAGCAAGTTTACAAAGCTTTTAATATAAAATTAGAAGAGGAAATAAAGTTAGTATGCACATAGTAATTATAACTGGCGGAGATTCGCTTGAGAAAGAAATAGCCCTAAAGGGTGCAAAAGCTGTAGAAGAGTCTCTAACAAGGCTTGGCCATCAAGTAGATGTTTTAGAAATAGATAAAAATTTATGTCTAAGATTAAAAGAGATAAATCCTCAGAAAGCTTTTATAGTGGCTCACGGGACTTATGGGGAAGATGGTAGGGTTCAAGGACTTTTGGATATCCTCGGTATACCTTATATAGGTTCAAGTGCGAAAGTAAGCGCAATATGTATGGACAAAGATTTTACAAAACAGATTTTTGCTCACAACGATATCAAAACTCCGATGTGGAAAGCTTACAAACCAAAAGATAACATTGATTGGGATATATTCCCGTGCATTGCAAAACCTGCTTCTGCTGGTTCTAGTTTTGGGCTTTTCAAAGTAGAAGATGATAAATCTCTTAAAGAAGCCACTCAAAATATATTTAAAATAGACGATAAGCTTATCATAGAAGAGTTTATAGAGGGTAAAGATATGACGGTGGGATATTTTAAAGGATATATATTAGAACCAATAGAGATAATACCTAAAAAAGGCATATACGATTTTGAAAGCAAATATACAAAAGGAATGTCAGAATATATTTTTGTAGAAGATGAAAATATCTCTAAAAGGCTAAAAGAAATCACAGCTAAAATAGTTGATATATTTGAGTTAAAAGATATGGCAAGGGTGGATTTTAGGGTAAGAGGCGATGACATATATGCGCTTGAAATAAACACGATTCCAGGTCTTACAGAACTTAGCCTTTTACCTATGGCTCTTAAAAAAGCTGGCATATCCTTTGATAAGATGGTGGAGATGCTTTTAGATGGCTAACTTGTATTATTACCGAGGAAGACAAAGGGAAAAATCTTCAAAATGGAACACTGTTAAGCAAGTTTTACCTTTTGTGTGGCTTATACTTTTTGGACTTTTTAGTTTTTTTGCCCCTTTTCTTATAGACAGCATTAGCTTTTTTAAGGCAAAAGCTGTAAACGTTTACGGCGATCAAAATATACCACCAAAGGTAGTGGCAGACGCTATAGGTGCTTACAAAAGAAACTGGCTTTTTATGAACGCATCAGGTATAAAAGAGAAGTTGGAGAAAGCCACAGGAAACGCCGTTGCCTCGGTGGCTATCAAGAAAGATTTTAAAGGTTTGCTAAACGATGATGTGGTGGTGGATGTTTACATAAAAGAAAGAAAACCCATTGCTGTGGTGGTAAATCAAAACAAGAGCTATCTTATGGACGATAAAGGCGACTTGTTTGATAAAAAATACTTCAACACCAAAGGCCTTACTATTATATATACACCAGATATAGAAAAAACTCAAAAAGAGGTAAAGCTGTGGTTAAAACCCGTATCAAGCTATCTTAAACAATTTAAAGATAAAAATATATTTATTACCAACAGCGGTATATTTGTAGATATAAAAGATATAAATGGAGAACTTATATTACCACTTTCCAATAAGTATGATAAAAAACAGCTTATGGAGAGGTTAAACATAATACTAAGTCGTGGTCCAAATTATATTGCCAACAAAATAATAGATTTACGTTACAACAAGTTTATCACAATAAGAGAAAATACCGATAAAAACCAAAGTGAAAATCAAAATAAAAGTCCAGTTAAAAATCAAGAAACGAAGCCATCATGAAATTTTATATAAATTTTACGTTTATTGTATATAATATGTTATAAATATGAAAAGTAGAGGAGATTTTATGGAAAGAAGAGAGTTTTTAAAAAACGCTTTGATAGGTTTAGCGGGCATTGGTGTTGGTAGTGCTTTTGGAAGCGCTTTATCGCCGATAAAATTGGAAACTCAAAAATCTACTACCAAGATAAAACCTCAGATAGCTCTTACCATAGATGATGGATGGTTTGATAGGGAAAAGATTGTAAATATAGTAAATCATTACCAAGTACCGGCAAATTTTTTTATAATAGGAAGGGTTATAGAAGAGGACCCACAACCTTGGATTACAGCTATTGAAAATGGGCATGAGCTAGGATGCCATACTTACTATCACGATTTCTTTTCAAGGGAAACTATATCAAAAATAAATGAAGATTTTAGCTTATACGCCAAGACGTTTATAAACAAGCTTGGTAATGAAAACTTCAACAACATAAAGCATTTTAGATATCCTTACGGAGACGTTGGCAACTATTTAAACAAAAAATATATCGAATCTCTTGTGAAAGCCCACGGTTGGGATGTGGCTTGGTGGGATTTAGATTTGTCTTTTTACCACAGACCTCGTTTTGGTGTTTATAAAAACCCGATACAACCCTTGGATAAATTCAAAATGTATATGGAACACATGGAAGAACTATCCATGAAACTTGGTAAGCCCACGAAGACAAAAGTCTTGATGCATTTTAAATATCCAGATGACCTTACGCTAAAGGATGTAATAGAGTATTCTTTAAAACAAGGCTATGAGATAAAGAGATTATCCGAACTACAAGCGTAGTGTAAAGAAGCCTAAACAAAACTTTCCTCGGTGTGATATTATATTTTTATGCACCATGAGGATAAGGCATTTCTTGGAATAATAGGTGGAAGCGGTCTATATAAAATCTTTGAAGACGTAGAAGAGCTAGATATAGACACGCCTTTTGGTAAACCCTCTTCAAAGATATTTTTAAAAAGCGGTGTGGCATTTTTATCAAGGCATGGGATAGACCACTCAACACCACCCCATCTTGTAAACTACAGAGCAAACGTATACGCTCTTTATAAAATCGGTGTAAGAAAGCTAATAAGTATAGGAGCTACCGGTGGCATAAACACCCTTTTTAAAAGCGGTGATATAGTGATTACTTCTGATGTTTTAGATTTTACCAAGTCGAGAATTTCTACGTTTTTTGAAGGGGCATTTTCAAAAGATGTAGAGGAAGAGGATACACCTTTTTATAGGCTTTTAAGAGCTAAAAAAGTAGTGCATACAGACATGTCTAACATCTTTTGCGAAGAGATGATAGCTATAGCAAGCGATATATTGAAGGAGCTAAACGTAAATTTTTATTTGAAAGGCGTATACGCTTGTACAGAAGGCCCAAGGTTTGAAACCAAAAAGGAGATAGAGTTTTTAAGACACATAGGGGCTGATATGGTAGGGATGACCGCTTGCCCTGAATTGTTTTTAGCAAGAGAAACCGGCATGCACATACTTCACATAAGCGTTATTACCAATCCAGCCGCCGGAATAGAAGGGCATAAGCTCACTTCAAAAGAAGTAATAGAGATGATGAAGCAAAAAGATGAAGAGATTAAAAAGTTTTTAACGCTTTTTATACCAAAAGCCCAAAAGCAGTTTGTATGTAGTTGTGAAAGTGTCCTTGAAGGAGCAGATGTATGAAAACCATAGATGTAAGCGATAAGATAGAGACTTTAAGAGAAGCAAAAGCTTATGGATTTATAAAGTTAAGCAAAGAGACCATAGAAAAGATAAAATCAAACGAACTTCCAAAGGGCAACCTTGTAGAAGCTACAAAGCTTTGTGCTTTATATGGGGCCAAAAACACCCAGCAAATACTTCCTTTCTGCCATCCTATAAGCATAGATTTTGTGGAAGGAGAGCTAAACATAAAAGAAGACGGTATAGAGGTGTTTGCCACCGTAAGAGGTATAGCTAGAACCGGCTATGAAATGGAAGCTCTAAACGCTGTAAGCACTATGCTTCTTAATATATACGATATGTGTAAGGGTATAGACAAGGATATAGTTATAAAAGAGATAAGACTAATATCTAAAAAAGGTGGAAAATCTGATTACTTTGAAGATTTAACCGGTGAAAAGGCTGCTGTGATAGTCTTAAGCGATAGAGCTTCAAAAGGAGAATACGAAGACAAAAGCGGTAAAATAGCTATAGAAATGTTAAAAAATTTAAACGCAGAAGTAGTTCATTACGAAGTCATACCTGATGATAAAGATATGCTTATAAATCTTTTTAAAAGCTTACAAGACAAAGTAAATATAATAATAACAAGTGGCTCAACTGGTTTTTCAAAAAGAGATATAGCCCCAGAAGCCACGAAAGAAGTTATAATAAAAGAGATGGTGGGTTTTGAAGAGATAATGAGGGTATACGGCTATAGAAAAGTGCCAAAAAGCATAATGTCTAGAGCGGTTTGCGGTATCATAAATGAAAACTGCATAGTGATAAACCTACCTGGAAGTAGCGGCGGAGTAAAAGACAACCTTAGCATGATAGGCGGTCTTATAAAGCATGCTTTGAAAATGGCAAGAGGAGAAGGGCATTAGAATTTATGGATAGTTTTGCAGTGGATAGGTTTAGCAGTGTTAACATGTTAACAAAAATGTTAACAATAGTTTTTGGCTTTTGTGAAGAAAATGCTGTTTTGCTTAAAACCTTTGTTGGCATTATATTTGATAGGAGGTACCTATGAAAAAGATAGAGGCTATTATAAAGCCTTTTAAGTTGGATGAAGTAAAGGATGCTTTGACGGAGATAGGCATAGGTGGTATGACGGTGATAGAAATAAGGGGCTTTGGACAGCAAAAAGGGCATACAGAGGTTTATAGAGGTACAGAGTACGTGATAGACTTTTTGCCAAAGATAAAGATTGAGATAGTGGTAAAAGACGAAGAAGTGGAAAAGGTTGTAAATACCATTATGAAATCTGCCCAAACCGGAAGGGTAGGAGATGGCAAGATATTTATATTACCTGTTGAAGAAGTAATACGTATAAGAACAGGGGAAAGAGGAGAAGTAGCTATTTAAAATGAAAAACTTTGTTAAGGAGGTTTTAATATGAATCAAGCAAAAGCTCAAGAGGTCTTGGACCTAGTTAAAAACGAGGGCATCGAGTACGTAGACTTGAGGTTTTCTGACCCATTTGGACAGTGGCAGCATCTAACTATACCAGCTTATGAGTTATCTATGGATACGTTTGAAAACGGTAGAGGTTTTGACGGTTCTTCCATAAGAGGTTGGCAGTCTATCAACGAATCAGACATGCTAGCTTTTCCAGACCCAGAAACTTGTTTCATAGACCCATTTATGGACAAGACCATTGTAATGATATGCGATATCTACGATCCTATCACAAGGGAAAGATATCAAAGAGATACAAGATACATAGCTCAAAAAGCAGAACAGTACCTTCAACAAACGGGCATAGGTGATGTATCATATTTTGGACCTGAAGCTGAATTTTTCATATTTGATTCTGTAGAGTTTGGAAACACCGGAAACTCTTCTTTTTGGAGAGTAGATTCTGAAGAAGGTTGGTGGAACAGAGAGTTTACTTCATCTGGTTATAAAATACCAAACAAAAGAGGATATTTCCCAGTCCCTCCTTTAGACAAAACCCATGACCTTAGATCTGAAATGGTAACCATAATGAGCAAATACATGGGCATAACGGTAGAGTTGCACCACCACGAAGTGGCGACTGCCGGTCAGGCTGAAATAGATATAAGGTATGACTCTTTGGTGAAACAAGCAGACAATCTATTTAAATATAAATACACCGTAAGACAAGTAGCGGCTAAGTATGGTAAGTTTGCTACATTTATGCCAAAAGTGCTGCCAAACGACAACGGTAGTGGTATGCATACTCACTTCTCCATATGGAAAGGTGGGCAAAACTTGTTTGCAGGCTCTGACTATGCAGGTATATCAGAAATATGTAAGTACGCAATAGGCGGTATACTAAAACACGGTCCAGCATTGGCTGCTATCACAAACCCAACTATAAATTCTTACCACAGGTTGGTGCCAGGGTTTGAAGCTCCAGTAAGACTTGCATACTCCGCTAGAAATAGATCTGCCTCAATAAGAATACCTATGTATTCTCAAAGCCCAAAAGCAAAACGTATAGAGATAAGATTCCCAGACCCAACATCAAATCCATATTTGGCTTTTGCAGCTATACTGATGGCAGCTATAGATGGTATAGAGAACAAGCTAAATCCAGGCGAACCTTTTGACAAGGATATATATTCTTTACCACCAGAAGAACTACAAAACATACCCCAGCTTCCCGGCTCATTGGAAGAATCTTTAAAAGCCTTAGAAGAAGATTACGAATTTTTACTAAAAGGTGGTGTATTTACCGAAGAGTTTATCCAGATGTGGATTGAAACAAAGAGAGAGGAAATAAACAAAATGAGATTTACTCCACATCCACTTGAATTTGAACTCTATTTTGATATCTAACACTTTTCAAAAAGGGGGCTTTGCCCCCTAACTATGAAAAACACCCTTACAAAATCTTTACCATTACTAATAAGGCTTTTAAGAAAAACTATAAAGATAACTTGTGATAGGGATGATTCTAAAGATAAATCTATTATATATGCTCTTTGGCACTCTCAAGCTTTGGCTGTGGCTTTGTATGGCATTGACAAAAATATATACAGCATGGCAAGTCAAAACAAAGACGGTGATATAGCGGCTTATATACTAGAGGGGCTTGGTTTTGGAGTTGTGAGAGGCTCTAGCAACAAAGACGGCAAAGACAAGGGAGGAGCAAAAGCCTTAATGCAGATAAAAAGAGTTTTAGAGCAAGGATACAATATAGCTATTACGGTGGATGGACCCACTGGCCCACCTAAAAAAGTTAAACAAGGTATAATATATCTAGCTCAAAAAACAAAGAGACCCATAGTAGGTATATACGCTGATATATCTAAATATATAAGTTTAAATTCATGGGATAGTTTTCAAATACCGCTTCCATTTTCTAAGATAAGACTTTTTACCACAGAAGAGATATATGTAAAAGAAAATGAGGATCTAGAGACATATGCAAAAATATTGGAACAAAGCATGATAAATCTTGAATTAAAAGCCAATACCTAAACATATACTAAAGAATAAAATATTTAAAATGAGCAATCAAAGCGACATCTTTAACAAGATAAATATATTTGACATAGATTTACCACGAGATGAATCGGCAGAAAGGTCTGTGTTAGGGGCCATGCTTTACGATATTGAGAATATACCGATTGTGGCAGAATCTTTAAAAGAAGAGGATTTTTTTGAGCCTATACATAAGCTCCTTTTTAAGCTTTTGATAGATTACTATTTTGAAAATGGTAATTTACCTACTATGGATAGGGTCCTTTTTAAGGACTTTTTAGAAAAAAACAGGGTTTCTGAAATATCAGAAGACTTATTAGAGGCTTTGATATTAGAAGCTGTAACAGACATAGAGATACTTCAAAGCATAATAAAGATAATAAAAGAAAAATCAATGCAAAGAGCCATTATAAACCTTGGTTTTAAAATCATAAGGGAGACAAAGCAAATTCAAGATTCAAGCGTTCTTATAGAGACTATTCAAAACGAGCTTATAAATATAACTTCAGAAAGCATAAACACCGGTTATTTTGAGATAAAAGATATACTTGAAGAAGTAATAAATATCATAGAAAAGTTTGCTCACAAAAAGGAGCTTGTCACAGGAGTTCCTACAGGTTTCATAGATTTAGATAGAATGACCACTGGCTTTCACGAGTCTGACCTTGTTATAGTAGCGGCACGCCCTGGTATGGGTAAAAGCTCTTTTATGCTTTCTATGGCTCATAACATAGCAAAAAAAGATATTCCTGTGGGTATTTTTTCTTTGGAGATGAGCAAAGAGCAGCTTATAATGAGGCTTTTGTCTTCCGCTAGCAAAATAGACATGCAAAGGTTAAGAACTGGTATGGTAACAGATGAAGAAATAAAGCTTTTGTCTTCTACCAAAGAGGAGCTTTCAGCGTTAAAGATATATATAGACGATTCACCTGCTATAACTGTATCTGATCTTCGTATAAAAGCCAGAAAACTTGTAAGAGAAAAGGGCGTAAAGGTGATAGCTATAGACTATCTTCAGCTTATAAGGTCAATAAGGACAAAAGGCAACAGACAAGAAGAAGTGGCAGAAGTATCCAGGAATCTAAAGGCTTTAGCAAAAGAGCTAAAAATCCCTGTGATAGCACTAGCTCAGCTTTCACGGCAAACAGAGCATAGGTCCGATAAAAGACCACAGCTATCAGACTTAAGAGAATCTGGACAGATAGAGCAAGATGCAGACCTTATAATATTTTTGCATAGACCAGAGTATTACAAGAAAAATCCTTTGCCAGAGGAGAAGGGTCTTGTAGAGGTGATTATAGCAAAACAACGACAAGGACCTACTGGCATAGTAAGGCTCGCATTTTTGAGCGATTTTGCATCGTTTCATCAGCTTTCTGAAAAATCAGCTATGTTGCATAATCAGGATGCTTACGATGATGACATAGTAGACAACGATATAGTGGATACAGATTTTGACGTGGATTTTTAATGGATATTAAAAAACCTTACATCATAGTGTTTGAAGGCATAGACGGTAGCGGAAAATCTACTCAGATAAATATAGTATATGAGCTTTTAAAAGAAAAAAATGTAAAACTTTTAAGAGAACCCGGTTCTACCGAAATTGGGGACAGGCTTAGAGATATATTAAAATCTCAAAAATTAGATCCAAAAACCCAAACGTTTTTAATAGAAGCTTCAAGAACGCACATGATAGAAAAACATTTAAAAGGTTTTGATGGTATAGTGCTTTTAGATAGGTATATATATTCAACAATAGCTTACCAAGGATACGGTTTTGGCATAGATATAAATTTTCTAAAAGCCCTAAATGATTTTGCGGTAGATATATACAAACCAGATATTGTATTTTTATTTGATATAGAACCAAGGGCAGCCTTAGCGAGGCTTAACAGGGAAAAGGATGTTTTTGAAAACATAGAATTTTTAGAGAAAGTAAGAGAGGGTTATCTGGCACTGGCTAGAGAATACAATTTTTACATTTTAGATGCTTCAAAAACAAAAGACGAAATTACAGATTTCATAACAAGCATATTGAGGCAGCATCGTATATTTTGATTTTATAAAAAGCTAAAATACTATATCTATCAGAGAACAAACATTTTTTAAATAGTAAAATGTAAGAATGCATACGATAGATATGATAAACTTGTTGAATGTAAACTACTGGCCATACTTTTTATATGGCGCTTTTGTGGTGGCTTTGGCTTTTTACGTAAGAGCTACCATTGGTTTTGGCTCTGGTCTTATATCGGTGTCGCTTTTGAGCCTTGTATTTCCCATAAAAGAAGTGGTGCCGGTAGTCCTTATCTTAGACCTAACTGGTTCTGTGCTGCTTGGGGCCTATGATTTCTCACACATTAGATTTAAAGAACTCACATGGCTTTTCCCAGGTAGCATAATTGGATTGATAATAGGTACTTTTATACTAGCAAAAACTGATGCCCAGAATATAACAAGGTTTTTAGGTGTTTTTATCATTTCTTATGTTATATACGCTGTAAGTTTTAAACCAGAGAAGCTACCCATTATAAGGAAGTTTTGGGCTTTTCCTCTTGGTATGCTTGCTGGTATTATAGGTAGTTTGTATGGTGGCGGTGGGCCTCCGTTGGTGGCCTATCTTCAATTAAGAAGGATAGAAAAGAGAAGCTTTAGAGCCACTTTTCAGGTGATTGCCCTTCTTGATAACATATTGAGAGTCTTTACGTATCTTAGTGTGGGGCTTTTAAATGTTAAGCTTTTTGAGATAAGCTTGTCTTTAATACCCTTTGCAGGTTTAGGGCTTTTCGGAGGTAACAAGCTACATATGAAAATATCAAATGAAACCTTTATGAGGCTTACCTTAATATTCTTATTTCTAATAGGTTTAAACTATCTAATATAAGATAAGGCCAAAATTTACTAAATACTTTATTGTTTGCGGGCAAAAAAGCCCGCTTAATTAACAAACATTGCTTACTTTTTGATGTTTGGTTCGTCGTTAAAACCTTGGAAAATCTCACCTTCCTCGTCGGTGCGAGAGGCATTTATTATGCCGTACAGTAAGGTAGCGAAAATCCAACCGTAAAATATAACTGCCAAAAACATGGAAAGCTTAAAACCCAAATACATAATTTCACCTCCTTAATAATATAATAATACACAAACAATTTTTTTCAAGGGTTATTGTTTGCCTGGTAAACCGCTACAATCAGCACAAGGTTCTACAAGATGAAGGTTAAACATGGCTTCAAGACCCATCTTTTCAAACCAAGGTTCTACATCACCAATTTTTACTTTCCATAAGAAGTATTTTTCAAAACCACTTTTTACCCAGTGCATCCATTTGCTTCTATTTTGCTTAGTCCAAGCCCTTGGTGGGATGACAGGATAAGCTATAAACCCAGCGGCATCATCTCCCATATCTGCTATACAAATAGCTGCTAAAGTAGGCATATATTTTTCAGAGCTATTTCTTATATCAGATATTATGTTTAGAGCGGTGGCTAAAGCCATCCCTTCTATCATTTGGCCAGTTTTTGGAGTACCAGTGGGCACTGGAGTTTGTTCTACAGGTGGCATTGCGGCTACTACACCGACACCGTATATATTTTTATAGGTAGGATTGTTGAAGCATTTGTCCACTATTACCATTTTGTTGGCTGGGTTTGCTACCTTGTCACCAGCAGATGCTACTACGTCAGTGCCCATGAAGCTTGGCATAAGCATCGTGAAAGCTGACTCCACTTGGTATTCTTTTCCATTTAAATCTTCGTAGACAATATGGTCTTTTTCTACTTTTTTAGTTTTGACGTTTACAACGGGTCTTATATCTCTTTCAGCCATCAAATCTTCCATAACTCTCTTTGAACTTCCAACGCCGCCAAGTCCAAGATGACCTACAAAAGGCTCAGAGGTTATGTAGTGTATAGGGAACTTATGTCTTACGCCTCTTTTTTTGGCCTCGTAATTAAGCATGAAGGCAAACTCATACCCTGGACCAAAGCAACTTGTGCCTGGTTTTGCACCTACTACTACGGGCCCTGGTTTTTCAAAGAATTTTTCTAAGGCTTTGTTAAGGTGTAAAGCGTGGTCTACTGTACAAACAGAGTATCCATTTTCCTCTTGTCCGTCCGTGAATACGAGCTTAGGACCAGTGGCAATGACAAGATAATCGTATTCTAATACCTTTCCACTTTTTAAAGTAACCTTATTGGCATCTGGGTCTATCTTTTCTGCGTCCTCATTTATAAAGTCTATGTTTTTTCTTTTTAAGACCGGTTGAAGGGGCGTTGAGATGTCACCAAATTTACGCCACCCTATTGCCAAGTGAGGGAAAGCTGGTGTAAAACCAAAATAAGGTCTTCCAGAGACTACTTTGATGTCCAAGTTAGCGTCTAATTTCCTCAAATTGTAAGCGGTAGAGATACCACCTACGCCACCGCCTATTATCACCACTCGTTTTGCCATAATACCTCCTAAAGTTAGATAATACTTAATTATAATATAACCATATCTATATAAGTAAATAAATATATCTTATGCTATAATAAATTTTGCTTATACATAAAAGAAACATAAAATAGTAAATAATATTTTACCCATGCTTGGATACATAATTAAAGATTACGATGAAAATAGCCAATACGATAATAACTACCGTTGGTGTAAGTATAAATATGAACTTATCATGAGCGTTTAATTTTTTACCCATGCTAGCCTCTCCTTTGTTTTAGGATTTTACTAATATAAGACCTATTGTAAATTTGACAATGATTAGCCTGTTTTTTGTTTTTTAAATCTCTTAAGGATGATTTTTATGTCTAAAACCAGCGCAGATGCCACAAATATAGACGACAAGGTACCCACTATCACACCTATTAAAAATGCGAAGGATATATCGGAAAGTACTGTCCCACCAAACAAGTAAAGCCCCAAAGAGGATAAAAACACCGTAGAGGATGTCATGATGGTTCTTACTATATTTTGATTGACCGATAAATTTATAATCTCTCCCAAATCCATGCCTTTTCTTAGTTTTAGATTTTCTCTTATTCTATCAAATACCACAACCGTATCTGTTATAGAGTAGCCTGCCACCACAAGTATAGATGCTAAGACATCCAAACTTACCTCTTTGTAGGTCAAAGAGTAAGCTCCTACTACTATAAAAACGTCGTGAGCAAGAGCCAGTATTCCGCCAAGGGCAAACAAAAATTCGTATCTAAAAGACAAGTATACAAGTATACCTACCAAAGCTGTAATAATAGCCCATACGGCTTTTTTCCTAAGCTCTCCGCTTACTACAGAGCCTATATCTTCTCTTTGCAAAAGCTCAAAACTGCCAATGCTGTTTAAGGCTTTTTGTACAAGGCTTGGTTTTTCCCCTACCCTTATTTTTACGATTATATCGCCAGTATTTGTGCGCTGGACTACAGCATCTTTTATATTTACCTTGGAAAGAGCCTCATCCACCTGTTTTACGTTTACTGGCTTTTGAAATCTAACTTCTAACATAGTCCCACCAGTAAAATCTAACCCAAGGTTTAAGCCTCTCGTATACAAGCTAAAAGCCGAAAGAAGTATAAGCAATATTGATATTACGTAAGAGTAATATCTGTACTTTATAAAATGTATATATTTAATGCGCATACCTCTTAGTATATCATGAATTGTTTAGCTTAAGTCAGATAAATGTTATAATATTTACGATGAGATATTTTAATAGTCCCTTTTTATATCCTTTTTACCTTTTATACAAATATCATTATCTTATATATGTGTTATCGCTTAAGGAGTTAAAAATAAGATATAGAGGCTCTGTTTTTGGGTTTTTGTGGAGCATGCTAAACCCTCTTTTAAATCTTTTAGTTTATACATTCTTGTTTGTGGTTATATTTAAAAATACCGCTAAAAACTATCCAGTGTATTTTTTTAGCGGTATACTACCTTGGAATTGGTTTTCTTCATCTATTATGGAAGCTGCAGACTCTGTGGTATCTGCAGGGGCTTTGATAACGAAATCCACACTTCCAGCGGAGATTGTGGTAATAGTAAAGGTAGTTTCTAATCTAATAAATTATCTTTTGTCGATACCTATATTGTTTTTATTCTTATTGTTTTTTCATGTTGAGGTAAGCTTTATAGTGATGCTTCTTCCTATAATTATAATTATTCAATTTTTTATAACTACAGGCATAGCATTTTTTCCGGCTACTTGGAATGTCTTCTATAGAGATGTTAAACATATTATGCAGACTATAATGCAGTTGTTGTTTTTTTGTATACCTATTATGTATTTTGATAGTCAGCTACCACCAAAATATGAGAAGTTAATATACTTAAATCCTATAGCGTATTTGATAAAATGCTATCACGACATATTTTACAACAATATAATACCAAGACCGGAGCTTTTGCTTTTGTTATTTTTTATATCTATCATAGTTTATATTATAGGTTTCAACTATTTTCATTCAAAAAAGGATGTTTTTGCAGAGTATATATGAGCACTGTTGTAGAAGCAAAAAACGTTACAAAAATATTTAAAAGGCATACAAAAAAATATTTTTCTATAAAGTCTGCCTTTATAGATTTTCTAAAACATGGAAGACCAGAAAAGGAAGTAGTAAAGGCCCTTGATAATATAAGTTTTGATGTAATCTCTGGAAGCACTTTAGGCATTATAGGGCGAAACGGTGCCGGTAAATCCACGCTTCTTAAGATAATATCTGGCATTATAAAGCCTACGTATGGTAGCATAAAAGTGAAAGGGTCTTTGGTGCCACTGTTGGAATTAGGAACTGGTTTTCATCCTGAGCTTACCGGTAGAGAAAATATTATTATAAGCGGTCTTATACTAGGGCTTTCTAAAAAAGAGATTTATAAAAAGATAGATGAGATAATAGAGTTTGCCGAGTTAAAGGAAGTCATAGATGAGCCTGTTAGAACTTACTCTTCTGGCATGTATTCACGGCTTGCCTTTTCTACGGCTTTTAGTATAAATCCAGATATTGTCATATTAGATGAAATACTATCGGTGGGTGATATAGCTTTTATGAAAAAAAGCAAAGAAAGGGTGAAGGAGTTTAAAAGAAAAAATAAAACTATCCTGTTTGTGAGCCACGACCTTAATAGCATAAAAGAGATGTGCGATGAGGCTATACTTATAGATAGCGGTAGGCTTATACAAAGAGGTGAGGTGAACAAGGTAATAGACCTATGTAGTAGTATAGTGGTATAAGTTGTGCTATAATTATATATTTAACCAGCGCTAGCCGTAGGCGCTATAAAAGTGGCGGTGGCCTTTTTGGCTTTAAGGAGAGGATATGGCAATAACTGTAAGAATACCTACACCTTTAAGAAGGTTGGCCAACGGCCAAGGAGAAGTGACGGTAGAAGCCAAAAATATAAAAGAGCTAATAGATGCTTTGGAATCCGCTTATCCTGGTTTTAAAGAAAGACTTGTGGATGAAAATGGCGAGTTAAGAAGGTTTGTAAACTTATATTTAAACGATGAAGACATAAGGTTCTTAAAAGGCATAGACACCGAGCTAAAAGATGGTGATACTCTTTCTATAGTCCCAGCGATAGCAGGTGGTTTTTGATATCTTCTAAGCTTCTTATAGGGATAAATCCCGTTTTTTGAAACCACCTTCTTTGTCTTGAAGCGTATTCTTTTGTGTTTTTTACAATGTTGCTGATAGCCTCTTCTAGGCTTATTTTACCTTTTATATAAGGTATCATTTCTTTGTAGCCTATTGCCTGAGAAGATGTCATAGCATTCTCATACCCAAGGCAAAGAAGATTTATGCACTCTAACTCTAATCCCTGCTCTATCATATAAATCGTTCTTTTTTCTATGTTTTTGTTTAGTTCTTCTTGAGTTAAGTTTGTATAAAAGCCCAATACATTTAGTTTAGGAGTTTTCCATTGATGAAAACTAGAAAAGGGCTTCCCTGTGTTTATAAACACTTCTAAGGCTCTTATTATGCGTTTTTTATCTTGTGGACCTATCTTTTTTGCATAATCTTTGTCTATTGTTTTTAGCTTTTGGTATAAAAAATTAAGCCCTTTTTTGTTTGCTATGTTTTCAAGTTTTTTTCTAAGCTCAAAGTCTGGCTCTGAGGTTTGGGGAAGTCCATACAAAAGGGCTTGTATGTAAAGGTATGTACCGCCCACCACTATAGGGATTTTACCCTTTTCTTTTATAGCTTTTATAAGATTTTTAGCTTTTTCTACATACATGTATACATCAAAGTATTCGTTTGGTAAAACTATATCTATCATGTGGTATTTTATCTCTTTTCTTTTTTCAAGACTAGGTTTTGCGGTGCCTATGTTCATAAACTTGTAAACACACATAGAATCTGCGCTTATTATCTCTGTGTTTAACAATTTTGCAAGCTCGTGAGCTATTTCAGTTTTACCTGAGGCAGTAGGACCTCCTATTATGATAGCGTCAATATCATTTAAAAGCATAGTTTAAAAAGCCTCTTTTCTTTGCCTATGTTTGTTATAGTAAGTTTTTTTGTACAATCGATGTCTTTTGGCCATTCTATGAAAACTATTGCTTCTTTTTGTTTTTCTTTTATATAATCTAAAAAGGGCTTTGCATCATCTATCCTATAAAAATCACAATGAAGCACGGTAAAATCTTTCAGTTGATATTCGTTTATTATAGAAAAAGTAGGACTTGATACATTTTCAAAACCATAAGACTTTAGAAAAGCTTTTACAAACGTAGTTTTACCAGCTCCAAGTTCACCTTCTAAGCACACTATATCTGATATATTTATATGCTTTTTTATAGTATTCACAAAATCATCAAGCCTATCCAATGATATGATCTCTAATAGATATTTGGTGTACATTCAGCAATTCCTGAAACTAAAATTTAAAAGCATTTTTACA
>ERZ1669247.184-NODE-184-length-27908-cov-8.377589_pt1 | contig 27908 bp, 21 predicted proteins | sample MGYA00579297_ERZ1669247 | MGnify/ENA primary metagenome ERZ1669247 (study PRJEB41166, sample SAMN08046056) | hot springs metagenome | biome: hot spring; feature: acid hot spring; material: thermophilic sediment; isolation source: thermophilic sediment from acid...
TTATCGTTATAAACGATTTTGTATTCGTATTGTCCCGTTGTCGCTGGTAAAGTTGTTGTCAGGTAATACAGGCCTGAAGTTGCACTGTAAGACATTTTATAAGCCGGATTTGGCGACCATCCGTTGAAATTTCCCACAACATAATATGGCAAAGTCGTTATGGTTGCACTTATTATTTTTACCTGAGAATTCATCGTGTTAAACTGGATTACGAATGTATTTGAAGGAGTCGCCAGAGACAATGTACCATCTGAGAGGAAATACGCGCTGTATGAGCCGTTGAAATAATAGGGCAAAAGATTTGCAGGAGAGACGCTAAATGCAGATTGAGGAGTTATCTTGAATTTATATGTACCAGGTCCAAATATTGTAGAATTCGTAGCGGTTGCGGTGAAGATTCCGTTTTTACCGGTCATCTGGACAAAGTTCCAGTTGCTCATGTCTCCTGCGAAATACCAACTTTGATTTGCCTTTGAACTGTCTCCTATTCCCAAAGAGGTAAATGGCTTTGCCATCGAAGGATTAAAGTAAAAGGTAACATTTCCGGTACTCACAGGAGTTGGCTGGTAGCCGTATTTTATGATCTTTCCCATATATGACTGGGCTATCATGTACTCATTGACACCGTAGACCGAAGGAGAGGATGGAATTGTCGTCGAAAGTGTGTAAATGTGAGTGAGAGAATTGTAAGTCATTTGGTAATTTGAATTTGTGGCCCAGTTTGTAAAGGTACCTATAACGTAGGTTGGAGTTGCAACCCATCCGCCAGACACGTAAAATCTTATCGCGGGGCTAAGCGTTTCGAGTTTATAAGAGTTCGTGGATTTTACGGCAAGGTTGTAAGTTCCATTTGTAAGCGGTCCTATTTTTACATTTGTTAAGTTTGTTGCGACTATCGGAATTTGATCTATGTATATCGTATAGGTACCCGAAGATGAAGAAAATTTGAGTGTGAATGTTGAGGGTACCGTCAGGTTATTAGATGGATACTGTATCGATGGAGCAGACGGATAAACAGGGGTAATTGTCGTATTTGTGGACAATATCGTGAACTGGAACAAAGGATTATTCTGGTTCATCGAAAAGCTCACAAGCCCATACCCTTGAGCAAAGTAAAGATTTACCGTATATCCTCCGCCAGAAAGCGTAACAAGCAGGACATTTTTGTAATTATTTCCGCCGATTGTCGCAGAAGGTATGTAGGTTGAACTTCTTGAGTAATTGTAAGACACGGTCGTTGCTCCCGAACTTAAAAGCACAACGGCATTCGTTGCGACAGAGGTTGGATAATTCCCGTAAATGCTATCGAGTACGAGTACCGGATTTGGAGCGAAATTTTGAAGATATATCGCACCATTTTGGTTTATAAAAGACAGCGTTAGAGTGGAATTTGGATATCCACCGAAAGCGTAAGACAGATTTAGATTGTAATAATTTTGAGAAATCTGATACTGTAAAATCTCATTTACAGGTATTGGCTGATTCGAAACATTCAAAGATTTAACAGTTTTTAAAGTATCTATAAGCGACCTGTTTGCCGATTGAATTGATTGATTAGATTGATTTACATATACATAGACTGTTGCAAGCGCGTTAGCCGTTGGCATCGTGAAGTACTTTTGACCGACGAAGATAGAGGAAACACCAGAAAATTTTTCGCCTGACGAATTCACGGCGCTCACCATGTAGTAATACGTATGTCCGGGCTCGACTATATCTGTGTAAGTGTTTTGAGTGCCGCTCACAGTTGCCACAAGTGAATACGCCTGCATCGGGTTAGATGTGCGCCATATTCTAAAGGCTGAAACCGGGACACTCTCACTCCACTTTAGATTTACAGAATAAGTGTTTGTTGATGAAAGTGTCAAAGTTGGTGTGGCAGGCAAAAGGGCCGAAAGATTTACCGTTCCTACATTGTTCATACCTTTTGAAAGAGAGACAGATGTCGAATAAGAACTAAGACCTGAAGCGGTGATTGTTAGAGTGTAATTTCCCATCGCAACGGCCGCTATGGTAAAGATTCCGTTTGGTTTCGTGTATGTTTGAGCAACGGTCGTCGATGAATTACTCAAAGAGACAATTGCCATCGCAACGGGGGCTGAATTGCTTAAAACCTTACCTGTAACGGACGCGCGCATATTTTCGTTGACGGGATGAACTACGGGCTTGAAGATATATCCTTGTCCTGTTTGCTCGACTGAATTTGAAAGATTGAAGTCTAAATATGTCCCGTTTGATTCAAAAGCATTTATAGGCTGTATGTTGACATATACCGTTCGAGAAGGAATCATCAAAGGATAAGAGATGTTATTTATTACAATCGTAGCGGATGTTATGTCAAATCTTATCTGTGTGATCGTGGATGTAGAAGGCAAGGAAAAATTCGCTATATGAACAGAGGTACCAACAAGAGAAGTAAGATCGTACGTCCCGCTTGCTGGAGATGTGTACCACGTCGATGTAGATGTGTTTGAAAGGTGTACCGATACTCCTGAGATATTAACGTAAAGATGCTGGATTTGCGAAGGCGAAACTGGTTTGTCAGTTATGTAAACTGAAAAGGTGCTTACAGGTGGAATATAAACGGATGTCGTCGCCGTTATAGTGTTTGAAGTTGCGCGACCAGATGGATTTATAGCGACTATGAAGTATCTGTAAGCTGTGGACGGATTCAGGCCGGTTATCGTGTAGGAGGTCGCGTTTCCGTTCGCGGTCGCGAGCAACAATTTAGATGGAGGATTGTAAATGTATATCACCGAAGCATTTTGAGTTTGAAATCCCAAAGTTATCGTATTTGTAGAAACGAATGTTACGTTGAAGGCCTTTATAACTGGCAGGGCTGGAATGACCGGTGGTGTGTAAGAAAGGGTCGTCGCATTTATCGTGTTAGATGTGGCACGCCCTGACGCGTTGGTTGCGACGATGAAAAATTTATATACCGTCGATGGTGTTAAATCTCTTACAGTGTAAGATGTCGATTGACCTGATAGAATTGCGTACTGACTGAAATTTGTAGATGTTGATCCGTACAAAAAGATTGCATTTGCCCCCGAAGATCTTTTCCATGCAAGAGAGATTGTGTTTGTAGAGACGCCTGTCACGTTTAATATGGGAGTTGAAGGCCTTGGAAGCGCCATCGTCGTGAAGGACCATGTTGAACTTGTCGCAGTTTGTCCATTTGAAATCGCGACTACTTTCCAGTAATAAGTTGTAGAATAATTCAAATTACTAACGTAAAGAGATGTTGACGAGGTTGTTGTCAAAGATGTACTCGCACCTGTTCCAAGAAAGACTTTATAAGTTGACTGAAGATTCGCAGGTTGCCATACAAGATAAAGATTGACAGGCACACCTGTTGCGCCATCTGAAGGATATACAAGTTGCACAGGCTTTAGTGTAACCTTTGGCAAAAGAAAGCAACTCGATAGCACAAATGAAAGAACCATCAAAGAGAGCAAAAGAAATACCTTTGTTTTTGCCATAGAAATGCGCCTCCACCTGTAAAATATCAAATTTGATTATTGTGTTAAACATATTATACTATTTTAGAATGATAAGTTAAAGGGTTCTCAAGATTTCTATATTAAGGGTGGACTTGCATTCACATTTTTTAAGATAAGAAAGACCCCGATTTCTGGGATCATAAGATTTTTCTTTGTAAATTTTAAGTTTATATCGTCTTCGAAAACCGTTTTATAACAAGAGCGGTACCCATTCCACCGCCTATGCAAAGTGTCGCGAGACCAATTTCGGCCCCTTTCTTCATCATTTCGTACAAAAGCGTAACGGTTATTCTGTTTCCAGAGCATCCTATAGGATGGCCAAGCGCTATTGCTCCGCCGTTCAAATTCGTCTTTTCGAGTATGCTATCCTTCGAAACGCCATATTTTTCTGTCCATTGTTTTATGACGCCTAATGTCTGAACGGCAAATGCTTCGTTGCCCTCTATCAGTTCGATATCGTTGAAGGAAAGATGCGCCATCTTTAGCGCGTTTTCTGTCGCCGGTACGGGACCCAGCCCCATGACAATGGGATCGACTCCTCCCTGGCCCCACCCAATTATCTCGGCCATCGGCATTACTCGGTGATCTTCGACATATCTTTCGCTTGCAAGGATTATTGCGCTTGCGCCGTCATTTATTCCGGAAGAATTTCCGGCCGTAACGGTCCCGCCTTCTTTAAATGCAGGCCTTAGGCGTGATAGAGCCTCTATGCTTGTCTCTCTTGGGCCTTCATCGGTATCGAAGATTTTGGTATCTTTTTTGTCCTTTACCTCCACCGGAATTATTTCATCTTTGAACTTTCCTTGAGATATGGCCTCCCTTGCCCTTTTCTGGCTTTCGAGAGCATATTCGTCCTGTTCAATTCTCGATATATTCAAACGTTTTGCTATCTCTTCGGCCGTGATTCCCATGTGAACCTGATTGAAGATATCCGTAAGCCCGTCGTAGACCATGTGATCTATAACTTCCATGTTTCCAAATTTTGCTCCAAATCTTGTTTTGTAATTCAACAAAAATGGGGCCTGGGACATGCTCTCCATGCCTCCAGCAACTACCAAATCGGCATTTCCGATGGCTATGTCCGTTGCGCCAATCATTATTGCCTTCATTCCACTTCCGCATACCATATTGACGGTAAATGCTGGCACTTCAACGGGAATTCCTGCGTATATGGAAGATTGTCTCGCAGGGCCCATGCCTTCACCGGCCATAAGTACATTCCCCACGACAACCTCGTCGACCTCTTTTGGTTCAACGCGTGCCTGTTCCATGGCACCCTTTATCGCAATAGATCCAAGTTTTGTTGCCGGAATATCTTTCAAACTCCCTCCAAAAACACCTATCGCCGTTCTTTTCGCACCTATTATGTATACTTTCATCCTGTGCCTCCTCTTAAAGCAATTCACAATTGATAATTCATAATTGACAATTTTCCATTTTCAACTGTCAATTCTTATACGCCTTTTTTACCTGCCACCCGCTACGCGCTACCTGCTGTTTTCCATTTTCAATTTTTAATTTTCGATTCTTCTGAGAACGAGATCGTCATCTATGTCAGTCGTCATTTCTGTGTAGAATCACTTTTTCAATATAATTTAAAGATATGCTAAATGCAAAGTCGATAAATGACCAAAACGGGCTTTTTAAGTTTAATTTAAACATTTATAGCCATTTGAGAAAGTGATCCTTTGTTTTACGTTAAAAATCTAAATATAAATACCCGATAATCCCTATCTATTGAAGTTAGATAAGGACTTTTCTCTATTTTTTGAGAAAACAAGCACTACTGAACTCTCTTTAAAAGCCGAATGGATATTTTAGTTTAAGCGTAAGGCAGGATGCATGCGTGCCGGGGAACGATTCGCGGAATTTGAATTTTGTTTGGTTTAGATTTTAATTTCAGATAAAACTGGGATAAAAATATAATTTTAGAATCGAATCAGATAAAGGAGGGATTTCAAATGAAAAAGATTTTAGTCGTGTTGGTTGCTTCAATGCTTGCGCTGTCTGTTTTTGCGTCAACGAAAATCGCAATAGTTGGATCAACGACAGTATTACCTATAGCACAGCAATGGGCCCAGGCCTATATGACAATGAATCCGGACGTCAATATTTCCGTTGTTGGAAATGGATCGGGAAATGGCATCAAGGCACTGCTTGATGGAGTTGCTGACATAGCGGATTCTTCAAGATGGATGAGCGACACCGAAATCAAATCTGCAATTTCGAAAGGTCTATTTCCGTTCCCCGTAGTCGTGGCCTACGATGCGATAGCACCGGTGGTCAATTCGGATAATCCCGTTAGAAATCTATCTCTCGATCAACTTCAGCAGATATATTCTGGAAAAATCACAAATTGGTCCCAGGTTGGTGGACCAGAAATGCCAATCATTGTTGTTACAAGGGACAACAGTTCTGGTACTTTTGAAGTGTGGGCCGAAAAGGTCATGAGAGGCGCTCTTGTAAAGCCAGGGGCATTGACTGTTGCATCTAACGCAGAAGTTGTTAGAACCGTTTCTGAAAACAAAAAAGCCATCGGATATGTTGGTCTTGCATACCTTCAAAGCAGTTCTAACATCTCCGAAGTTTCAATAAGTGGCATGAGGGCAAATGTGCAGGCAGCCCGTTCTGGTAAGTATCCGCTTGCAAGGCCGCTCTTTATGATAATGAACGGAGTTCCATCGAATGAAATCGCTAAGTTTATTAGTTTTGGACTTTCTCCTGAGGGGCAGAAAATAGTAGCCGAAGTTGGATTTGTGCCAATTTATGAGGTGAAATAGGGGAGAATGAAAAGTACAATAGATCGCCTTATCTCCGTATCTGGCTTAACTTCGATCGCCATCATTGCGGCGATCACTTTCTTTTTGTTTTACAACTGGATACCGCTTTTTGGCACGGTTGACCCGATTGGGTTCTTTTTTGGCACTCTGTGGTATCCAACGGCTATTCCGCCCCTTTACGGTATTCTGCCACTTTTGGACGCGACCATATGGATATCGGTGCTCGCGATCTTGATAACCATTCCTTCGGCCTTTGTCATAGCAGTTTTCATTACGTATATCGTCCCCAAAAAAATGCGCTACATTTTGAAAACATTTTTGGAGATCTTTTCGAGCATTCCTTCTGTAATACTCGGCTTAATAGGTCTTAGCATAGTGGCACCTTACTTTCAAAATGTTCTTAACATGGATACGGGCCAGAATATTTTAAATGCAGCCATAATGCTCTCGCTTATCACCATACCAATGCCTGCATCGATGATGGAAGATTTTATAAGCGCCTTTTCTCCAGATCAAAAAGAAGGCTCCCAGGCTTTGGGCGCTAATGAATTTGAAACCCTGACAAGGGTTGTGATACCAGGTCTCAAAGGCCCATTCGCATCCATAACCATGCTTTCTCTTGGAAGGATTTTTGGCGAAACAATGATAGTGCTTATGGTTGCAGGAAATGCCGCGATCTTCCCGTCAAATATCTTCCAGCCCGCAAGGGTTTTGTCCTCTACAATAGCAGCGGAAATGGGAGAGACGCCAGTTGGCACTCCTCATTTTTACGCCCTTTTTGGAATAGGAGCAATTCTTTTTGTCATAACCTTTCTTATAAACATTGCAGGAGAAACAATAAGATTCAGGTATGAAAGGCAGATGATGAAATAATGTTAAAACAGCGCATGTTAAAGCAAAGGATTGCCTTTTTAATTTTATCTATCATTTCAATTGGAATCCTTATTTCAATGGGATCGATCTTTGCGATAATATTCGTTAACGGATTTAGTGTTCTGAACTGGAATTTTTTGACCTCTATAACTTCCTTTGACTTTAAGGGAATGCCTCATGGAGGAATAGGACCTGCGATAATCGGTACTTTTATGGTCACGGGCCTTGGCCTTGCTTTCGCGGTTCCGGTGGGAGTCATTTCGGGTATATTCCTTTCGGAATACAAAAACAGGGGTAAATTGTTTAACTTTCTTAGGATGATGGTGGCAAATCTTGCCGGAGTTCCTTCAGTAGTTCATGGCCTTTTCGGCCTGGCCGTCTTCGTTGTGCTTTTCAGATTTGGATTTTCGATTTTGAGTTCGGCCCTTACGCTCTCAATACTTGCTCTTCCAATTATAATTATGACGACCGAAAATGCTATGCGTGATGTCCCCAACGAATTAAGAGAAGGCGCATTCGCACTTGGATCAAAAAGATGGCAGAGCGCGCTGATGGTAGTTTTTCCCGTTTCCCTTCCAAAGGTCTTGACAGGAATTATCCTCGCAAGCGCGAGAATAGCCGGCGAAACTGCCCCCATACTTTTTACCGGCGCGACACTTTACCTCGCGCATTTTCCGACGGCCCTGAACCAGCAATTCATGGCTCTTCCATACACGATATACGGTCTTATGACGACAAGCATAAATATAGAGGCAAGTACCAATTTTGCCTACGGAATAGCCTTTGTTCTTATTGCTTTGATCACACTTATGAATATCACCGTTATGATCTTCAGATCGATAAAAAGAAAAATGGAGGTTTAATATGGATATTGATTTAAAGGTTAAGAATTTATCAGCCTATTTTGGGCAAAAAAAGATACTGGATTCTATTTCTCTTGAAATTCCCTCAAGATCTATAGTGGCGATAATAGGGCCTTCCGGATGTGGAAAATCAACCTTTTTAAGGACAATAAACAGGATGAACGACAGATTCGATGACTTTCATTCGACAGGAAGCATCATTTTCAAAGGTCGTGATACGATGGAATATCCCGTTGAAGAATTAAGAAAAGAGATTGGAATGGTCTTTCAAAAGCCGAATCCATTTCCCAAATCTATATACGAAAATGTCGTTTTCGGACTTAAAATACAAGGAATCAGGGACAAAAAGATTTTAGACGAGAAAGCAAATCAATCTCTAATGGCAGCCTCCCTTTACGAAGAAGTAAAAGACAGGCTTTCGACCAACGCTTACAAACTCTCGGGAGGCCAGCAGCAGAGATTGTGCATCGCAAGGGCACTTGCTGTAAGTCCTAAAATATTGCTTCTCGATGAACCCACCTCGGCCATAGATCCAATAGCAACAAAGCAAATAGAGAATGTGCTCAAGAACATAAAAAAGGATATAACCATAGTCATAGTCACACATAACATAAATCAGGCCGCAAGAATAGCAGATTACGTGGCCTTCTTTTACATGGGGAGACTCATCGAATTCGGCAAATCCGAAAAAGTTCTGAATAGTCCGGCCGAAAAATTGACAGAAGAATATCTTACCGGAACTTACGGATGAATTCCAAATTCAAAGACTCGATGGATCCTTTGCGTAAAGGATCGCATCGTTCTTTTTTATTTTATTCAAAGATATCGCCCTCTTTAACGCCTCATCAAAGGTTACCATTCCGAATTTGCTTCCCGTCTCTATCATGGAATCTATCTGATGCAATTTATTTTCGCGAATCAAATTCCTAACGGCGACCGTTCCGACAAGAATCTCAACTATCGGAACGTATCCCTTTCCATTCGCCGATGGCAAAAGCCTCTGATATGCTATACCCACAAGGGTATTTGAAAGCTGGATTGCGATCTGTTTTTGCTGATGTTCTGGAAAGACGTCTATTATTCTTTCCGGTGCGGAACCTGCCGAATTGGTATGTATAGTTGAAAAGACAAGGTGGCCTGTTTCTGCAGCGGTAAGGGCAAGTCTCATAGTATCGATGTCTCTCATTTCTCCTACAAGGATGACGTCTGGATCCTGCCTGAGGGCATACTTTAGACCGTCTGCGAAGGAATCCGTGTCATTTCCAAGTTGCCTTTGATGTATCAATGCCTGTTTGTTTTGAAAGACGTACTCGATTGGATCTTCGATCGTGATTATGTGCACTGGCCTTTCCTGATTTATTTTGTCTATCATCGCCGCAAGAGTTGTTGATTTTCCGGATCCCGTAGGCCCCGCTATCAAAACTATACCACTTGCATGGTTTGCAAATTCGGAAAGTATTGGAGGAAGACCGAGTTCGGCGAAATTTCTTATCTTGTAAGTTATTATTCTGAAGGCTGCCGCTATATTTCCCCTTTCCAAAAAAACATTTGCCCTTACCCTTGCAATGTTTTCAAGTCCGAATGAAAAGTCTATCTCTTTTTTGTTGAAAGGTATATTTACCGATTTCAGAAGTTCTCCTATCAATTTCATGAGTTCTTCTGATTTGTAAGGCTCATATTTCACCTGCGGGACAAGGTCACCGTAAACTCTAAAGATTGGCGGTGTGTCAACGCTCAAATGGACATCGGACGCGTTCATTTTGTACGCTTCGATCAACAATTCAGTTATGTTAAAGGCTTTCATTTTTTAACCTCCAAAAATTAATCTTCTAATGATATAATACACCAAGGGTGGTTATGTGATACCTTTAAGCGTTGTGGAAGAGTACAAAGAGAACTTGATGAAGATGAGTATCCTTGTCACGGACCTTTTTGATAAGTCCGTATACGCTCTTATAAACAGAGACCTCGATATCGCAAAAAAGGTCATCGCAGATGATAAATTGGCAGACGAGATGAGAAACGCGATAGTTGAAAAGGGCACTCTTATAATCGGAGAATACGCTCCGATAGGGCGTTTTCTTGTTGAAATAAGAAACGGAATATTGATAGCCAACTTTCTTGAGATGATAGGCGATGATTCAAAAAAAATCTCCTACCAAACTATTGAACTTATAAAAGAGCCGATGCTCAAGCCTCTTATCGATTTACCAAAGATGGCAAAGATAACGGAAGATTTGTTGAGAAAGAGCATGTCAACTTATTCAGGCGGCGATGGTAAGGTTTTGGACGAAATGGTTGAAAGCGAAAATGAAGTCGATAGAATATACGAAATGGTCGAAGATGAGTTGAAACTTTACATGATGGAATCGCCAAAGAATGTTTCGAGGGCTTTAAGACTCATAATGATTTCGCAGCGTATAGAGGAAATAGCGGATCTATGCCTTAAGATCGCTTCCCTCTATTCGACGGGAGGTAATTCGTGAAAACTCTTTACAAATACGTTGCCAAAGAGTTCGTCTTTCCATTTTTTGCAGGTCTTATAGTTTTTATAATCTTCGTGAGCGTGGAGGTTTTGTACCAGTTATCGGACATAATAGTTCAAAACCATGTAAGTATATGGAATTTGTTTGTGTTGCTTTACTATTACATTCCACAATTCGTCGGTATGGGAGTACCTGTAGGAGTATTGCTATCGATCTTCTGGGTGCTTTCAAATTTTTACACCCGCAGAGAAATGATGGCCTTTCAGGTTCACGGAATAAACCTCAAGCGTATAGTGATCCCATTTTTGATCCTTTCAGCCATTTTGAGTTTTTTAACGTATTTGGTATCTAATTACGTTGTACCCTCCTTTACGGAACAGGCCTCAACTTATCTGCAAAAATCCGTCTACAGATCGAATTTTCCGAATATCCAGACGAATACTTTTTTCAGAGCCGGGGATAATTATTTTTATGTGAGCAATTTCAATCCAAAGACTGAGCAATTTGGATCCGTTATGATAACACATCTTTCAGGCGACGAAGTGACCGTAACATACGCACAAAGTGCCTATTTCAAAGATGAAAAATGGTATCTGATAAACGGAAGAATTTATACCCTCAAAAACGACCTCCTAACCTTTGATATGTCCTTCGACACCATGAAATTAGATATAAATAAGGATATAGTGCAATTTTTGAGATCTCAAAAGAGCGCCCAGGAGATGAGTTCATCTGAACTTATCGACAGGATAAAACTTTTCCAAAAACTCGGTCTCGATGCGAAGCCTTTCATAGTTGAACTTTATTCAAGATACGCAAATGCACTCGGCGCACTTATAATAGCCTTCTTTGGTGTTCCATTTTCTCTGTTCTTTGGAATAAAAAGCAAGGCATGGAGTGCGATAATAACCTTTGTGCTCGTCGTTTTGTATCAAGGCTCTGGAGCATGGTTAAGCGCGATGGGAAAGAGTGGATTGATAGATCCCGTCCTTGCAGCATGGCTTCCGGACATATTATTTGGAATTGTAGGACTTGCATTCTTCATCTTGCTCGACAGTAAAGTCATCTTTAGAATAAAAGAAATTCTTGTCAGGATAATGCCATTTGCGGCCTTCCTTTTGATCTTTGTGGCATTTTCAGGTCATGCCTTTGGCGATACAGTCAAGATAAGCGCCGGAGAACTTAACCTGATCTCCGCAACTCAGATCGAATATACCGGAGGCGTTAAACTCACTTCTTCGCAGTACACGATTTCGGCCTCGAGTGTTGATATATTCTTCAACGATCAGCGTCAGGCGATAAAGGCTATCTTTTCAGGAAATGTGGTCTATATTCAGGGTAAAAACACAATATATGCTTCCCAGATGACAGTCATTCTCGATCAAAATACCTCTTTTCTTATCGATCTTCGCGGGAGTGTCAGTATAAAAAACTCCGCCGGTACTCCCCAGAATGTTTATTTCTTTGGATCGAATGCCTATTACGATACCACCACAGGAACGACGACGATATACAATGGGTATATCACGACATGTACCGCAAGCCCCCCACATTACGAATTTGCAGCCTCAAAGATATATCTTGTGCCTGGCGATCATCTGATAGCCGACAATGTAGTCATGTATCTTTTGGGAATTCCGATCTTTTATTTTCCCCAGTACTACTATTCTTTGGCTGGAGGAAAACAGCCCATGGAATTTTCCATAAATTACGCCGGATCGCAGGGATGGTACACGGCTGTCAAATTCAATTTCGCGACCTCAAAGAATTTGAATGGAGACGTTTATGCTAACTCTTACACAAATGGCCCTTCAACCTACGGAATAGATCTTGCGGGTACAGCCCTCAACGTGCCCTATTACTTTTCTTATTCGAATACGCAAAGCGTCGGACTTATAACATCTCAAATAATCCAATTTGGACTTTCGGGAACTCTTTTTAACCTTTTCAATACCGCTTTCAATTATCAGGATCAGATAAGTGGAAATACATCTAACGCAAACTCGAATCTTTCACTTTCCGGAAATGTACTTGGAGGAAAGATGGCAGCCAAACTTACCCAGACAGTTTCCGGATCTAATCAAAGTTACACCTTGCCCTATCAAATTCAGAACATAAACACAAATATCGGTCCTGTAAATGTTACCGGAACTTTGAGTGGAAACAGCAGTTTTTCAATGCCGGGAAATGCCTTTTCAACTTCCCATTCTTTATCAGGAAATTTTTCGTGGCCCCTTAAATTCCTAACTTTGAATTCCATAACAGGATCCTATTCTGCCGCTTTGGGCGCCGGCACAAATCAACCTCTTTCTTACTCTACCTTTATGGACGCTTCTTACGCTTTTAATGCGCTCAATTACAATTTTTATGGACTCGGTTTGAATTTCTCTTACGGTGCCAAGAGCGGATTTTCGATTTCAAATTCGAGCCAGTTTGCAGACAGATTGGCATTAGTGACAAATACAAAGGCTTCTTACAATCTTTTTGGGGTGGGATTATCGGCCCTTTACAATTACACACAGGTTGCCGGTCAGAATCTTTCGGTTTTTGACACGAACAGTTTTCAGAACAACATCGGATTAACTGCGAACTACACCTTTCCGTTTATTCCATTAAGTGCCCAAGGTCAGATAACCTACGATTTTAACAATTCTGTCTCGCCATGGTCGAATATTACACTCACAACCTCTTCAAAGTTCAATCTTTTCGATATCAAAAATGTTTTAAATACGAGTTCTATAATCTCTCCCTCTCTTAAACCGATAAATACTCAGATAACCTTGAATTCAAATTACGGGGGTCTTTCCTACCAGGGACAGACACTTTACACCTACGGCACGAATTACACATCGAATTCCCCTCTAACCCTCGCAAATCAAATAACGGCCAACGTAGGAAATTTTGGATTTATAACCAATTTGCAATTTTCCTCTCAGTTCTCGATGAATATCTTTCCAAACATTTCCTTTAACTGGCCGGTCCCGATAACTTTATCGGCAAATATTCCCCAGTTGAATCTTGGAATATCAGCCCAAGGCAATATCTCGAATTATCAGGTTCAGTCGATGACTCTCAATTTTACAACGGGTTCTCAATGTCTCGGTCTGAAGGGAACAATCGCGTTTAACACGCAGAATGGATTCAACTTTTCCCAGTTTACGCTGACGCTTTTCATAGTTCAATTTCCTGAAAAGTACATCTCTTACGATCCTGTGACCAACAACTTCAACTTTTCTATATTTTAATAATGAGGTGATCTTATGGAAAATTTGAAATTGATCCCTCAAAGCAAGGAAGCCGAAGAGGCCGTAATAGGCGCCATTTTCATAAACCCAGAAAGTGCCGATCAGGTCTTTGAAATCCTTAAACACGATGATTTTTACTTTACTCCCACAAAACTCATCTTCCAGGCCATGGAAGAGTTATTTCAGAACAATAAACCGATAGACGTGCTTTCTGTTACCGATCTTTTGAGTGCAAAAAAGCAACTCGATCTTGTTGGTGGAGAGGTTAACATCGTTCACTTTGCCGATTCCGTGCCTGTTCTTGGAAATGTGGAGTATTATTCAAAGATAATAAAAGAAAAATCATTGCTAAGACAGTTAATATCCATTTCTGGAAAGATAATAGATGCCGCCTACGATCAAAGAGATCCGGAAGATATATTGAATGAAGCAGAGAATATGATCTTCAAAATAGCGGAAGAAGAAAATTCGAGAACGTACATGCCTATAAGGGAGATCATAAATTCGACCTTTGAAAAGATAGAGAAATTAAAGATAGAAAGAGAATCTCCCGAAAGTGGGATTCTTGTATCGGGCCTTCCAACCGGCTTTAGAACACTCGACGCGATGACGGCAGGATTCCACAAATCGGATCTTGTCATAATCGCGGCGAGACCTTCTTTGGGAAAAACGGCGTTGGCATTAACCATGGCAAAGAATATGGCCTTTCTTTACCAAAAAAAAGTTGCGATCTTCAGTCTTGAAATGAGTGCCGATCAACTTGCCCAGAGAATGCTGTGCGCTGACGGATTCGTAGACCTTCAAAGTTTGAGAAGCGGCGTCATCTCAACGGATGACTGGAAGAGATTGACCAATTCTGCAAGCAGATTAAGAGATCTTTCGATAATAATAGACGATGATCCACTTGTCGATGTTTTGAAAATAAGAACAAAGGCAAGAAAGATAAAAAAGGAATTCGGCCTTGACATAGTCTTTGTAGATTATCTTCAATTGATCCGTTCGAGAGACAAGAGAGACAACAGGCAACAGGAGATATCTGACATATCAAGGGCCATGAAACTTTTGGCAAGAGAATTAGACGTTTGTGTTGTGGCTCTCTCGCAACTCTCAAGGGCCGTTGAACAAAGGGATGAAAAGAGACCGAGACTTAGCGATTTGAGAGAATCTGGTGCGATTGAGCAGGACGCGGACGTTGTCCTTTTCATTCACAGGGAAGATTACTACAAAACCAAAAAAGAGGAAGATAAAGATCAAAAAGAGGATGCCGACAATCCAAAAGAGGCAGAAATAATCATCGGCAAACAAAGAAATGGACCTATAGGAAGTATAAAAATAAGTTTTTTACCCAAGTACGCACTTTTTACGGAAAAAGATTTAATGCATTGATGGAGGTGGAATGTGCCGCTCATAACCTTTGAAGGGATAGACGGATGTGGCAAATCGACGCAGATCTTAATGCTCAAAGAGTATTTTGAAAAACAAGGAATAAAATGTTCTGTCTTCAGAGAGCCGGGAGGAACAAAGATAGGCGAGGAAATAAGAAAAATCCTTCTTGACAATGCAGACTCGGAAATGGATCCAAAGACGGAATTCTTGCTGTTCGCCGCGTCGAGGGCCCAACTTGTCTCTCAAGAGATCAAGCCAAGGATAAGGGACGAATTTGTCATTTTAGACAGATATGTGGATTCTTCCGTTGCCTATCAGGGATTTGCAAGAGGGCTTGGAAAGAAGATCGTGACGTTCATAAATGAATTTGCAACTGATCTTATCTATCCAGATCTCACATTTTATATAGAGATAGACGAGAAAATTTTTGAAGAAAGAAAAAAAGAGAAAAAAGATAGAATTGAATCGGAGGGAATCGAATTCATAAAAAAGGTTATAGAAGGGTATAATCAGATATCAAATTCTTCAAGATTTGTCAAGATAGATGGTAGAATGGAACAAGATCAATTATTTCGTGTTATAATCGAGAAAATCAAAGATCATTTTAAAGTTTGAAAATATTTTTTAGTTAAAGTGTTATAATTTGTAAAACTCCATGAAGGAGGTGCCCTATTTTATGGCTAAAGTAGGGGGAGTAACGGTAGTTGACATAGGTTCTTACAACATAAAGTCTGCTTTTGCCGAAAGAGTTGCGGATGGATTCAAGATCTTAAGTTATACAAGTGTCAAATCGAATGGCCTGTATGGCGGGCAAATAGTCGATGCTCTGAGTCTTAGAGCAAGCGTTGGCGAGTCTTTAAGTGAACTTCAGACACAGTTGATGAAAAAAACTCTCGGCGGGCATCTCGTCGTGACAGCGTCTGAGAATTTTTTCTCCATTGAACTTGCAAAGATCAACAAAGAATTTCCAAAACTCGAAACGATCTCTCCTGCCCATATTCAGGAAATAAGAAAAGAGGCCGTTAAAAGTCCGGACATAATAGATGTAATACCGGTGCGTTACACCTTAGACAACGGAAGAAAAGTCATAAATCCTCTTTCAATGGCCACCTCTAAAATTTCTGCCGATATCGTTAAGATCAAGATGGATCCGCTTCCAAAAAACGAACTTATGAATCTCTTTCAGGGTTACGTATTCGATTCCATAAGTATCTTACATCCTGGCCTTGTTGCCGGGGAAGGCGTGCTCACCGAAAATGAAAAGAATCGTGGAATAATATGCCTCGATTTTGGATATTCCACCTTGAAGATGAGCGCTTATATGGACGGAATGCCAATCGGATACAAATTTATTCCTTTAGGAATAGAAAAGATAATAAAGGACATCGCCACGGTCTTTAAAGTTTCATATCCAGAAGCAGAAAGAGTTTTATTTTATCATTCCAATCTCGACTATGAGAAGTTAAATGAGAATGATATGGTCGAGATTGTGGATTTCAGCAAGGCTAAAAAGAGCGTCAAGAAAAGATCCATATCCATGGCGGCATACGCGAGGACAAAAGAAATGTTAAGCCTTTCGAGAAGAAGTTTTAGTGAGATCCTAAACGCAAATCCATCCTTTAATCCTATAGGAATAGTCATTACAGGTGGAGGCGCGTCTATACCCGGTATATCTTCAGTTGCCGGAACGATATTCAATCTTTCAGCAAGAAATGGAAATTATATCTCATCGAATAACGTCATAGTTACGGGAGCAGAAGATGTGATGGGTGTGCCGGCTTACGGGCCTTTATTTGGAGCGTACATATATACCTACAAATATGGAAGGCTCGAAACCAAATTAGTCCAGAATATCCCTGCCGCAAATGTACAAAATGTCCAGCAGACAGTAGCGGTGGAAGAAAAGAGTGAAGAAAGCGTTCAGAATGGAACGTTCAAAAAATTATGGGATTTCTTGAAAAAATTGGTATGATCTCTCCTGAAGGAGGTATAACGAATGCCTTTTGAGATCACGGAAGACACAAATAAAGAAAGAAAGATAAAAAGAGTTCCGGTAATAAAGGTCATGGGAGTTGGTGGAGCCGGTAATAATGCCATAACGAGAATGATCGAGGCAGGTATAAAAGACGTAATCTTTGTGGCTGCCAATACGGATTTGCAGGTGCTTGAGGCGAGTCAGGCCGATGTTACTATCCAACTCGGTGCCGAGACAACAAGAGGACTCGGAGCGGGCGGATACCCTGAAATTGGCGAAAAGGCTGCCGAAGAAAGCAAATCCGAAATTCAGGAAATACTCGAGGGCACCGATCTACTCTTTCTGACGTGTGGCATGGGCGGAGGAACAGGTACGGGAGCCACTCCTGTAATAGCGAGAATCGCAAAAGAGATGCAGATCTTAACTGTTGCCATTGTGACAACTCCATTTTATTTCGAGGGAAACAACAGATGGAGAATAGCAACAGAAGGATTGAAAAAGTTGCATTCAAATGTCGACACGCTTATAAGGATATCAAACAACAAGTTGCTCGAAGAACTTCCACCTGAGACGACGATACCCGAGGCTTTTCTCAAGGCCGACGAGACCCTTCATCAAGGAGTCAAGGGCATATCCGAACTTATAACAAAGAGAGGCTATATAAACCTTGATTTTGCAGATGTTGAGGCTGTAATGAGAAATGCGGGACCTGCGATGCTTGGGATAGGAATAGGAAAGGGTCAGAACAGGGCCGAAGATGCCGCGAGAATGGCTATGGATTCCAAACTTCTCGAGCAACCTGTTAAAAACGCATCTTCGATTATTCTGAATGTTTCCGCTCCAAAGAATGTCACGATGAAAGAAATGCATGCCGCAGCCTCCGTCATAAGACAGGGATGCAGCGAAGAGGCAGATGTCAAATTCGGTCTCATAATAGACGATACGGTTCCTGAAGATGAAATGCGAGTTACCCTCATAGCAACCGGATTTGAAGAGGCGGACAAATTACTCTTTACAGACAGCGATATACCTGCCATATACAGATCAGGTCTTGACGATTTCTTAAGGTAAGAGTGGAGGACTTATTTTGGCAACGCCTTACAAAAAAATAGGCGAGATACTTGTTTCTATGGGGTATATAACCCAGCAAACGCTTGATAAGGCTCTTGAAATATCGCAAAAGAGCGGGAAAATGTTTGGAGAAGTGCTTGTAGAAAACCATTTTGTAACATGGAATGATATTGCAGATGCGCTTGCGGCACAGTACAATTTGCCGAGAATTCAGGATCTTCCTTCCAACATTCCTGCGGACGTTATAAATTTAATACCTAAAAACCTAATAGATACCTACAGGATAATTCCGTACAGAAAAGATGGAAACAACTTATGGCTTGCCACCGATAATGTTCTTAATTATACCCAGATAGTTAGAGAAGTAAGATTTCTTACCAATCTTTACCCAAAGATAGCCGTTATTTCTAAAGACATATACGACACGGTCTATCAGTATATCTTTGGATCTCAGGTTGACACTTCTGAGATAATTTCAAATGTTGAAACAGCCAAGGAAGAAGAGGTAAAAGAAGAATTTGTTGAGTCCGAAGAAGCGCCCGCGGTCAAACTTGCAAAAACACTTGTTGAAAACGGAATAGTTCAAAATGCGAGCGATATACACATAGAGCCAACTCATCAAGGTGTAAATGTAAGATACAGGGTCGATGGCGTTCTTAGAAAGGTCACATCCTATCCAAAATCGATGCATGCCTCTGTCATATCGAGAATAAAGATAATGTCAGGCCTCGACATTGCAGAAAAGCGCGTGCCACAGGATGGAAAATTTTTCATGAAATATCTAAATGATCAATACGATTTCCGTGTATCGACAATGCCAACGATATACGGTGAAAAGGCTGTCCTGAGGATATTAAAAGTCTCATCTTCGGAGCAAAAAGTGTCGGATCTCGGATTTAGCGAGTACAATCTTAAAAGATTTAGAGAACTGATAAATTATCCTTACGGAATAATTCTTTTAACGGGTCCTACCGGAAGCGGTAAATCCACAACTCTTGTCGCTGCCATAAATGAAATAAAGGACGTGAGTAAAAATATAGTCACAATAGAGGATCCGGTTGAGTACAACATAGAAGGGGTAAATCAATGTCAGGTGAATGTTGAAGCAGGTCTTACATACCCAAGATTCTTAAGATCTGTTCTCCGTCAGGATCCGGATATAATAATGATAGGAGAAATAAGGGACAAAGAAACGGCCCAGTTAGCAGTTGAAGCGTCAATGACCGGCCATCTCGTTCTTAGCACGCTTCACACGAATGATGCTCCTTCAGCAATTTCAAGGCTCATAAACCTCGGAATAGATCCGCATATGCTTGGAGTTGCGCTCATTGGAGTTGTTGGCCAGAGACTCGTCAGAAAACTTTGCAACGATTGTAAGGTCGAAACAAAGGTAAATGAAGACGTATTAAAAGTGGCAAAGATATTTTATCCAGAGATTAAACCCGTTATGTATCAGGCAGTCGGCTGTAGAAATTGTAACGAAGGATATAAGGGAAGAACAGCGATAAATGAAGTTATGATAGTTACTTCTAAATTGAGAGAACTTATTTATCAAGGAGCCTCGGACAACGAACTTAGAGAAGCGGCCATACGTGACGGCATGAGAACGATGTTCGAAGATGGCGTTGAGAAAATATTGAGAGGTATAACTTCCTACGAAGAAGTTAACCGTGTGGTGAGGAGTGCATGAATTCAGATGGATACAAATATTATTCTCATTCCCCTCAGGAGTGGGAAAAAATAGACAGCCAGAAAAATCCTAAAAAGCCTAAAAGGCCTTTTGGAAAGGTTAATCTTATTCTCGGGATAAATTTTGCCGCGATTTTAGCCATTTTTTTAATTTATTTTGGTTTTAGCGGCTCGAATACTGTAAAGGTTAATTCACTTGCAAAAGTCGGCGATTTTCAGATCTACATTACCTCTCCAAAGGAGAATTACCTCTCGGGAGAACCTCTCAATTTCTACGTTTACCTTTCAAATCTCTCGTCCTCTTCAAAGACTTTTGATATATATTCCTTTAGCCTTAAGATAACCGGCAACTCAACACCGGTTTATGTTTTCAACACATCAGAAGTTATAAAATCTGAAATAGGACCGAATAGCACGATCTTACTTTACGAGTTGAAAAAAGACACGAATCTTTCAAATCTTAAACCGGGAGAGTACACGGCAAAAATACTCATGAATTTCGATGGTAAAATAGTGTCCATAGAAAAAACATTCAAATACTCCTCGGTGATCTTTGCATCAATAAATTCTCCAGATGACTTCTTCATTGAAGGCCAAAGAGCAGATTTAAATCTTTACGTTCAAAACAACACACCGAATACGGTCAATCTAAATATCGATAATATCTCATTTACCATATTTACCTCAAGTAAAAAAGTCCTAAATTCTCAAAATATCACTGTCAATTCCATTTTTCCAATTCAATCAGGCCAGCAGGCTTTAATCTACAACTACAAGACTATTCCGCTTAATGCCGGGAATTACTACCTTAGCGCTGTAATATCGGGATCACAGGATCTGTCAGCCACGTCTGTAATTTCAGTTATAAACAAATCCGATCTCAGCGATATCTCTGGCATAAAGATAATTTCCGACATTCCTCTATATGTCAATAGAAATACTCCCACTTCCTTTTCAATATCTCTCGCCAATAATGATCTCTTCAGCAAAAAATATGTTGTGCTTAACTCTCTTACGATTATAGTAAAGAAAGGAGATATAGAACTTTACAGATTCTACGATGATAAATCCCATAACATAATCATAAATCCCGGCGGTGTGAGGTTGCTTCTTGATTCTAAATCATGGCAGACAATCACCTTTCCATCAACGGGTACCTATGATTTTGAAGTTATAGCCAAGATTGGTGACCAATTTATAAATTACAATAAAAAAATACAATCTTTGTGAGGAGGAAGATAAAATGTACAGAATCATGGTATGGGGAATGGGTGCCATGGGAAGTGGCATCGTCAAAAATATTCTTCAAAAACGCGATCTTGAACTTACTGGAGTTATCGAAACCTTCAGAAAGGATCTCGCAGGAAAACCTCTGAAGTCTTTAGGAATCGAAAGCGATATTCAGATATCTTCGGACCCGCAAAAGGCGATTTCAGATCTTGATCCGGACTTAATAGTCATCGCGACGGCCTCCTTTGTTCCTGTGGTTTTCCCGATGATAAAATTAGCGGTAGAAAATTCGGTCAATGTCATAACACTTGCCGAAGAGATGGCCTATCCATGGGTAGATTATCCCGAACTTTCGCACAGAATGGATTCCATGGCCAAAAAACATAACGTTTCCGTTCTTGGAACAGGCATAAATCCAGGCTTTGTCCTTGATACTTTGATATTGTCTCTGACAGGCGTGTGTTTAAATGTCAAAAAGATAAAAGCCCAACGCATAAACGATCTTTCACCATTTGGAAATGAGGTTATGAGAACGCAGGGAGTCGGGACAAGCGTTGAAGAGTTTTATGAAGGCATAAAAAATGGCAAGATTGTCGGTCACATAGGCTTTAGACAATCCATTTACATGATAGCGGATGCCCTCGGATGGAAGATAGAAAAGATAGAAGAAGAAAGAGAGCCTATTGTTTCAAAGGTATACCGCGAAACACCCTACGTTAAGGTCAAACCCGGATACGTTGCCGGGTGCAAACATATAGGCCGTGGATTCGTAAATGGCGAGGCGAAGATCGAATTGATTCATCCGCAACAGATCCATCCTGAACTCGAAGAAATAAAGACAGGAGATTTCATTCAGATAGAAGGAGATCCGAATATATCTTTGGAAATAAAGCCAGAAATTCCGGGTGGAAAAGGCACGATAGCAATGGCCACAAATATGATACCCAAGGTTATAGAATCAAAACCCGGTCTTATGACAATGAAGGACTTACAAATACCTTATGGAATAATCAACGCCACCAGGTGAGTGACATGGCAAAAAAAGGAGAATGGGTCAAAATTCACGATGTGATTCTCAATCCTTCCGATCGCGCCCCATCATTGCCTGATGATACAAAGCAGGTTCCTTTTGAGATGTGGTTGAATGGATTTTTAAATCACGACGCTAAAATCGGAGAAATAGTCGAGATCACAACCTTAAGTGGAAGAAAGGTTAAAGGAACTCTCGTCGAAATTAATCCACGTTATACGCATGACTTTGGAGAACCCTTGCCCGAACTTTTAAAGATAGGACCGATTTTGAAAAGTATGCTTGAAAAGAGGGATTAATATGTACGAAGAGATCATAAAAAGAAAGAACGAGATAATAAAAAAGGCCGTTGGAATAGATTATTCAAAGTTCGAGATCGAAGGAATAGCCTTTGACTACGAGAGAATGATGAAAGAGGTCTCATACACATTCGATGAGATAAAAAAAATACAATCAGAAACGCAGGTTGGAAATACACCCCTTGTTGAACTTAAAAACCTCACAAAACTCGTAAGAATGTATTCTAAAAAAGGAAAGGGAGCGCGGATATTCTTAAAAGACGAGGCCACAAATCCTTCTGGAAGTTTTAAAGATAGAAGGGCATCGGTATCGGTCTACCATGCAAAAACTCATAACTACAAAGGCGTCATAGCGGCAACTTCTGGTAATTACGGGGCAGCGGTTGCATCTCAGGCGGCAAAGTACAATTTACGGGTCATAATAGTGCAGGAAACTTTTGACAGCAAACACATAGGACAGCCGGAGATCCTTGAAAAGGGACGCGCATGCGAGGCATACGGCGCAGAGGTTGTTCAGTTAACGGTCGGTCCCGAATTATTTTATTACACGCTGAAATTGCTTGATGAAACTGGCTTTTTTGACGCATCACTTTACACTCCATTTGGAATTGCGGGAATTGAGACACTCGGATACGAAGTCGCAACGCAGGTTAAGGAAAGGTTCGGTAAATTCCCAGATGCAGTTGTAATCACGCACGCAGGAGGAGGAAACGTTACAGGCACGGCAAGAGGATTGAAGATGGCCGGCGCTGTAAATACAAAAGTCATAGGTGCAAGCGTGGATTTAAGGGGACTTCACATGGCAAGCGATCACGATTTCAACAGAAAATCTTTTACAACAGGCCACACAGGTTTTGGAATACCATTTGCGGCCTATCCGGACAGGGTTGATGTGCCAAGAAATGCCGCAAGATCCCTTAGATACCTTGACAGATATGTCCTTGTAACTCAGGGAGAGGTCTTTTTCACAACAGAGGCACTTGCACAGGTTGAGGGCATGATGAGAGGTCCGGCCGGAAACACCTCTCTTGCGGCTGCCATAGGTATTGCCAAGGAAATGGATGAAGATGACATTTTGGTCGTTCAGGAAACGGAATACACAGGCGCGGGTAAATTGCCGAGCGCACAGCTTACCTTCGCCAAGAAAATGGGAATAACGGTTAAGAACGGCGATTCACTCAAAGAAGATGTACCTGGAAAGGTTATAGCGATACCCGAAAGCATTGAACAGATAGGCGTTATAGAGTACCCACTCGAAAATTTAAAGAGATCATATATAAAAGAAGCCATAAAAATATACGATAAGAAGGAGTTCTCTGACATAGAAACAGAATTCATGGCCGAAGACACCAGATCAACGATTGATGAAATAAAAGAAAGATTAGAGGTGTTAAGGAATGACAAGATCAGATGATTTTGAGGAGAGAAGCGCGCATCTGAAAGGATTAAGTGATGAGGAACTCGATAGAAGATTCTGGGAACTTGTCGAAAAAGTTGTCGATCCTCTTGTAGAACTTGCAAGGACACATACCTCACCTTCTATCGAGAGATCTGTGTTACTGAGAATGGGATTTGACAGCATAACTGCCAAAAACCTTGTTGACAAGATATTCGAACAAAATCTACTTGGTAAAGGCGCCGGAAATGTTGTTTACAGATTTGCAAAGGCAAAAAAGATGGATTATCTTGATGCGGGCCAGATGCTCGTAAAAGAAGATCACTGGGATGAGGTAAGATCGCTTTTTGGAGTTGATAAAAATGGACGTTAACAAGAAAATAAACATAAATGAAATACTCAAAGATCTCGAACATTACAGGCCAAAAAGACGCGGATGGACATGGAGGAAGCCATACCATGGAAAGATGGATGGTTACGAATACAAACAGATAAGCGAGCCTTTGAAAAATTCAATCCCACTTCCTGCTGCACATTATTTTGACAACATAGATCCCCAGCCCGACCTTGTCATAACAAGCGAGATAGCATCTGGAAGATTTGAAGACGACATAAGAAGAATGAGAATGGCCGCATGGCACGGCGCAGACCATATCATGGTAATAAGAACGCTTGGGCAATCGCACATAGATGGCCTTATGGAAGGAACTCCAGAAGGAATAGGCGGGATACCCATAACAAGAAAACAATTAAGGGCCACCCGAAAGGCTCTCGACATGATAGAAGAAGAAGTTGGCAGACCCATAAACCTTCATTCCTACGTTAGCGGCGTCGCAGGCCCCGAGATAGCCGTTCTTTTTGCGGAAGAAGGTGTTAATGGGGCGCATCAGGATCCTCAATACAATGTATTGTACAGAGGCATAAATCCCGTAAGGTCCTTCGTGGACGCTGCAGTCGCGAAGCGAATAATGGCATGGGCAAACATGCTTCAAATAGACGGTGCCCATAACGCAAACGCGTCTGCGAGAGTATCATGGAAGGTTATGCCTGAATTGCTCGTTCAGCATGGGATAAATTCTCTGTATTCGGTTAAAGTGGGAATGAAGCCTGAGAATATAGCGCTATCTACCGTTCCGCCCACGGCGGCACCAACACCGACTATGAGAATAAACTTACCTTACGCCGTCGCTGTCAGAGAATTATTTAAAGGTTACAAATTCCGCGCCCAAATGAACACAAAATACATAGAATCAGATCTATTCGACGCAACGAGAATGCACATGATAGATGCCTTCATAACAAGATTAACAGGTGCCCATCTTCAGTCCACCATAACGCCAGATGAGGGAAGAAATGTGCCATGGCATATAAACTCGATCCGAGGCGTTGAAACTGCCAAGCATGCTCTGATAGCCCTCGATGGTGTTATGGATTACGTGAAAATAGACAAGGAAAAGATAAATGAAAAGGTAAGAGAATTAAAGATGAGGGCAATCCTTATGCTTGAAGAAATAATAGAAGTCGGAGGTTATTTCGAAGCCGTGGAGAGAGGATTTTTCGTTGACAACGGCTATTACCCTGAAAGAATCGGAGATGGAATAAAAAGAAAAAAAGACGGAGAAATCGCGGCAGGAACGGTGGTACCGCGAGATAAAGATTATATGGCCCCTGTCTGCGAACATTTTGGATATAACAACCTTCCGTCTGGAATAGAAAAGCCATGTGATTTGATAGGAGGATGCACAATTTGCAGGCCTGAAAAGATAAAATACATAGACGAACTCGATGAGAGCGACAATGTGAATTTGAGATTACAAAAAATAGAAAAAGATGAAATAAAGCCAGAAGTTGAGTGGTCGAATGACGGTGTTATACAGATCGATATGACCTTTCCAACCTCTCCTGACCTTGCAGAGGCCGCGGCAATAGAAACGGCAAAAAAATTTGGACTTACAGATATAAATGTGATTCACAAAACCGTGCTTCACCCTGCCGAAGGCACCTACGTTGAAATAAAGGGAAGGATTCCCTTCTCGATAAACCTTAAGGACCTTAAATTACCTGAGAAGATAGAGCAATTACCAGATGAAGAGATAATAGACTTTTTCAAAAGATATCCAGTTAGCGTCGTCGCCGGAACTGTAGGAAATGATGAGCATTCCGTTGGTTTAAGAGAAATACTCGATATAAAGCACGGTGGAATAGAAAAGTATGGAATAAAGTATGTCTATCTTGGAACAAGCGTACCTGTCGAGAAGTTGATAGATGCCGCGGTTGAAACGAATTCTGTGGCAGTTTTGGCATCGATGATAATAACCCATAACGATGTGCATATTCACAATATGAAGAAGTTGAACGACCTTGCCATAGAAAAGGGTGTGAGAGACAAACTCATTCTTGTCGCAGGAGGCACACAGATAACAAATGATCTCGCAAAATCGGCCGGCATGGATGCAGGATTTGGAAGGGGAACTCATGGCGCAGATGTCGCGAGTTTTCTTGTAAGAGAACTTAGAAGGCGGGGTTATCGTTGAGCGAGATAAAGATAATATGCGAGGATACATTCTTAAAGCAGGTTATCAAATCAAACCTTAAAGATTTTCCTTTATCGGAGGAACAAAAGTCAAGGGACTTAAAGGATATATTCATCTTTTGCATTTTCAAAGAATCAGATATTGAAAATCTTAAAAATCTGAGAAAAAGGATTAAAAATCTTTTCATCGCTATAGTTCAAAGAAAGTCAGAACACGATCCGGATTTAAATAAAATGGCCGATCTCTTGCTTGAAGAACCGGTGGACTTTGCAGATCTGTCTTTTAAGATCAAATTCTTTTTCGCATTTCCAGATCTTGCAAAAGACTACGCCGGAAGGTTTGACCTCTTCTTTTCCACGATAGATGAATTTTATTCTAAGATAAAAAGATCCGAGAATTTCTCGATAGAATTACTTCAAAAACTCGATAAAATAGCCTCTATAAGGGACAACGAAACCCATGGCCACACTCAAAGAGTAGGGGAACTTTCGATGCTTTTAGCGGAAAAGCTCGGATTAAATGTGGAAGACATATTCAAAGTTCGCATGACCGCTCCCCTTCATGATATAGGAAAGATAGGAATACCCGATTCCATTCTTTTTAAAAATGGCCCTCTTAACGAGGAGGAGTGGAAGACAATGAAGACTCATACAAGGATAGGCGCGGAAATACTCGATGGAAATGACGATGTGCTTGTATTCGCAAAAAACATAGCGCTATTTCATCATGAAAGATACGATGGAGGAGGTTATCCGTCCGGCATAAAGGGAGAGGAAATACCTTTAGAGGCAAGGATAGTTACCGTCGCGGATTCATTTGATGCGATGGTTTCAAAAAGGCATTACAAGCCTGAAAGAAATATTCAGGAATCGATAGGGGAACTCATGAAAAATGAAGGTGCACAATTCGATCCCAAAATTGTTAGTCTTTTTATTGAGATATCTGATAAAATAGAAATGATGTATAGAAGTGCAAAAGATTTTTCGAAATGATCGAGGAGGTGTCCAAATGAAAATAGGAGATAAAGCCGTCGATTTTGAACTTTACGATACCGATCTGAAGGTAAGATCCTTGAAAGAGTTCGCCGGTAAAAATGTTGTTCTTGCCTTTTACCCCGGCGCATTCACAAGTGTGTGCCAAAAAGAGATGTGCACATTGCGCGATAGCCTTTCAAAATTCAACAAGTTCAACGCCCAGGTCATAGGCATAAGCGTTGACGGCCCTTTTGCAAACAAAGCATTTGCACAGCAAAACATGATCAATTTCCCGATCCTTTGCGATTTTGAAAGGAAAGTTTCAAAAATTTATGGTGGTCTTCACGAGAATTTTGTCGGTGTTAAAGGATATTCTGTTGCAAAAAGATCTGTCTTTGTTGTCGATAAAAATGGGAAAATAGCCTATGCGTGGGTATCAGAAGATCCGGGCAAAGAACCAAACTACGTGGAAATCGAAAATACTTTATCTAAATTGGGATGATCGAAGTGAAGATTCTATTCAAGAATGCGACTGTTTTTCCGGTTACGTCCAAATCATTCAAAGGAGACGTGC
>ERZ1669247.190-NODE-190-length-27513-cov-6.536383_pt1 | contig 27513 bp, 29 predicted proteins | sample MGYA00579297_ERZ1669247 | MGnify/ENA primary metagenome ERZ1669247 (study PRJEB41166, sample SAMN08046056) | hot springs metagenome | biome: hot spring; feature: acid hot spring; material: thermophilic sediment; isolation source: thermophilic sediment from acid...
TAGACCATAAGCGTATTCAGAAAATGATATTTGCTGGAAAAATATTAAAATTACAAACAAAAAATATATAAAAATACAAAATAATGAGCTCGTGATGGAGCAGCCTTTATTGAACAGAAGCGTAATGATTGTCCTTCAGCCTTCAAGTTTAAAAGAATCCTTAAAACTTCTAAACGAGAACCCTGATGCAGAAGTAATAGCAAACGCATCGGACCTCTGGCCTCGCATAAGAAACGGAGAGGTAAAACCTAAAAAACTTCTCGACATTTCAGGCCTCGTTAACGAGCTATCATATGTAAAAAAGGATGGAAATTTGATAAAAATAGGAGCGCTCGTGACGGTTTCTCAGCTTGAGGGCGAAAGTTTTGTAAACGAAAAAAGATTTTCAGCCTTTAAAGATGTTATAGCAAAGTTTGGAAGTCCTCAAATAAGGAACGTTGCAACTGTGGGGGGAAATGTTTGTGCTGCTTCGAGCAGCGAAGATTTTATACCAGTTTTACTGGCGTTTAATGCCAAGGTACGGCTTTCCAGCGTTGATGGGGACAGGTATGTCAATCTTGAGAAGTTTATAACTGGAAAAAGAAAAATTAACAGAAGACCAAACGAAATTCTTACAGAGATATCTTTTGAAGACCCCGGCGAGGGTTATATCTCAGCTTTTGAAAAAGTTGGCAGGAGGAACATTTTAATAATAAACTTAGTCAACATGGCTGTTGTAGGAAAAATAAAGGATGGAAAGATTGAAGATGTAAGAATTGCGGCAAACAGGATAAAAGGAAAGATCCCGGAAAGAGCGAAGAATACAGAAGACTTTTTAAAAGGAAAAACTTTGAATGACGATACAGTAGCGAGAGCAAAAAAAGTTTTGAGTGAAGAGATTTCCCTGACAGATGATTTCAGAGCCTCTGCAAATTACAGAAAAGCACTCTTACTTGCGATGCTGGAAAGGCTTCTGTTTAAGTTAGGAGGTGAACAGTAAAATGGCTCAGATGCTCGTTAAAGTAAACGTTAACGGCATTGAAAGGGAAGTTCTGGTTGACCCGGATGACAGGTTGCTTGATGTATTGAGGGACGAGTTCGGATACAAGTCTGTAAAAGAAGCCTGCGGAACCGGCGATTGTGGACTCTGTACAGTGCTCATGGACGGTAAACCTGTCCTTTCCTGTTTGGTTCCTGCTTTTCAGGCAAAGAACCATAAGGTAGTAACGCTTGAGGGGTTGAACAGTGATCCATTGATGAAAAAGATTCAGGATCAGTTCAGGGCTCATCAAGCAGCACAGTGTGGTTTCTGCACTCCAGCCATGGAAATAATGGGCTGGCACCTGCTTAACAGGAAAAAAGAACCAAACAAACAGGAAATAAAAGAGGCTATAAGCGGAACCCTTTGCAGGTGTACGGGTTATTATGATATAGTTGACGCTATATATGACGCGGGGCGACCTGAATGAGCGCTCAAACTGCTGAAGAATTTTTAACAGAAATCCAGAAGAAGGCAGAAAGAGGAGAGCTTTTATACATAGGAAAAGAACTGAGAAGGCTTGACGATCTCGAAAAAGTTCTGGGATCACCGATCTATACTAACGATCTGATCCCGAGGAACACGCTGTACGCAAGGCTTGTTCTTTCAAAGTACCCTCATGCAATTATAAAGAGCGTATCTGTTTCAAAAGCGATCGGCTATCCAGGCGTTAGGTACGTTCTCACACATAAAGATGTGCCAGGGCTCAACGAATCCTCTACAATAATACCTGACAGGCCGCTTTTTGCATTTAACAAAGTAAGGTCAACAGGTGATATAATAGCAGCAGTTATAGCAGAGAAGCCAAACAGGGCTCAGGAAGCTGCAGAGCTTGTAGAAGTTGAATACGAACAGTTAAAACCAGTTTTTGATCCTGTTGAAGCCATGAAACCTGAAGCTCCGAAGGTTCACGATGACGGTAACATAATAAAACACGTTAAAGTAAGAAAGGGAGACGTTGAAAAAGGATTTCAGCAAGCAGATTATATAATTGAAAATACTTTCAGAACTCAGCACCAGGACGCAGCTCCTATGGAAACTGAGACGGCCTTTGCTGTACAGCGTGGAGAAAGGATTCTGATAATAGGGTCGATGCAGACACCGCATCACGTTCAGGCAGCGGTTGCCAAGGTGCTTGGATGGCCTCTTGACAGGATAGAGGTTATTCAGGCTGTAACCGGAGGTGCTTTTGGACCAAAGTCCGACGAACCGCCTTACGATGTTGCCTCCATAGCTGCGCTAGGGGCAATAAAGACAGGAAAACCTGTGTTAATGAGCATGACGCGCGAGGAATCAATGATAGCGCACACAAAGAGGCACCCTGCAATCATAACACACAAGACTGGAGTTAAAGCTGATGGTAAACTTACGGCATCAAAGGTTCAGATAGTTCTGGACGGTGGGGCTTATGCTTCATTAGGGGTTCTTGTAATAGTAAGAGCGACTTTCCACGCCAATGGCCCGTATGAAATACCTAACGTATGGAATGACGGTTACAAAGTTTACACAAACAATACTTATACAGGAAGCTTCAGGGGATTTGGTGCTCCTCAGGCCATATTTGCTGCAGAATCTCAAATGGATGAAATAGCAAAGAAACTGAATATGGATCCGCTGGACTTACGTTTGATAAACATGCTCAGGCCTGGATCCAAAACGAGCACTGGACAGCTTATGGATGAAAGCTGTGGGTTGCCCGAATGCCTCGATGCTGTGGTTAAAGCCAGCGACTATCGTAAGAAGAAAAAGCTTTACTCAAAACAGGATGGAAAGATAAGGAGAGGAATAGGAATAGCGATGTTACATCATGGCAACGCGTTAGGTCCTGAGGGAAACGATTATGCATATGTGCACCTTTCTGTAGAAAAAAACGGAAAGATACACCTTGGGACTGGACTTACCGAATTTGGAACAGGAGCGATTTCAGGGTTAGCCCAGATAGCGGCCAGCGCGCTTGGCGTTCCAATAGATTACTTTACGATAGACAGGCCAAACACTCTCGTTCACCATGAAACTGGACCCACAGTTGCCTCCAGAGTTACAGTCATAGGCGGGAACGCGGCAAGGGACGCTGCGCTCAAGCTCAAGCAGAAGGTTCTACCCGTTGCTTCTAAAGTAATCGGTTGCAAAGTTGAAGACGTCCAAATAGTTGACGGATATGTATATTGCAAAGAAAAGAAAGGCAAAAGCTTATCATGGGAAGAATTGGTCAAAGAAGCGTATGAAGCTAACATAGAGCTAAACACTTTAGGATACTATATGGCACCATCATGCAAATGGGATGAAGAAACCGGGCTTGGTTCACCTTATAACCAGTACACTTTTGGTGCAGCAATAGCTGAAGTCGAAGTGGATACAGAAACTGGTCTCTATAAAGTCCTCAATTATTATGTAGCTTTTGACGTTGGCAGGGCGATAAACCCGAAAAGCGTCAGAGGACAGCTCTACGGAGGAACAGTGCAGGGACTTGGGTACGCAATGATGGAAGAGCTTGTTCATAGGGAAGGTTACGTGGTAAACCCAAACCTTAAAGACTATTATATACCAACTAGCCTTGATATACCTGAACAGATACAGACGTTTATCATAGAAAAACAGGGTTCGATGGGGCCTTTTGGAGCAAAGATAGTCGCTGAACCTCCCGTTGTATTGCCTGGACCTGTAATCAGGAACGCGATCATGGACGCAGTTGGTAAAGGCGTAAACAGCCTCCCGATTACTTCAGAAAAGGTCTATAAAGCAATAAAAGAATAAAGATTTTATTATAAAGCTTATATTTTGTTGCAATGTTTATTTTAAAAGTCTGATGCATAAAAATTCAAGAAAGATCTTCATAGTTCATACGGATCTTGACGGCGTGTGTAGCGGCGCAATAGCGAAAAGGGTTTTTGATAACCATCTAAAGATAATGTTTTCAGGTCCCAGGACCATTGCTGAAACGCTTAAGAAAATCGGAAGCTGCAGCATGCTAGGAATAGTGGACATAGCGTTGAATCATTCTGATTATACTGATGTTGAAAAAGAGATTTTGAGAATAAAGTCTTCTGGCTGTAAGATTATCTGGATTGACCATCATGAATGGCGTGAAGCCGATAAACAAATTTCACAGCACATCGATCTGATACTTGAAAATTCTCCAAGCGCGGCATCGATACTTTACAGACTTTTTGCAAAAGACGATGAAGTATCAAAAAAGATAGCGGAGATAGCAGACGATGGGGATACCAACAAAAACGAGCTGGAACTTACGCTTGCCTACAAGATAGGTACAAGAAGCAATAAAGACAGATTAGAGCTTATAGATATGTTTTCTCGGGGTATTTTTTACAACGAAAAAGTGGAAACCTGGAAAAAACAGGTTGAAGAGGAAAACAGAATCATAGATGAGATAGTAAAAAAAGCAAAGATTTTTAACTCAGAATCTGGCAAGAAAGTCGCCTTTGTGGATTTAAGAGGGAAAAAACTGATAGGCTCCCTTTTGGCAAAAAAGCTTCAGCAGCAAGGCGTTAACATCGTTTTTATCCTTTACACTGAACGCTCTGGTGTTCTTTACGGTGATGAAAAAGTAAACCTTCTTGAAATAGCTTCAAAGTATAACGGAGGAGGCCATCAGAACGCATGCGGCGTTAATTTTAAACCTAGCCTTTTAGACAGGATATTGACTAGAATCTTAAAAAAACGCATTCCAGCAGGGGCAAAAAAGCTTCTAAGAGACCTTAAACGGATCTAACGATAACTTTTATAACATGACAGATTCTGCTTGAGCTTGATACGTTTTTTCCTAAGCTTTTTTATAGCTAACGCTAAATATATAACGTTTATAAATGCGGCAGCCGCTAACCCGAGAGCAAACAAGTAGTAATAGCCTGAACCTCCTTCTCTGTAACCTGTCCAGGAGCTTAAATAAGTTACTATATAAGATCCGTTTTCGGTGTAGATTTCAACAAAAGAGGGAGGGTTTTGACCACCAACGATAAAGAGCGGAGTCAGGCTTTCAGACCAGGTTGTATAGACATCAGCCCCTTTAATGATCCTAAAACCATTAGCGAAAATTCCATAAAAAACGGCTTTTCCCATGTTTTTAAACACCGATGAGTTATATGAATAAGATTCAAATGCCATGACGTACTGAACGCCGTCTACCGGTTGTCCTTTAACTGGCAAAAACGCTTTGAATATTTTAGAATTATTGTAGTCTATAACACTGTAAGCCCAGCCTTTATCTGTTTTGATAAAAGAAAGTGAAATTAAGCTACCAGCTTCTATGTTTCCAAAATGCTGTTCTAACACGTACTCCTGAGGATAAGATTCAGGGTTAGAAATGTACATCCCGCATACAGTCCAGTAGGAAGAGTTTGGATAAAGAGATACAGAAGCCTGTATTATTGAGCCGTTTCCAACCATAAGGCTTTCGACGCACATTACTGTTTTATCAGTCCTGTTTATGAGAGGAAGCTTTAGCATGACGCTTATGTTGTAAACATCTTTCCACAGAACTTTTTGGCCGTTGCTTAGCATAAAGCCGTCATGCACGACGACGCCCACAGCCCAGCTCCCAGCTTGTTGATAACCCTGTGCATTAACGGAAAAAGGCTCTAGAGTAAAGATAAAAACCGTTAATAAAACATATGCAAATGGTTTGACTTTACTGTTCATGCTTTGCAAGCATCATCGAAAGCAGAATCATCAGGTATCCAAGCACGGCAGCAACAGTCGTAAGAGTTATTGGGATTATAAATCGAGAAAGAATTGATGATAAGATGGTTGGTGAGACAGCTATGAAATACATATAATAACCTCCCAGAGCACCAGCTACAGCTAACAAGATGCTGCTTAGCAGCACGCCAGCGTATGACAGGTAGAAGCCGATCTTTGCTAAAGCTTCATTTATGTGAGCGTTTTCATCTGTTTCTATGGTTTTTATCAGAGCGGAAACGGTTCCGAAACCTACAGGGCCGGCTATAAGGTAGATTAAATATCCGAACAGAAACCAGATGCCGGGTCCTCCTTTCTCAATTATAGGTAACAAATAGTTGAACGGCGGATAAGGGATTACTATAAGCAGCGTCCAGATTAGCGCTGTTAAGGTATGGGAAAAAGAGGCTAACCTAAACAACCTGTAAATTTTCAATCTAGATTAAAAAAATAAAATCATTCTTTTAAAGATATGCTCAAAAACGCAATGGCCCCTATGATCACTCCTAGAACTGTGATTATTACAAAAGTTCCCACAGGATTTATGAAATGCGAAAGCAGCAAAACGTGCACTTGGCCTTCAGTCAGTCCCTTTCCTCCAACGGCTGGTGGAAGGAGATCAGCTTCTCCAAAGTATCCGGCAATCATCAGAGACCATGTTGCGGCCATTACCCCCAAGTTAAATAGTATGAGCTGTAACCACGCTAAAGCATTAGTTATGCCGCTTACTACCTTGCCTTCAACGGTTTCAAAGTGCTGATATATAAGGCCTATAGCTGCGTTGCCGAGGACGCCTACAATAATGTAAAGTATGTATCCTACTGTGAACCAGGTTCCAGCGCTTCCTGCTGCCATGACCATCGCTACAGAAGGTTTGATCCATGGAAGCACAATTGGAATTGTCCAGATAGCTGCGAATATGCTCTGAATTACTGCGGCAATTATGAATCTATGCGACCATTTTTCATTTTTTTGAACGGACATTTGTTTGAAAGTTTTGTTAAATAAGAATTAAATATATCTAAAAAATTAAATACAAAATAAAATGCAAAATATTAAAATAATTGTAAAAAATTGATCAAAAACTTTCTATAAATCATTGAATATTGAGTTAAATTTTATCAAATATTTGTCAAAAAATTGTTTAAAAAATAAATCAACGAAGTACTTAGCACAGTGGTTCCCGAGTGGACGAATATACTGACCCCATCTTTGCTGTTAACGGCGTAGCTTTCAACTCTATATAATATCGCTCTAGCAAACTACAGAAGCCTTATTTCAGTTTAAAGCTTAAAAATGAAAAGACTTATGACAAAATACTAGAAAAATTCGCTGAGCCTTATCGTTGCATTAAAAACGATTAAAGGGAAGAGCTACAAATTAGTTATGATGACTTACCTCAGAAAAGTGCTTAAGATCGGCAATTCTTCCCTATTTATAACGCTGCCAAAACCCTGGTGTGAAAAGTACAGCATTAACGAGGGGGACATCGTGGAAGCTCTTGAATCCTCTACTGGGGAGTTAATGCTCGTGCCAAGAAAAAAAGAAGAATCAGAAAAAACTTTTTATGTAAACTTGGAAGGATTGCAGATTTCATACATAGAAAAGATATTATCCTACGCTTATATCAACGGCTACACAAAATTAAGAATATCGTACAAAAACAAAAAAATGTTTGAAGACCTGAAGGATCTTGTGGAGTCAAAGTTCATGGGGCTAATACTTGTTTCAGAAAACGATAACGAAGCGGTTTTTTCTTTTGCTCTTGATACAAACCAGGTTGATTTTTATGAAATAATAAGGAGGATGGACAGAATTACCAGTTTTATGATCGATTCTATCTCGGACAGAGATAAAGTTAAGGTTATGGATGCCGAAGTTGACAAGCTGTATTTTCTGCTTATCAGGATGCTGAGGACAGGGCTGACAGATTCTGCTATAGCAAAAAAGTTAATGCTGAGCCCTGTGCAATTCCTTGATTACCGGCTAGTACTTCACTTTATAGAAACTATAGGCGATGAGCTCACATGCATATCAGGAAAGATAAGAAGCGAAGAACTTGAAGCCGTAAAAAAGCTGAAGGAGATTTCAATAAAGGCATTTCTTGGTGATAGGAAGGTAAAGCCATCTGACATAGAACAGGTTTCAAAGGAAGCGTATTCGGCCCTTGAGTCTGCAGGCCCGCAAGTTGCCCTTAACATATCAAGGATTATAGAAATGGCGAAGGATATAGCAGACCTTTCAGAAACCTTATATCTTGTCTAATTTCTTATTACATATGCCTGAAGAAGGAAAAATAGCTGAAGGCGATTACGTCCTGCTAGTGCACAAAAACAAAAGCTGGCTTGTTAAGGTAAAAAAGGATAAGAAGTTTCAGACTCACCTATCAACGCTAGACCTTTCAGAATTAATAGGTAAAGAATACGGCTGCAGGACACAGGACGGGCTTTATTATGTGTTCAAACCAACTCTGATAGACCATGTAATGAAGTTTGAAAGAGAAACTCAGATTGTTTATCCGAAGGACGCTGCTTATACGCTCCTTAAATTGAACATAAAACCTGGCAGCTTCGTCTTAGAGCTGGGAACGGGAAGCGGGGCCATGACTGCTTATATTGCAAACTTTGTAAGGCCTGAAGGAAAGGTCCATACTTTTGACGTTAACGAAGAATACATGAAAGTTGCAAAAGAAAACATAACAAGGTTGGGACTTGCTGACTTTGTCGATTTTAAAATGTTCACACCTGAGATAAGGGAAAATTATTACGATGCTGCCTTCATAGATTTAGGGGATCCTTGGAAGTTGGTTGAAGTCGTCTGGAGATCGCTTAAACCCGGTTCTATTGCGGCTTTCCTGCTTCCTACGTACAATCAGCTTGAAAAGCTTTATGCCAGCATGGAAAAAATGTTTTTACCTGAAGAGACAGTTGAAATATTCATAAGAAGATTACAGGTGGCCGAAAACAGGACAAGACCACAGAACTTTGTGGTTGGACACACAGCTTTTCTTACATACTGCAGAAAGGTTATTTAGGCTTTTTAGCCAATTTTCTTCAAAAGTTCTTTGCCTCGCTTAAGAGCTTTTTCCACAACCCTGTCTTCATCGATATTAACGCTTTTACCGTTTTCTACCACGAGCTTCCCATCAACTATCACGTGTTTTACGTTTCCGGGATGTGCAGCAAATACAACCTGAGAGATGACGTTATCCTCGTAAAGCGGGTTTAAATTCGGCGCTCTTGAATCAAGAAGAACCACATCAGCAAGGTAACCTTCTCTGAGCTCGCCGCTTTTCATTCTTAATGCCCTGCTCCCGTTGACCGTGGCCATCTTAAAAACCTCTTCTGCTTTCATTAGCTGAGCTTTTTCATAAGCTACCCTCTGCATGAGCGAAGCTACTTTCATTTCCTGAAAAATGTCCAGCCTGTTATTTTCTTTAACACCATCAGTTCCGAGGCCTACGTTGATGCCCAATCTCAACATTTCAGGCACTGGCGCAATGCCAGAAGCCAGCTTCATGTTGCTGACCGGATTGTGAGAAACGCTTATGCCTGATTCAGCTATAATCCTCAATTCTTCTGGAGTTGGCCATACGCAGTGTGCCAGAATCAGGTTCGAATTCAGCATGCCGAATTCTTTAAAAACGCTGAGCGGCCTTTTACCGTAAGCTTTTACAACGTTTTCAACAAAATCTAACGTCTCAAACTCATGAGTATGGATGCCTGTTCCGTTTTCTTTTGCTGCTTTTGAAATCGATAGCAGGCAACTTTCTGAACAGTAAGATATGTGTTCAAAACCGGCCCAGACCCTTCCGAGTCCTTTAAATTCATGGTATTTTTCTACGTCTCTTACAGCGGTTTCAGGCTTCTCAAAACCTTCGTAAACGTCAGATGTATAAGGAGCTATTGTCGTTCTTATCCCTGTTCTGTTAGCAACGTTTATTCCAACCTGCGGGAATCTGTAAAGGTCTAGCACATGAGTGATACCGCTCTTGATCATCTCAAGATAAGAAAGCTCATAATCAACCTCAGCGTCATCTGCCGTAAGAACCATGTGCGCAGGGTTTACGTATTTTTTAAGCCATTCTGATAACCTTAGATCTTCAGCCAGACCCCTGATAGCGGTCGGCCCCGCGTGTGAATGAAGGTTGATGAGCCCCGGTATAGCGATTAGGTTTTTGCCTTCGATGACTAGATCAGACCCGGAAAACCTGTTTTCTGGATCTGTATCTCCTACCTTAGCTATAACATTACCGTCGATAAATATTGATGTTCTGTGCTGAATCAGCTCGTCTCCCACATAGCTGACCATGAAAACGTCTTTTATAGCAATTTTATTTTCCATCAAAATCAAATTTGCGTAACTATGCTTATAAGGTTTTGAAGAAAGCTGATCTATGATACAAAAGCTACAAAAATACGCAAAGGAGCTTTATGATCCCCCAGCCAACGAGCCCTTCATAAAGAAGCTGAGCGGCAAAACCGGCGACTATTATGCTGAAAAGCCTCGAGAAAGCAGTCACTCCGTTCTTCCCGAGTAATTTAAGTATATTTTCTGAATACTTGAGTATAACTGCGGCAAAAACAGCTATGATCATCAGCGAGATGATCAGCTCAGAAAGCGGTATGGTGTTTGAAAGTATTATGAGCGTGGCCGCCGTACCGGGTCCAACGAGCAAAGGAGAAGCAAGAGGTACTATAGCGGCCTCCTTCGGGTCAAGAGTAAGCGACCTTGAGCCTTCACCCATGGTATCTATTGCTATTATCATGAGCAGAACCCCGCCCCCTATCATAAAACTGTATATGCTGACCCCGAAAAGCTCAAGCATTTGGTTTCCAACAAGAGCAAAAAAGAAAAGGAGAACGGTCATTGAAACAACAACTGTAGACCAGAGAACGTTTCTTTCGTTTCCTTCAAGTTTGTTCAGGAAATAAAGGTAAAACGGCAAAGCACCAACCGGGTCCATAATAGCAAAAAGCTGGATCGTTATAGTTACTGTGCTTAGAAGAGAAGGTCTGACAAAAAGACCTTTAATTCCTGTTACCCCGATTTTAATCATGATGAGCACAAGAAAAAAGAGCACTATGTAGATGTACTTTCTGAAATTTATTATCCTCCTAGCTGTGTTGTGCGCTGACAATCCATATATGACTTAGAATTCTGCTTTTAAAAACGATTCTTTGAATTCCGAATAGCGTAACCGTAGCTGTTTCAATAAAATTCAAAGGAAAACTTTTTTAAACCTTGACAGTCAAAACCAGTGAATGCCTTACAGTATAGTGGATAAAATTTGGGCCGCTCATGAAATAGCAAAGGAAGATGAGATGTCGCTGCTGTATATAGACAGACATCTGACGCACGAGGTAACATCTCCTGTTGCTTTCAGTGACATGAGAAAGAAAGGATACAGGGTCAGGCGTCCTGACCTTTCTCTTGCTGTTATGGATCATAACGTTCCAACTGATTCTAAGGTTAATCCCACTATAGATGAACTGTCAAAACAGCAGATGGATGCTTTGTGGGAAAATTCAAAAACGTTTAGCGTGCCGTTGCTTGATTTTTACAGCCCGTATCAGGGAATAATACACGTGGTGGGGCCAGAGCTTGGCTTTTCTTTGCCGGGGCTAACAATAGCGGCAGGAGACAGCCATACGAGCACGCACGGAGCGCTCGGGTCTGTTGCATTTGGAATAGGAACCTCGGAAGTTGAGCATGTTTTCGTTACACAGACGCTCTGGATAAAAAAGCCAAAGCAATTCAGAATAAAAATAAACGGAAAGATAAACAAGGGGGTAAGCGCGAAAGATGTCGCCCTTTACGTAATAGGCAAGATAGGCACGGGAGGGGCCATAGGTCACATAATTGAATATTCGGGAGACGCTGTATCTGATATGGAAGTTGAAGGAAGGATGACGCTTTGTAATATGTCCATAGAAGCTGGTGCAAGAACGGCCATAGTTGCCCCGGACGAGAAGACGTTTTCTTACATCAAGGACGCGCCTTTAGCGCCTAAAGGATCAGAGTGGGAGGACGCTGTTAAATACTGGAATAGTCTGAAAAGCGATCCCAACACAAAGTACGATAAAGAGCTTGAGATAGAAGCAGGATCAATAAAACCCATGGTTACGTGGGGGACTAATCCGTCGATGGTTATCCCTGTTGATGGCGAAGTGCCAAATCCATCTGAGGTAAAGGAGGAAAGTTTGAGAGCTGAATACGAAAGGGCTCTCAAGTACATGGGGTTAAATCCAGGCCAGAAGATAACCGACGTTAACGTCGATTACGTTTTTATAGGATCTTGCACGAACGCAAGGCTTTCTGATCTTATCGAGGCTGCAAAAGTTGTAAAAAATAAAAAGGTAAGCAGAGGCGTTAAGGCTTTGGCAGTCCCCGGTTCAGAATGGGTTAAAAGAACTGCTGAAAGGCTTGGGTTACATAAAATATTTATGGAAGCCGGTTTTGAGTGGAGGCACTCTGGCTGCAGCATGTGCATAGCGATGAACTCTGACAGGCTTCCGCCGGGAAAAAGGTCAGCGTCAACTTCAAACAGGAATTTCGAAAACAGACAGGGACCGGGTGGAAGGACGCACCTTGTGAGCCCGGCGATGGCCGCCGCGGCTGCAGTATACGGCCACTTTGTTGACGTCAGAGACGTTGAAACCGCTGAGGTGGTTTAAAATGCCAGAAAAGATTGAGGGAAAAGCAGTTCCTCTTCCGCTGGACAACGTGGATACTGATCAGATAATACCGGCGCAGTTCTTAAGGTTACTTAATAAAGAAGGGCTTGGCAGGTACCTGTTCTACAGGTGGAGGTACGATGAAAAGGAAAGGCCTAAAAGCGACTTTGTCCTGAACGATCCAAGGTTCAGAGATGGAACTGTGCTCGTTTCCAAGAAAAACTTCGGTATAGGTTCCTCAAGAGAAAACGCTGTATGGGCCTTGACAGATTACGGAATTAAGGCGGTGCTTGCAGAGTCATTTGGAGACATATTTTATGGCAACTCAATAAAGAACGGTCTTGCGTGCATAAAGCTCCCTGAAAGCGTTCTTGACGATATAATAGAGAAAGCAAAGGACGGTAAACTTACAGTAACAGTAGACCTTTTGAATAAAAAGGTTGTCTATGCAGGAAAAGAAGTAAGTTTTGAAATAGAGGAATACGCAAGAAGAAGGCTAATGAGCGGAGAAAGCGAAATAGACTATACGTTATCCCATTACTCTAAAAAGATAGAAGAATATGAAAGGAACATGAAGAGCTTTATCAAGACAAACCTCAACGAACCCTTAAAGAAGCTCATAGAAGGTTAATATCCGTAAAGGTATTCTATTTTTCTCCTTATTTCAATTATTTCCTTTAAAACCTGAAGGTCTTCTTCTGGCAGGTTTGTGTCTTTTAGAGCCTTTACCTCTTCTGCTGATGGAAGAGTATAGAGCACTTCATCCTCTTTTATATGTCTCCCGATGGTTACGTTTTTCATAGAAACCGCGGCTTCTTCTCCTTTCCCAAGCTTCTGGACGCTTTCACCCTGTACCTGTATCTGTTCTATCGAACCGACTTCTTCGCCTTTTGAATTCATGACCCTTACCTTTGGCTTGAGGATGCCGGCTATGACCCTTATTCCAAATATCGCAGGGTTGCTTCTTCTGAAAACATAACCTTTAAGCACCTGAAACTTTGCAGGATACGTCAGCTTTTCTGACTTTAACCTGAGGTCCTTTTCTTTTTCCTCTTTTACGTAATTTAGATAATCCTGTATCAAGTTGTACATAACGTTGCCAAAGAACACCGGAACTGTTGGGTTTTCCACCAGCGATTTCTGGTTGAACGCGAGTATAACGCCAAGGTATTTGTCGTTCTGCCTCACCAGCTGAGCTTCAAGAACATCCTTCTTTGTGACTGGTCCTATTTCTGCATACCTTACAGGTATGTTAGCCTTTTTTAAAAGATAGCTGAAAGCTTCAAGGGAGCCCAGCGTGTCAACCTTTAGTATAACGCCCACCTGATCCGTTTTAATTGTCAAGCTTTTCAATTCTTCCTCTATCATCCTTGAATATCTTTTTTCTTCTTCGTCAGTGGTTACAACGTATATCGGCGCTCCTGCAACTATGCCCTCAGAATCTGAAACCATCACGCTGACGCCTGCCGATGCCGCAACCGTTTTTACAAACTTAAACTTGTCCCGCGGGTCCCTCATTTCATCAAGGGGTTTTGGAAGGTATATTCCCTTGATCTTTGTAGACTTTGCCCCGGTATCTGTGCCCGTAACTATTCTGTCGTTTACTGAAAGTATCCCGTTTATCAGTATTACGTTGAGTACAGTTCCCATGCCCTCTTCCTCTTTTACTTCGATTATTATTCCGTTTCCCGGGCCTGCTTTAAAGGAAAGTTTTCCTTTCATGAAGTTCTGAACAAGCCCAAGAAGGACAGTCAGGAGCTCCGGTATGCCTTCGCCGGTTACCGCGCTTACAGGAACGAGCGATACCTGCTTCATGAAGTTAGTAATCCTGTAAAAGGCTTCGCTGTCAAAACCGAGGTTTGATAGCTGACCCATAACTGTATAGATCCTGTCATCAAGAAGCTTCTGCGTTGCCTTGTCCTGCATGTTCAAGTTTTTATCGAACGTTAATTCAGGATGAGATCTCCAGCCTGCAATGAGGTCAACCTTGTTGAGGGCAACGAGAAACGGCACCTTCTTTTCTTTAAGTATGTTGATGCTCTCAATTGTCTGTGGCTCAACGCCTTTTGTTATGTCGACAACTACAATTGCGATGTCAGCAGCAGAACCACCCCTGTACCTGAGGTTTGCAAAAGCTTCATGGCCTGGCGTATCTATGAAAAGTATGCCGGGGATCTCAACTTTTATCCTGAACTTTTCCAGCAAACCTCGTGAAAGCCTAACCAGAACGTCTGAAGGAAAGAGGCTGGCCCCTATGTGCTGAGTTATACCTCCAGCCTCTTTTTCCTGAACGGCTGTACCCCTTAGCTTATCAAGTAGGGAAGTCTTTCCGGCATCGACGTGCCCGAGGACAACTACAATGGGCTCCCGTATATTCTTCTGTACTGTAGATTCCAATTCATCTGATTAGAGCAAGGATTACATTAAAAACGTTTTGAAAAATGTTAATTAAAGCTTAAATCTTTAGTGTCATGATCTTTATGAAATGCAGCATACCGTTTACTACCATCCGGCATGTCACACGAGCTACAGCCTTTTGAAGAGCTTTAATAGTATAAAAAACTATGCAGAACTTGTTGACGTTTCAAAAGACATAACCCCGGCTATAGTTGAGAAAGTATTAACAGTACCGCTTATTACAACTTCTGGAAAGTTCGTCTACGGAGGTCCCGTTGACATAGAGCTTGCAATCAAGTACCTTAAGGGAGAGGATGTTGCTGTCGATGTAAAGGATCCTTTGGAAAGCCTTGGAATAGCGATAGTGGACAGCGCGGCGGCTTCATCTCTTGTTGTTTCTACAGGTTCTTTAAAACCTGTTTTAAGGTTCAGGGACTTCATAATGGCCGCAACCGGGCTTAATCTGGATCCTGAAAGGGAAAGAAAGTCAAAAGATCTTTTTGATCTGGCAGAAAAGGAAGAAGCCCAGTTTATTGAAAAGTGGAGAAAAAAGATGGTTGCTACTCTTGCTTATAACCTGATAAGGGAAAGGTTATACCTTGGATTGAAGCCAGAGGTCGACGAAGAAACCGTTATCTTATGGCTTGAAGCAAAAACCAGTTTCGGAAGGGCTGGAGTGCCTTATTTTGATAGGGTCCAAAATCTAAGGGTGGCGGCAAAGGACGTGTACGATTACATAGAAGAAAGAAAACAGAAAATTGAAGAGAAGCTAAAAAACGAAATAGAAGAGATAAAATCTTTCTTTATAACATCAAAATAATAAAAAATATGTTTTGAACTAATTTACGCGTAACTCTGAGTTCCCCACTTTTCTAACGCTACCTTGAGCTCTTTTGATCTTTCAGCGTATTCCTGTAGAGGTATCTTCTTGTTCCAGGCGTCGATTGCGTCCCTCACTGCTTTCGCCCCAGCCCTTGGTCCCATCGGGTGCCCGAGCACACCTCCTCCTACCTGTATCGCTATGTCAGCTCCCAGCGCATCAAGCAACGGTGGCAGGATGCCAGGGTGCAGGCCTCCAGAGCTGACAGGCATTACAGGGTTTATGCCAGCCCAGTCCTGTTCAAAGTATATGTCTTCCTGAGGCACTCTGTCTAGAGTTATCTCTTCTTTTATCCTTATCACGTCAGACTTTGTGCTTTCCATCTTTCCTATGCCTGCTGTGCCGATATGAACAAAGTCAACGCCCGCTAACCTTGCAACCTTTGCTATCGAGAGCATGGTAGCACCATGGTCAGGAAGCTTAGTAAAGGCAGCGTGGAATGCCCTGTGCGCGTACAGGGCAAGGCCGAGCTCTTCAGCATAATCCCTTATGGTCTGCAAAGCGGCCCAACCCGCAGTAAGGAAGTCTATCATTATGAATTCACCCCCGTATTCCTTTACAAGCCTTGCCCTCCTCTTCATTTCTTCAGTCTCCGCAGTTATGTTTATGAGGGCTGACTTCTTTTCTCCTGTCTCTTTTTCAGCCTTATCCCTGTACTTGAATACTTCCCTGACCCTGTCCTCAAACTTGATAAAAGGCTGACTTGTGAGATTTTCGTCATCCTTGAGAAGATCTTCACCTCCCATCCAGATCTCGTACCCTATCTTTGCGTGAGCTTCAGCGCTTGGACTTAGCTTTGGCTTTGGAACCGTTGCTATTATAGGCCTGTTTTCCTTGATCTTAAGTATATTTTTGGCTTTTTTCTGACCGAACTGAGGGCCTTTAAAGCTCTTTATGTATTCTTTGGGGAACCTGATATCCAGAATTCTGAGCCTTGCCACGGCCTTCATCCCGTATATGTTGCCGAAAACGCTAGAGAACAGCTGGGGGATGCTTCCGAGCTCGAAAAGCTCCAGAGGGTATGTCACGTAGACAAGGTCTCCCGATATTTTGTATACCTTGGCCATTCTGTTCAGAGTGTCCTGAGTTACAGTGGAAAGAGTTGTCCACGTTCCAACGCTGCTTTCGCTGGCGATCCTGCCCGCGGCTTCCTCAATAGAATAACCTGGCGCAGGTGTCGCTTTGAAAAGCAGCTGGATTTCGTTTTCTGCCGGTTGTCTTTTCAGATCTATGAAGTCAAGATACCAGTCGACTTTTTCTTCGCTCATAAGCTATAATTATCTCAAAAAGAATATTTAACCTTTATACATCTATTTTCATTCTCCTTTATCCTCCCCACCCTTAAAGGCCCTTGTTATGTAAGCTTTTATTTGCCAGACGTTATCTTTTGTCTTTGCTGAAACAAAGACGTGAGTTGTTTCAGGGGCTATCTTTTGTATGTGCCTGTAGGCGTTAAACAGGTGCTTTTCCTGAACCGTTTTTAGCTCGTTTGAATCCTTAACACGCATGAACTCTTTGATCTTTTCAACACTCTCTGGGCTTATGTCTGTTTTGTTTATCACGTGAATAGTTGGAGAGTTTGTCCTGGAAGAAAGGATCCTGGCCATCATCTCGGCCAGCAAAAAGTTCTGAAAGTCTGAAGAAGCTGAGACATCCGAAAGGAAAAGAACGAGCTTGTCCTCCTTTGATATGCTGTTGAGCAGGAAAGGGCCGCTTTCCCTGAAAGTAAAGATTTCTAACTGGCCCGGCATATCTACTACAGCGAAATCAAGGTCAAATGATTCAAGAACAGGTAAAAATGCCTGAAGGTTGCCTGCCAGAAGGTCCATCGCAAGTATTAGCGCCCCGTTGCTGCCAAGACCATACCTCTCAAATATTGTTTTTGAATCTATGAGTTCCCTTATGTCATAATCTGGAGTATAAGGTATGCTTTCTGCAGAAGGGTCAAGGTTAACCCTGGCTACACCCCAGCCGTCTTCTTCCAAAGAATCAGAAATCACGCTCGTAAGGAGAGACTTGCCACTGCCGGCCAGCCCCGTTACAAATATATAGTTCACGCACTATGTTTGACGTTTAAGAATATAATTATTATTGCGACTGCAAAAGGGAGCAGGTAGAAAAGCTTCACCAACGAAAGAGTAACCATAAGACCGAAGAAGATGTTGCTGAGAAGTTCACCGGCGCCTATGTAAGCGTTGTATACTATGTAACCGTCATAAGAGCCGTTTGTGCTGAAGCTTATGCTCTCAAAAAGCAGATCAGCGGATAAGGCTCCCTGAGATATACCTATCAGCAGAGCTGAAACAAAGTCAACGTAAACGTATTTTATTGCAGCGCTCATCACTATGATCAAAAAAGAAACTGCGTACAGAACGAAAAAAATGGTCTTTGAGCTTCTTCCGCTGTAATTTTCTTTCATGAGCATTCTCGTCAGGAAAACGGCAAAAGAGCTGATGAATATGAGTAAAAGGGCCACATCGTAGCCAGCTGAAGCGCAAACGTAAAGGTAATAGTAAATGTATGTTGTGAATGAAATCCAGGACATCGCGTTCCCTATTACTGCATAATAGGATTTAACTCCGTTAAGGGCTTTTTCTACGAGCCTTGAAAAGCTCAAACTTCCCACATCATGCTTTTCAACGCCTTTCCTGATGGTTGTTATCATAAGGATCAGAGCAAGGGCCATCAGGAGAAAACCTGCAAATGACTCAATTTTAAAAGACGCAAAATAAAAAAGAAGAAAAGCGATGGTAGCTGAAAGTAGAAGCCCCGCCCCATGTCCCCTCATGTAACTTAGAACTCCACGGTAAGATTCTCTTGCAAAGCTGTAGTACGCGTAGGTCCCTGTAAGAGCTGACACCAGAGAAGCAAGGATTATCAAAATCAGAACCGAGTACGACTTGGGCATGAACGAGAACAAAAAAGATAACACAAAGAAAAGGATCTCAAGGTAAAAACCTCGTTCTTTTACAAGGTAAGGGAGAAACACTCCAGTGCCGGCTGAAACCCAGAAAATAATTATCAGGGCCCAGTAAACCAGGCCGGCAGCTTTTATATAGTACAGCAGGTAAACGGGAAAGAATATCTGCAAAAAGTAGCTCGTGACCCTCAGGGAAAAACCCCTGATAAAATCAACTGATAGACTCATAGATCTTCTTCAGCTCTTCCCCTATCTTTTTAGGGTCGTGCTTGATCTTTACCCTTTCGCATGCCATTTTTGAGAAGTTTTTCAGCTTTTCCGGCGAATCAATGATCTCTTCTAGCTTCTGAGTATAATCTTCCTCTGACTTTGCTATGTATCCATAAACGGAATCTTCGACTATTTCCCTTAAAGATGGTAGGTTTGAAGCTATTACAGGTATGCCGTAGGATAATGCCTCCAGCGCGGCAAGGCCGTACGCCTCATCCCTTGAAGGGTAAAGCAAAACATCCGAGTTTCTGTAAAGATCTTCCAGTTGCTTTCTGGAAATTCCTTCATAGTGCTTTATCCTGGGATGTTCTGGAACTGTAGCCTTACCAACATAAGTGAAGGTAACCTCACTGTGCTTTTGAAGGACGTTCATCATGGCTTTCAACGCTATATCTCCTCCTTTCCTATAGTAATCTCTGCCAACAAAGAGCACTTTTATTCCGCGGTGCTCTTTCTTTTCACACTTTACCTCCATCGGCAGTGGGATCATGTGAACCAGGCTCTGTTCAACTCCATCATTGACAAAACCTTTTGCTGAATAATTGGTCCATGTTATCACCGCCTTAGAGCCGTTGAGCAAGTCTGCTATCATTTCTACAACTTTCTGGCCAAAACCGTTTTTCATCTTAAAATAGTTAAATATAAGCTGAGATGGAGACTGATCGTTTTCATGTATCCATGGCTTCCTGTACCTGTAAAAGGTCCAGAAAAAAGCGTGCACAAAGTCAAAATCTCCGTTTACAGTTGCTGCTCTCTGAAGCAATGCTTTAAGAAGCATGTAAAGGGTGGTCAGAGAGTTAAAGCTGAGGTTTCTTACGTACCTGGACTGGGAAAAAGGGTCCTCCTTCACTATGAATCTGTACCCATCAACCCCATACTTTAGCCTCAGGGATGGACCGCTCTTTAACTTACCCGTGATCGTGTCTCTTTCAGCTACAAGGAGAACCTTCTTGTATACCAACTACATACATAGTTCAAAGATCTGTTTATACCTTTTTCCTCAAATGCGATCAGATTTATGAAAAAAGCACATAATTGATGTTATTAAAAAGCTTTAAAGTGAAAGAAAGTTCTAAGTTATGATTATAACGAGCTCGATATCGAGCTAGATAATGATTTTAAATTAAGAAAAGTTTTTATGTTCTGGGGCAGAAGTATACTTCTGGGGCAGAAGTGCTTTTCGACGAAAGACCCAAGGTCAATAGATCTGATCTTTTCGATAGGGAAAGGGAGCTTAACGAACTTAAAGAAAAGCTTGATAAGCCCCTTTTACTGTTAACCGGAATCAGAAGAATCGGGAAAACTTCTGTGCTGAACGTATTTCTCAACGAATCAAAAACTCCTTTTATCTTGATTGACGCAAGGTCTTTGAAGAGAAACTACAGCGTTGAAGACCTTTACAAGCTCATCGCCAGAAGCCTCAGTTCTAGCCTCAGCAACATTTACGAGGTGTTGAAGAATATAAAACGGATAAAGATCCTTGGAAATGAAATAGAAATAGCTTGGAGAGGAAAGGATTACGTTAGCCTTTCAGAGCTATTTGACGAACTGAATTCAAAGAGAGTAATAGTTGCAGTTGATGAGGCGCAGCTCCTAAGAGGTCCAAACTCAATTGAAATAAAGAACGCTATAGCCCATTCTTATGACTATAATAGGAACATAACGTTCATACTAACTGGATCAGAAGCTGGCCTCCTTTATCAGTTTCTTGGGATTAAAGATCAGAACTCACCTTTATTCGGCAGGAGTTATCACGAAGTGAAGCTAGAAAGGTTCGATAAGGAAACTAGCAAAAGGTTCCTCGAAAAAGGGTTCTCTGAAGCTAATTTTAACGTGGAACAGAAAATTATAGATGAAGCAGTTGATGAATTTGACGGTATAGTTGGATGGTTAACTTACTTTGGTAGCCGCTGGATAAGCGGGTTAAGAGACATCAACGAAGTTAAGAAAATCGCAATTTCTATAGCAAAGAGCGAAATAATAAATGCATGCAGGGGCAGAAGTACGAGACTGTTAACAGCTCTTAAATGCATAGCTAAAGGTTCTGATAGCTGGAGCTCGCTCAGAAGTTGCATAGAAAGCGTAGAAGGTAGAACCATATCGAGCAGTGTCCTTGATAACGTAATCAGGTCACTAGAAGACCTTAGCCTTATAAAAGCTTACAGTTTTCTTGACAAAATTTACGCGGAAGCCGCAAAAGAGGTTTAATCGCTGTTTATTTTTTGACTGAAGCCTAGTTTCATCAAAATAGATCTCAAGCCTGCCCTGTTTGACGTACCACTGAATGCGACCAGCAAACGTAATTGTGAACTTGAACCGTTGAAAAAGATCGTTCCGCTCTGCGCATCCACCTCACAGCCGTCGTTCCTGATCATGAGAAAAAGGTTTCTTTTTCTGTTTTCGCTTTCAGAAGACCGAAGAACGAGCTCCACGCCTAGGTATTCTTGTTAATTATCTGCTGAGCACTAGCTGAACCTAGGATTGTTTTATATTTCTCATAAATTATTTCGGCTGTCCCCTCAAAACTATGAAAAATAAAGATCAAAACGACCTGTAAAACATTTATCATCGATTAAATTTCTAACTTTTTTATTTTCATCTCCACCACAAGTACCTTTTACCATTATTAGATCGCAGGATGGTGTTTATTGTGTCCATAAACGTTAAAACGCCTCCTACGCTAAAAAAGTTTTGATCTACTTTGAACGGCGAAACTTTCAGACTTTGTAAAGATCACTCAGTGTACAGCTATCACAATCAAATAAGTTTATATGATGAGTTGCGTTATAAATGCTTGTGAGTTTCGAAGCTGCTGAGCTGCTCAAAAAAAGAGCACATGATTTTCTGAAAGAAGCTGAGAGGCTGATGGTTGAAGGCAAATATGATCTATGCGTATTTAGCTTGGAACAATACTGCCAGCTGATTACAGAGTACCAGCTTTTCAGGTTAAGCGGAAGTTTTCCACATACACACTCCCTAAAGCTATTGCTCAAAGATCTATCCAGGTACATGGAGAGCGTTAAGGATCTTTTGTCTGAAAAAAGCATAGTATACATAGGGATGCTGGAAGATGTCTACATAGCCTCAAGGTACCTCCCGCGAGAATATGAAGAAGCTGAAGCCAGAGAACTTCTTAGGTTCGTGAAAGAGGTGCTCAGGCCAGCTGTCGAACCTTGAGTTTATCAAGAATTATGAAAAAGTAGCGATAAAAGTAAAGGAAATTATATCAAAGTACGATGGGTCTGCGAGGGTGATAGTTTTTGGCTCAGCTGTAAGGGGAAACTTTAACGCCGCAAGCGATCTTGATATACTCATAATTTCAGAGAAAAAAGAGCTATGGAACGAAATGAGAGCAAAAATATTCTTAGAATTTCTCGATAAACCAATTGAAGTTCATTTCGCTACAGAAGATGAATATAGAAACTGGTACTCGAGATTTATCGATGCCATGAAAGAGTTCTGAGTCAATGTGAACCGCCTCAACCTTTCGGTTGGGGAAGTTCACAACTGCAGGCTCAAATATAAGCTAAAAATTTATTAATAGAGAAGTGTAGTCATGGGAAGGTGAAGGCTTATAGGCCACAGAAAGCATCATGCTCCACACAGGGGCTCTCTAGCTTTTTACCCTAGAAAGAGAGCCGCTACTCTACTTCCTAGATTAAAGTATTATGTTCCAACGGAAGAACCGTCCCTTGCTGCTGTTTTAGGGTTAAAGGTTGGTATGGGTCACGCGATAATAACGGACGATAAGGAATCAACGCCCAACTTCGGGAAACCCCTTTTCGTTCCTTTTACGGTTGTCGCTATTCCGCCCATGCACGTAGTTGATGCAAGGGTATACGGTCTATACGACGGTTACCGTATAAATCTTGGAAAATTATCTGATTCTCTGGACATCAGCAAGGTTAATGAAGTACGCGCTGTAGTTGACGTCATACCAAAAGAGTCCGGTTTTTCTCAGAAAAAGCCTTACAGGCTTGAGATACCGGTTTCAGGAAAAGACGTAAAGGCAGACGTTGAATACGTAAAGAAGATAGTTAACCAGACTCTTCAGCCAAAGGACTTCCTGTCTAAGTGGGGATACGTTGACGTTATAGGGGTTACAAAGGGTAAAGGTTTTCAGGGACCAGTTAAGAGGTTTGGCATTAAGAGAAAGCAGCACAAATCCAGAAAAAGCGTCAGGGCAGTTGGTACCATAGGTCCATGGCATCCTGCTTCAGTGATGTACACCGTCCCCCGTGCTGGGCAGATGGGTTATCAGAGGAGGACTATATACAGCTTGAGGGTTCTCGGGCTTTCAAAAGAACCGGGAATCTCGCTTCCTGTAAAGAAGGTAACTTCAGATTACGTAATATTAATGGGTTCTGTACAGGGACCAAAAGGAAGGCCACTGCTCATAAGAAAAGCTGTGAGGGTCGAAAAAGAGTTAAAGCCGCCTAGCATACTTAACCTTTCGCTGGAGGGGATTAAGGTATGAAGACAAACGTTCTTGATTCTGAAGGAAAACCTGTAAAGGAGATAGAGCTTCCAGAATTGTTTGAGTCTTCCGTTAACAAGCCCCTTATTGAGAGGGCTTTCTGGATAATGTTCACTCACAGGCTTCAGCCAAAAGGTAGAGATCCAACAGCTGGTATGAAGGTTTCTGCTGAATCCTGGAACACGGGTTATGGTATAGCGAGGCTTGCAAGGATCAGGGGGTCTGGCACACCAAGGGCAGGTCAGGCTGGAGGCGTTGCAAGCGTGGTAAAAGGAAGGTTAGCACATCCTCCGAAAGCTGAAAAGAACATATACAAGAGGATAAACAAAAAAGAAAGGTTAGTAGCGACAGAGTCAGCTATAGCTTCTACAATAAACATACGGCTCGTAAAAGGTAGAGGACACAAATACGATGGTAACCTTCCGTTAGTTGTTTCTGACGATGTTGAAAAAATTAACAAGACAAAGGACGTTGAAGCTCTTCTGATAAAGCTTGGGCTTACAGACGAGCTCAAGAGGATAAAGGAAAAAGGCGTTGGACCGCTTTTCGTTGTGTCAGGCAGTTCGCCTTTGATAAAAGCAGCAAAGAACATAAAAGGGGTTGATGCCGTAACGGCAAAAGACCTCAGCGTGCTGCATCTTGCCCCCGGAGGAAAGCCGGGAAGACTCGTAATATACACCGAATCAGCTTTAAAGGCGCTGAGCGAAAGGTTCAAGGAGGTTGGAGTTTATGGACGCTGAATCAGCTTACAGAATAATAAAGGGCGCAGTAAAGGCTGAAAAAGTTGTTAACATGATAGCAAAGGAGAACAAGCTGGCTTTTTACGTAGATACTAAAGCCAACAAAAACCAGATAAAGGAGGCAGTGGAAGTGCTTTACGGAGTAAAGGTGGAAAAGGTAAACACGCTCATAGATAAAAAGGGAAAGAAGGCTTACGTGAAGCTTTCCCCTGAGTTCAAGGCCTCAGACCTTGCTTCAGAATTAGGTGTTATGTAAAATGGGTAAGAAGATTCTTCCACAAAGGAGAGGAAAGGGTGCACCACAGTTCAGGAGCGCAAAAAAGGGAAAGATAGTCGCGTTAAAGTACCCGCAGCTGGACCCTTCGAAAACAAAAGAGTATACCGTAAAGAACATAATTCATGAAAGGGGAAGGGGTGTACCGATTGCTCTGCTTGTTTCTGATGATGGAAGCAGAGTTTACCTTCCTGCCGCAAAACAGCTCGAAGTAGGACAGAAAATCGGCATTGGTCCGGAAGCCCAGGTAAAGGACGGAAACGTCCTGCCGCTTGGCAAACTACCTGAAGGAACCCTCGTGTTTAACATCGAAAGAGTTCTTAACGATGGGGGGAAGTTCGTAAAGTCAGCGGGAACATATGCAATAGTTATGGGTCACGAAGGAGAAATGACGAGCGTCAAGATGCCATCGGGCAAAAAAGTACTGATACCCGGTACATCCAGGGCTACCGTGGGAATAGCCGCAGGAGGAGGGGCTGGAGAAAAGCCTTTCCTGAAGGCAGGAAACAAGCGCAGGCTAATGAGATCGAGGGCAAAGAAGTGGCCTGTCGTAAGAGGGGTTGCCATGGCTGCTGTATACCACCCGCACGGCGGTGGAAGGCATCAACATCCGGGAAAGCCAACAACTGTTGCAAGAAACACACCTCCGGGAAGAAAAGTAGGACACATAGCAGCGAGAAAGACAGGAAGAGGAAAGTAATCATGCAAAAAGTTTTTATTTCAATCAATGGAAGTGGTAAAACATGGTAAAGGAGTTCAAGTACAGGGGGTACAGTATAGAGGAGCTCAGGAACATGCAGATGGATGAGCTCATGAACCTCCTGCCTGCAAGGGCCAGAAGGTCGCTCAAAAGGCTTAGCTCAGCAAACTACGGAAAGAGGATAATATTTGAGAAACTCAAGGAAACCGATGGAGCGATCAAAACGCATGAAAGGGATACCGTAATCCTTCCGAGCATGGTTGGAAAGAAGTTCAAAGTATACAGCGGTAAGGAGTTCGTTGAGATAGAGATAAAGCCAGAAATGATAGGACATTATATCGGGGAATACGCGCACCCGATCAAAAAAGTCGTCCACGGAACGCCTGGTATAGGCGCAAGCAGATCTTCTCTGTACGTACCGTTAAAGTAAGCTACATTTCCATATTCTTTATTTTTGTTCCTTCGCTTACGTTAGCTTCTATTATATCTGCTTCTACTTGCTTTTCATCCAGAACGCTTTTTATTGTTTTCATGTTAGTTTCTTTTCCAGGAAGTACCAGGATGGAAGGACCTGCACCGCTTATACAAACGCCCAGCGCTCCAGAATCGATGAGCGAACTCTTAAGCTTGATATAATCAGAGTACAACCCGGTCCTTGACCTGACAGCCTGATGGTAACTTTCAAAGTTCATCCCTTTTCCGAAAGCCTCGGGTTCATCGTAAAGAAGCCCCCTGAGCATAGAATTCAAAGCATACTTTTCCTCAACGTATTTTTCAAACGGTACAGGTTCTCCCAGAGCTTTTCTCAGAAGCTCTGTCTTTGACTCTGGAGTTTCCGATCTGGGAATTATCAGGTAAAATTTCCATTTCCTGTAGATTGAGAAAGCGCTGTAAGGCGACTTAGAATGAACAAACGCAAACCCTCCAAGGATGCTTGCGGATACGTTGTCCGCATGGGGCGAGCTCTCAGAGTTAGCGGCAATGTCTATAACGTCAGCCAAGCTCAGCGCGTTTCCGAAAGCTACGTTAAGAGCAAAAACAGCTCCAGCAGCAGAAGCGCCGCTTGAACCAAGCCCTTTGCCCGCTGGTATACCCTTAATGAGCTTTATTGTTGCCCCTCCCGTATACCCTACCTTTTTAAAGAAAAGCGCTGCAGCCCTTTTTGCGGTGTTTTCCCCAGAGAGAGGTACGTTAGAGCTAAGGCTTATGCCTTTTTTATCTTTATCTAGCTCGATATCGAGCTCGTCATGATAAGCGTCAAGAGCTACCCCGAACACATCAAAGCCCGCAGAGACGTTTGCCGAGCTCATCGGGCTTGTTACGGATATCTTTCTGAAAGACGGTTTTGAAACCTTCAAGAAAGGACCTCCTCAACTACTGCCATGTCTTTCACGGCTTCAGAAATATCGGGAAAAGGTTCTCCCGAGCTTATGAACTTTTCAAACTGCAGGTGCTCAGCTTCCAGGAGGTCTTTATCTTTTCCTTCCACACTCCTGATGCTATGATCTATTTCCGTACATGACCCTTTCTTTTCAGCCAGATCGGCTTCCGTCAAAGCTGTTTCTCCAAAAGCAACTATCTTTCTGAACCTGCCTGTGGACTTCCAGCTTGATATCAGGTAAGCCCTTGAGCTTCCGTAGTCCAGAAGGGCTTCCGCAGTAACGTCCCTTCCGTTTTCCCTTATGACGTTCTTGAACAAGACTCTGGCCGTTCCAAAAAGGTGATCTGCGAGGTTGATGTCGTGTATCATGAGGTCAAGAACCACGCCTACATCATTTACGTTAGAACCGGTTGCAAGCCTGTAGAAGAAAGCGCTGGACGACCGTCTGTAACATTCTTCAAGCCCTGCAAATGCAGGGTTGAACCTCTCTATAAAACCGACCCCTACCTTGACCTTATCCTTTGAAAGCTCGTAAAGCTTTTTTACGCTTTCAAAGTTCGTCGACGGGGGCTTTTCCAAAAGCACGTTGACGCCCTTTTCTATAAAAGCCCGGGCAACCTCATAATGTGTAGTTGCAGGGGTCGCTACGACTACGGCGTCGACTGAGTCAGGGCGCAGTTCGTCAAGAGAATGATAAGCGAAGGTGCCGTACTTCTGCGCAATAGCCAGCGCCCTGTTTCTGTCAGCATCATATATTCCGCTGAGCCAACCCAGCCTGCTTAGCACCCTTACGTGGTTTTCGCCCCAGCGACCGACCCCTACTACTGCAACTTTCATACCAGAATTAAAATTATGTATGTATTTATGTTTAATCTAAAGGCTTTATGATACATTAGCCCAAGGATCATTTTGAGCACACTTATATATAATTTAGTTTTAACTTAACGGGGGTTAATGGGGCGAAAGTTCCCTTCCTCAGGCTTTTTATATCTTCTTTTTTATTCAGCATGTATTCCTTTATATCAATAAAACAATATAGGGGGAAACTTTTTATTAAATCTTTCCCCCTATGATATACATATTA
>ERZ1669247.191-NODE-191-length-26920-cov-9.102810_pt1 | contig 26920 bp, 23 predicted proteins | sample MGYA00579297_ERZ1669247 | MGnify/ENA primary metagenome ERZ1669247 (study PRJEB41166, sample SAMN08046056) | hot springs metagenome | biome: hot spring; feature: acid hot spring; material: thermophilic sediment; isolation source: thermophilic sediment from acid...
GAATCTCCAAGATTTGAAAAGCGAATTGAAATCTCATGCTTGTAGAACAAATATCTTTCCACAAAGGCTTTCACATTTGATAAAAATTTATCTCCTAAATACACTGCCTTCCCACCTACAAAAATATCTGATATGCCAAACATATGTATTATTGAAACCAATGCGATTCCAATATATCTTTCCATTTCATCAATCAAATCAGAAATCTCTTTGTCTCCAGAAATATATTTTCTCCCAATTTCTTGAATTGTCATTTCTCTGCCTGAAGAGTTCTCCTTGGCTTTTTGGATTATCACATCTATACCACAGATGTCTTCTAAATATTTAAAATCATCTTGTACAGGAAATAAAAGGTGGCCAATTTCTCCGGCATAACCGCTTTTTCCATGATAGATATTTCCATCCTTGATAACTCCAGCACCTATTCCTTTATCCACGAATAAGTATATAAAATCATCAAGTTGTCTTCCGTCTCCATACCATTTTTCACCAAACGCTGACACATCTGAATCATTTTCTATCCATACATCAACATCATATCTTTCTGAGAGAATTTTTGTAAGATGAACATTTTCAAAATCTGGAAATTTGGTTGGCTTTTTGACTATTCCATTTTCAACGTCCAAAGGGCCTGGAATTCCGACTGATATTGCGTTAATATCCGCAAAACCTTTTAGTTCATCTATAAGAGAAAACAAATTATCAAATATGTCTTGTCCATTCGCATTATCATTTAATATTCTTGATGATTGCTTTAAAATTTTCCCTTGCGCATTTACAACGCATGCCTCTATTCTGTCTCTCATAACACCTATTCCAACAACATATAGAACCTCTGGAATCATTTCAATCATGGTTTGAGGTCTTCCCAAACCTGAAGTGACTCTTCTTTTTTCTCTCACAAAACCTTTTTCAATTAAATTAGAAACTATATCGCTAATAGTTGTTTTTGTAAGATCCATCTCTCTTGCTAAATCCACCCTGGAGATTTCTCCATGTCTCATAATAAGATCAAGAACTTTGATCGTATTTTTTACTCTAACTTCGTTAATAACATCCATAAATGACTCTCCTTATGATTCTAAAACATTAAGAAAATAAAGATAACTAACAATATACTATTTATTTTTACATAAATTGTCAAATCAGATTAATAACAAAAAAATCGCTTTTTTGGTGATTTTAAGCGATTTAAAAAGATTATCTTCCGATATCAAGTTATATCTTTAAATATCTTGAATATTCATATTAAAGCAACGTACAAAATAAGAAAATAAGATTATCGGAAGGTTTTTAATTTGTAAATTTTCCCTATTTCCAGATGTTCAATCTTTTTATCTTTGAAAAGAAATGCATTTCCTCCCGCAGATATTATTCTGAATTCGTCGTCTTCGATTTCCATAGCGCATTTATTTTCTATTCCAAATCCGGGTCCTGAAAAGTCCATCATGAACTTTGTAAATTCAGGTCTTCTGTTTTCTTCGTTCAGATGCGGGCAGAATATCCCGTCGACAAGATTAAGGCCTTCGACGACTATGTAATTCCATTGATCTGAATTTGAAAATCTTTCTGAATCGCTGAATCCGTATTTAAACCAGCATATGGCGCCGGCACTCAATCCTGAAAGCACAAGACCTTTTTTGTATCTTTCAGACAGTAATCTGTCAACTCCTTTTTCTTTCCAGACATTCATCATCATTTTCGTGTTTCCACCGCCAACATATACGAGATCGGCAGAAAATATTTTGTCTTCAATTTCGTCTTGACTTACCGCTTTGGTTGTCAAAAAGAGTACGTCTGTTTCGCATCCGAGACGCTTTCTGTACACTTCTTCAAAGGTCTGACAATATTCAGACGGTTCTCCACTTGCCGTTGGTATGAACAAGGCATTCGGCCTATCCTTTCCCGTTAAATCGACAATTCTTTTGTCTATCTCCAAAGTTTCGAATTGAGAAATTTCCCCGCCGCCAATTGCGACAATATGTCTCATGTCCTCACCTCTTTAAGAGTATATCATCAAGAATGAATGATAAATGCAAAATTCAGGTGATCTAAACTATGGCCTTTAAAAAAATGTAAATTACAATGGAAATCAATGCCGTTAAAAAGGGAGTTATGATCCATCCCGTTATCATACGCGATATACCTTTAAAATTCATAGTTTTCAAACCCTTGACAAAACCTACGCCTATGGTCGATCCTATACTTGATTGAACGCTCGATGTCGGTATGCCAAGTAATGAATACACAAAAAGCGTTGTTGATTCCGCAAATACAGCGATTGAAGCATCAAATGGTTCCATCGATGTGATGTTTTTACCGACAGAATAGATGACTTTTTTGCTTGACATAAGAGAACCGAATGCCATAACGCTTCCTCCTATAAGGAGAGCCTGGGTTGTGTTAAGCATACCCTTTCCAACGAAAGGACCTACGACATTTGCAACGTTATTCGCGCCAAGAGAATAGGATGCGTATATGCCAAAAAGCAGAGTCATTATCTGCAAAATCGTTTGCCTTTTTCTTAAAGATCTGATTTTGTTGAACTGAATTGAAAGTAGTTTGTGAGAGATAAAGGATATCACAATTGCCCCAAAGGGTGCCATTGCCCAGAATATCGCGACTTTTAAGACGATGTTCCAGTTCACATAACCGTTTATCATTCCAAGGCCTACCAGAGATCCGACTATGCCTTGAGTTATAGATGTAGGTATGGAAAAATGAGTCATCAAGATGATTAAAATGGCTGTCCCAATCGATGCGCTTAATGAAATATCCAAAGATACCTTTGTTATTGAGTTAATGGTCGAGAGTCCTGCGCTGCCGTGTACAATCGATCCGGCAAGGACAAAAATACCCGCCACTACAGTTGCGATTCTGTAATTCATTACACCAGATACAACGGAGGGGCCAAACAGCGTGGCAATATTATTTCTGCCCAAAGACCATCCTACAAGGGCAGAGGCTAAAATGATAACGAAAATCACGATTCATCTCCTGCTCATTTTAAAAATAAGTATACAACAAAAGATCTAAAATGCAAAAATTACATACATGAAAGTACGAATTGAAAGGTGTTTTCTTGTTCTTGAACTATGACACGGTCAGAAGGAGAATCGAAAATCTTCCCATTTCTATAAGTGACAGGGCATGTCACGAATTCGTGCTGAGTTTGAGAATAACATTTTTTACTTTTGATAAAGGCGTATTTGGAGATGGAAATTGAGAAATCACGATCCCGTTTCCGGAAAACGAAATGTTGTTTGGAGATATCGAAAGTTTTTCGAGTATTGAAAGTGCCTGATTTAAGGGCAAGCCTTCAAGATCTGGCATTTTGTAGGAAAGCAAGCCGTACGTTGTATTTTTATCACCTTTGTTTAGATCCAAAATATATGTGCCTATTGAATGAATCAAGGGGGCCGCAACATCTTCTCCATAATACAATCCCTTGGATGGCTGGTCAACCATCACGTATATCGAGTATTCTGGATCATTTGCCGGGAAAAAGCCATAAAAAAGTGAGAACCAAGGGCCCTTGATCGAGACTTTCCCATTTTCTGGCTTTTCGGCTGTTCCCGTTTTTCCGCCCACAGAAACTCCGCTTATCTGTGCAGGTATTCCAGTTCCCTTTTCAACGACTCCCACCATGAATTTTCTTACTATCTTTGTGATGCGAGATTCAAATATCTTTCTTACAAAAGGATGGTAACGGTAAACAATACTACCAGATGGAGAGATTATCTCATTCACAACGTGAGGCCTTATCCAGTATCCGCCATTCGCAACGGCATTCAGAGCAGTTATCATTTGAATGCCCGTTACGGCTATACTCTGGCCTATTGCCATTTCTTGGCCACCTATTCCATACCATTTGGACGGAGGTGGTAATATTCCACTTGTTTCATTGGGAAGATCTATTCCCGTTTTACGGCCAAATCCAAATTTCAAGAACCAGTCATAATAAGCCTTAGGACCAATTTTATTGATTAACCTTGTGGCTATTTTCATCTCGGCAACGTCTGAGGAGTAGACAAGGGCATCCTTTAAACTCACGGGCCACGGATGAGGTTCAGCATCCCTTATAACAAGAGGAATTTTAGGATCTGGAATGTAATAAGGCCCATTGAATTTCGTGTTGGGATTAACAACGCCTTCTTGAAGAGCTTCGCAAAAGATCAAAGGTTTCATTGTCGAGGCGGGTTGAAATAAATTCATGATCGGCGCATCATATTGCCATGTGCTTGCCATTGCAAGAATATCGTTATTCTGCGGATCTGTAACTATTACCTCTCCTCCGCGTGCATCATTTTCTTTTACATCGTTGTCTATCATCTGCTGGGCAAAGGCTTGAATAGATGGATTTATGGTCGTTATTATTGTATCTCCGTTTACCGGTTCAAGAATGCTTTTTATCTTTGACACAACATTATAAGGACCGAGAGAATCGTAAAAAAACGCGCCATTTTTTTTGGGAGAAATGTATCTGATATATTCCTGACTTATGGCTTTAGCGATGATACTGAGAGAAGACGCAACTCTTGTTTCAACATAGGCACGCTGTATATTCAAAAATTTAGATATTCCATCCGGAAGGTTTTTAATCTTTTGGGCTTTAACATTCCCTACCTCTATTCCCCCTTTCTGATCAGATATTATCTTTGATATCACGGGAGAATCGGGATCAAGTCCAAAATATTTAACTGCCTCAATAACGCGATCCGGATATTTCCATCCATATATTTCCGATAAAGTCTTAGCATAACCCACATCTATATAAACATTGTATTCTAAAGCATTTTGCATTATGGGTTGACCATCGGATCCGAGTATTTCTCCATAACTTGCGGGTATAGCAACTTCTATTTTTGGAATTCTTACTCTTTTGAAATCCGATGCGATTACAAAACTTCGAATTACATAGATTGAAATAATCACCAAAAAAATAGACATCGCTAAATGTATTCGCTTATTCACATCGATTTTGACATGGAAACAGCATACAAAAGTTCAATAAAAATCATTCACAGATATTTTTTATTTTGTTAAAATATAGACGATGGATCTCAACACCTTAAAGAAAATTGTTCTGGAAACTATAAAATCAGTCGATCCGTACAAGATGACAAAAGAAAAATGTACAATGGCTCCCGGAAAAAGGAATTTCCTTGTGGCATTCGGAAAGGCCTCTTTGGGAATGGCAAAGGCTATCTCAGAGGTTTTTGAAATAAGTGCCGGCGTTGTTTCTACAAACCAAAATGCCTTCCCCGATAACGGTAGAATCGAATATTTTCAAGGCGGCCATCCTTTTCCGAATGCGGAGAGCGTTAAAGCCGCAAAAAGGGCGATAGAAATAATACGATCCGCGAATGAAGAGGATCTCGTGATTTTTGCGATATCTGGTGGAGGATCGGCGTTGTTTGAATATCCAAAGATAGACCTTGAAATTTTAAATGAGATCACAAAGCAACTCATGAGATCGGGTGCCGATATTTACGAATTGAATACCGTTAGAAAAGCGCTTTCGTACGTTAAAGGCGGAAAATTGGCAGGATTTACAAAAGCGAGAATTGTATCTCTTGTGATTTCAGACGTCGTCGGAGACGACCTTTCAACGATAGCTTCAGGCCCTACTTATCCACAACGTATAAATGAGGAAGAAGCGATCGCCATCATGAAAAAGTACAAAGTTAAAGTCCCTTCATTTAAAAAAGATGATATTTTGCCAAGACAAAACGTAAAGCATGTGATAGTGGCCTCGAACAAAGATGCGTGCGAAAGCGCGAAAAAATTGTTAAAAGATGCCGGATACGATTCTATTTATTTAGGATCCGCAATTCAAGGAGAAGCAAGAGAAGTTGCCAAAGCGCTTGGCGGAATTTATACGGAGATAGAAAAAGGAAATTCCGACTTAAAAAAACCATTAGCAGTTCTAAGTGGCGGAGAGACAACGGTTAACGTGAAAGGAAATGGTCTTGGAGGGCGCAATCAGGAAATGGCTCTTGCGATGGTTGAAATCATAAAGGACAAAAAGATAACCTTTGCATCTTTCGGTACAGACGGAATAGATGGAAATTCTCCCGCAGATGGCGCCATTGTAGATGGCAAAACCTTTGAAATGACAAAATCTCTTGGCTTTGATCCGAAAGATTTTCTTTCAAGAAATGACGCTTTTAATTTTTTTGATAAAACTGGTCTTTCGATTACAACTGGCCCTACCGGTACAAATGTGATGGACATCCAAATCGCGGTTGTCGAATAAATCATGTTGTGAAATCTTCTATCAAAGATCTGTCTTTTTGAAAAGCATAACATGAATTTCTAATTGGGCATTTAACACAATTTGGTTTTTCGTTGTTGAAACAATAATTTGTTCCTATAAACATAAGGCCATCATCAAAATCACCTATACCATATTCACTCTTTAGCAAAAAAGCATTTGGTAGTTTTTGTATTTCAAAAGAATTGCTTATCCTTTCTCTAATTTTCATATGATGTATTACTACTTCGTTGTAATTTTTCATAAGATCGTCTGTTTTCAATTTTGTCGATTTTTTTCCACGAATGTTCGTAACTCTTATGTAATTTTTTCCTGATTTTCCTTTATTCTTTTGTATTACACCCCAATCTATGTAATCCCTTAAATCAGCAACTGACAACAAAAAACCTGTCCTAAATAAAACTCGACCGGCATTGCTATCAAAAGGAGTTTCGTAAGACCATTCACTCCATCCATCATCTTTTCGATAATTCAATTGAAAAGTGTGAATGTACCATTTTGAAAACAGGTGAGAGGCTTTGTCTCCTAAAGCACTGCCGAGGCCATATCTTTCATTGCTTTTCAACTGTTGAGCCATTATTTCGGCGGATTCAAAACTTTCCAGATAATCGATAAGAGGTTGAGCGGAAATTTTAGATTTTATTGACAGATCTTTTTCCAAAAGGTATGGAACGCTTAAAGGAACTCCCCATCTGTGTACGCTGTAATCGAGTATTTCGTTTATTGATATGAGCCCTCTTTGAGATTGAGCGAAAAACAGATTGTATCTTTCGGGATTGGAATTATTTGTTTTCGCCCAATCTTTCGAGCGTATTTCTTTTATAGATTTGTGAGACAGTAAGATGTTATCGATAGAAATGTTTAATTCTTTGAAGAAATCGAGTGGCCGATGAAATATTCTTATTTCGTTTCTGTACAAATTATTTGTGACATCCTTCAAAAATCCTCTTACGCCTATCACATCAGGACCCTGATCAAGAACGGCATTTAAAAGCAAATAACGTGCAACGATTTCTCTCTTGTCCATGGTCCATCAAGTTCGTTAAGTTCATCAATTCTATCATCGATGAAAAAATGATGAAATGGCTTAACTTCTTTAATAGGAGGAAATGTTTTGTTGCTTTTTCCAATTTTAGCGATTTCAAAAATTAACTTTACAACATTATCCATAAAAACCTCGAATTTTTTAATTTCTCTCTGTATCAAATAAAGTTAAAGCATCACCAATTTTTTTATCTTTTATTCTGTAATTCCCACTTTCAAGTCTTTCCTTGCAAAATCTGTAATAATCTTCAACGATCTCAAAACCGATGTATTTTCTTTCCATCATCTTTGAAGCAATGATTACCTGACCCGACCCTAAAAATGGATCAAGTACAATATCGCCTCTTTCACTCGAGTACTGAAGTATTTTTTTTACCAACTCAAGCGGTAATTTCGTCGGGGTTTTTATGTCCCCGTTCCAATATTCTCTGTCTATTATCCATACATCTTCTTTGTCTTTGTAATGCAAAGAATGATTATCCTGATCTTTTTCATTTTTACCAAATCGCGCGTAAGGGAAAAATTTCCTTTTTTTATCATTCTTACATACATAAAGGCAATGATAATGAGAAGTTACATACTTTCTTGTCGTTACGACTCCAAACTGGTACTTCCATATGATATGATTTACCGTAACAAATCCTGTATCATCGATGGCATTGAGTATATCTTTTAGATTGTTCCAGCCAGAAAAAACATACATGCTCCCGGACTCTTTTAAGATCCTGTAAATCTCTTTCATCCAATTTATTGAAAATTCGTAATAACTTTCTTTTGGAATCTCATTATACCCTTCTAAAACTCTTGATTTTGTTCTATGATAATTGCCTTTTTTTGCTTTAAAATCTATTGCAAACGGTGGATCGGTTATAACAAGATCTATCGAGTTATCATCGATATATTTCATACCCTCCAAACAATCCATATTGTAGATGTTATCTAATTCTATTTTCACTTTGCTCACCTTAACGAATATTTTACACTTTTTCTGAAGTGTAAGCCTCATCGAAGAAAAGATTTACTTTGTTTATAAGGTCTGGTATCTCTTCGATGTTTTTGTACTTTATCATGATGCTAAAAACATTTGTCGATCCGTTTTTGCCAGAAAGATAAACGTTGAGATCTGGTTTTATTTTATTCACGTACGATAAGATCTTTTCAGCCTGAACGTCTGAATTCAACGTAACACTCAAAGGATAGAGGTAAAAGCCATCTTTGTCTTTTAAATCGAAAAATATCTGATTGCCGTAGACGTACGAAGCAGATCTTACCTTCCAGTATGCGTTATCAAATGCAAGGTTTATTTCATCCATTTTTTTGTTCAATTCTTCTATGCCGTGAAATTTGAAAAGCACTAAAAAAACATTTGTTAATCCAGATTTCGTGTTAAGGTAAATATCCACATCATCGAGAACTTTTTTAACATCGTCTATGATTTTGTCTGAAGGCACATCCGCGTATGTTGTTATGCTTAAAGGATAGATATAATATGGCTCATCGCCTGTTTTGTATTCTGTGAGAACGCTGTTTCCCATAAGGGCAGAATTTGGTATCGATATAAAATTCTTATCTTTTGTTATGACCTTCGAGAAGAAAGTCTTTATGTCCACTACCTTTCCGATAGTCTGGTTTCCCCATATCCACGAGTTTATACCTATTATATCGCCATATTTTATCGTACGTGAAGATGTGGCAAAAACGCCTGACAAAAAATTCGAGGCAACAGTCTGAACTGCAAAACCAAGTATAACGCCGCCTATAGTACTTCCGGCCAGAACGCCGGTTACGCTTATCTGGAAAATGGAGAGCACTATCGCTATTATCACAATGTACATAGCTATTCTTACCAGCATGGCCACAACACCATAAGATTCTTTCCTGGACTCCATTTTTCGTTCTATGTACTTTATAATCGTACTTGTGACCATAAATCCTATGATAACAACTATGATCGATCTGACGCTTTCATTTATCAGTGGTTCATACACCTTGTATTTAGGAAAAAACTCTGTAAGTACTTTATCCGTAAGAAAGCCAAAAAGTATCACAAGTACAATGCCGGTGATAATTTCCGCGATTATCTTGAACAATTCTGTTTTGGTACGTTTAAATGCCAATATCTTCACTCCCGCTTTTCAAAAGGTTTTAGAGGTGGCCTTTGATCTATTTCTTTGATTATCTCTTCTATTGCCTTATCAAGTTGAGGATCACGCCCATTTGCAATATCTTGCGGCAGAATATCAACCTCTATGTCTGGATCCGTTCCATAATTTTCAACGCCCCATCCCACATCTGTAAACCAAAAGGACATCTCCGGCTGTGTCGTTATCGTTCCGTCAACAAGCCAGTTTCTCGGCCATATTCCTATGACCCCACCCCATGTTCTTCTTCCTATAAGTTTCCCTATTTTCATAAGTTTGAAAGCATGGCTGAATATGTCTCCATCCGATCCTGAATATTCATTTGTAACGGCCACCACAGGTCCATAAGGTGAATCTGTCGGATATGGCTGCGCGCCCATCCATCTCGTTAAATCGTACCCAATCCTTTTTCTTGCAAGTTTTTCTAAAAGCAGTTGAGAGACCTCTCCTCCGCTGTTGAACCTCACATCCACAATCAAACCTTCTTTATCAAGTTCGGCAAGAAAGGATCTGTGAAATTCTGCGTAACCGATCGCCATCATATCGGGAATATGAATATATCCGACGCGATTGTTCGTCTTTTCGTAAATGTATCTTCTGTTTTTCTCGACCCATTCTCTGTACCTTAAAGGAGTATCGTCAGCGATAGCCTTTATCCAGACATTTCTTATTTCTTCTCCTCTTTTAAGCGTTAGTTGCACTTCCTGGTTTGCCATGTTAACAAGTGCCATTTCAGGAGAAAACTCTCCTGACAATTTTTGACCATTTATGGCAATCAAAAGGTCCCCTATCTTTACGTCCACTCCGGGCCTCTTAAGAGGCGGCCCGTATTCGGTCCATGGATCGCCGTCTACTATTCGAGAAATTTTGTAAGCATTAAAGCCAGAATCATAAATCACATCGGCACCAAGAAATCCCATTTTATATTCAGGCCTTGGTCTGTAATCTCCGCCAAGTTCATAAGCATGAGATGTCCCAAGTTCTCCTTGCATTTCCCAGATCAGGTCTGAAAATTCACTCCGCGATGATATCTTCTCGACAAGAGGGTAATATTTATCCAAAATTCTTTTCCAGTCAAGGCCAGACATGTCTTCACGCCAGAAATAATCTCTTTGAAGCCTCCATGCCTCTTTGAGCATTTGTTGCCATTCGAGAACGGGATCTACGGAGATTTTAATCCGCGTTAGATCTATCCATCCGCCCTTCCTTCCAGTTTTTTCTTCTTTGGGAACTTCCGCGGATGTTGATAAAACCCTTATCTTGTTCTTTATTCTTACGATTATTGAAGAACCATCTTCGGAAATTTTGAAATTCGATACATGATCAAGAAAAGTCTTTTCTTCTATATCCCCAAGATCGAAGTATTTCAACGTTGCATTGGCCGGCAATTCCAAACTGAAGAGATCATCGGTTATGGCGCCTTCGACTGGAAGAACTGTGTAAAAAATTCTGTCTTTTGTCGCGCCGATATTTGTGTATATGCCCTCTTCTACGGGAAATGGCAATATTCTATCCTTTATTCCGTCAAAGTCTATGACGACATCTTTTACCTCTTCAGTACATTTCTCTTCTTTAAATCCTTTTGGTATCGGAACAAATGGAGATGGAAGATCCTTTCTTAAGGTTATAAGGTATGGTCTCATTCCCTTCGGAAAACCAAGCGCGAAATTCATTTTATCGTAGACGGGATTGAAGACACGTAAAGAAATTATATAAAGGTACCTTCCAAGCGGATCAAAGACTGGCATCATATCTCTAAGAACCGGTTTTGTGATTTCATAGATTTCACCGGATTTGACATCGTATACTTTTATAATCGATTGTGTTCTATTTATGTTGCAAGCATATGCTACCCATCTTCCATCTGAAGACCAGTTAAATCCGTTTATCAAGGAGTAGGCATTTCTATCTATGATTTTGGATTCCGAACTTTCAAGATCGATCCAGATAAGTTCATTTTTGTGGTTGGACAAGACAATTTCATTCGATTTCGGCGAAACTTTTATCTCGACAGGCCTACCAGTTTCTACCTTTATTTTTCTTGGATTTTGAGGATCGTCCAAATTGATGACCTCTACATGATCCTCATTCTCTTCATCGCTTGCGAAGACGATGCTTTTCCCATTTGGGAGATACCTGCTTAATCTGTACCTTATGCCATCTCTACCGTGGTAGATCACAGGGCCTTCCCAGTTTGCAAAGGAAACAGATTTCCCCCTTGAATTTACCGCCAAATATTTTCCATCTGAAGAGAGAGCGCAATCTTCCAAATATTTCGAGGCATCCACGAATTTCCTGTTCGTTTGAGTTCTCGGTCCTTCATATTCAATATGTATCTGTGAAACTTCATCTTTTTTAACATATAAAATGTAAAGATTCCCACCGCTATGGTAAACTATGTTCTTACCGTCAGTTGAGGCATTTCTAACGTAAAAGTCCGCATGGTTTGTATGTTTTCTAAGATCACTTCCATCTGGTAGACAAGAATATATATTCCCCATTCCCTCATGATCGCAGATGAAATAGATTCTATCTCCTATCCACATGGGATTTGCAAAATTCCCCTTCAAATCTATTAATTTGATGAAGTTTTTGCCGTCTTCACTTATCAGTATTTCTCCGGCCCGGCCGCCTTTGTACCTTTTCCATGTCGCGGGATCTGCCGTATTTCTTCCGATAACTACTCCTTTTCCAAAACTTATATTTCTTGCGTATCCATATGGAAGTTTTTCAAGATGTTTCCCATCGATGTCTACTGCCCATAACTCAGTTATCTTTTTAAAAGGTTGGGCGTAATTGGTCGCAAAGATTATTCTTTCATCGTGCCATCCGGCGATCGCGCATGTGCTACTTCCGAGATATGTGATCCTTTTCCCTTTTCCTCCGGATGACGGCATAACATACACTTCGGGATTTCCTTCTTCTCGGCCTGTAAAGGCTATCCATTTTCCGTCAGGTGAAAAGTAAGGCGTTGTGACCTCACCAAGATTGGACGTAAGACGTCTTGGATCTTCTCCATTCACATTCGTAAGCCATAGATCGTCTTCAGAAACGAAGATTATTTTGTCTTCATGTATATGCGGAAATCTGTAATAACCTTGCATGTTATCCCTCCTCATATAAAGATTTTACCATTATTTTTTTAGGTGACAAACATTTAAGTTATTGTGATATAATTCACTTGAATTCCAAAAGGAGGTATCTCACCATGAACAAAAGCAAAACTGTAATGGCAATACTTATAAAAAACAGGAAAGAAACAACAGATCAGGTTCAAAAGATCTTAACGGGATGGGGATGCATAATAAAAACGCGTCTTGGAATTCACGATGGGGTACTCGACAACTGTTCAGATGAAGGTTTGCTTATCTTAGAACTCGTTGGAACTGACGAGCAAAATGCGGAACTGAACAGAAAACTAAATCTTATAAAAGGAGTAAAATCCCAGTATATGAAATTAGAACTGGATTGAAAAAGGCGGTTTATACCGCCTTTTAAATTCTACCGAGTATCATTATGGATATTATCAATCCGTATATAGCAACTCCTTCGGCAAGGCCTACGTATATCAGTGTCCTTCCTAACATCTCAGGCTTTTCGCTTATGGCACCTATTCCAGCCGCTCCAGCGATACCGACACCTATACCTGCGCCGATAGATGCAAGACCGGTCGATAAACCTGCGCCTAAAAGTCCAAGGCCCACACCACTACTTACCGTTGTAGATGTTGCAGCTGCTGTTGTAGCGGCGAGTGCCCGCCCATCTGGAATCATGGAAAGCAAGGCTATAAGGCTTAGAGTTATTACCGATCCCATATTTACGCCGAGAATTCCCTTTCCGACCTTAACAGGAGATAAAATTTTCTTCGTGACTCTTTTGCTCGTTAGAATTATTCCTAACACGATAGTTGTTACTATAACTACGGTCATCAATGCGACGGATATTGACATTGAAGCATCCTCCTTTCAAATATATCAAACTCTTTTTTCTTCAGAAAATGTGAATGGATGGAACTCTCTTCCACCGGCCTCAAAGAATTTAGTAAAGAACTCGTAATAGGTTAACCTCAGACTCTGAATGAAAACGACAAGCCCTTCAAGTCCTACAAGTACCAACTGGCCCATCAAAAAGATAAGGATAGCCCATACGTCACCGCCCCTTGCCGGCAGGACCATAAGCGTCATTATCCAAAAGGCTTCGAACAAGGCTTCATGTGTCAGCGCGAAGGCCGCCAACCTGACGTAAGATATCGCGTTGCTCAAAAAAGATATCAGAGTATCGAACATTCCAAAGCCAGTTTCAACCCAGAAACCTTCTCCAAGATTGATCTTTTCTCCGGAGACAATCTGTCCCAATGGCTTTTTGAGCAACATGGCAATGAGACTAACTATTATTAGTACAATGATCAAATTCATGTAAGGTACTTTGCCTTCGAAGAGGTAAAAGGAAACGGCAATCACGGCCGGCCAGTAAAAAACGAGCCCTGCAATTCCTTCCGGAGAGAAGAAAGCCTTTTCCCAATTTCTTTGCCTAAAACCATTTATTATGTTAAGAATCATTCCGAAACTTATCATTCCGATTCCGTAATATATACCGACTATCATCAACTGGTTTATCTGAATTATAGGCCTTAGCCAGAGGGCTGGTAACCACTCAAATCCGAAAACCGATCCGTACATGAACCCGAAAAAGATGGACGCCGAAGCGGCGCTCATCATTACAGTTCCAAACTGCTTTGAGCCCTTTTTGTACATAAAATATCCGAATAGAAAAAGAATCGCACCGTGGCCGACATCTCCAAGCATGAACCCAAACATGAAGGTAAAAAAGGCCGCGACAAAAGGAGTCGGATCTACCTCACCGTAAGATGGTATCCCGAACATCTTAGTCACGAATTCGAAGCCTTTTAACCATCCGCCCCTGTTTTCAACTTTTACGGGAACTTCGATTTTCTTTTGTTTGGATATTTTCTCGGCAGATTCATTTATCATCAAAACATCTTCTTCGGTCTCTTCGAAAAATTTCTTTGCCTCTTTAGATGGCATCCAGCCGTTAAGAAGGTAAAGTGACCCTGTAGAACTTGAAAAAGAATGAAGATCATACACTCTTTTGTGACCAAGAATTATTGGATAATATTTGTCTATGAATTCTTTATTTGAGTAAAGCACCTTTTTTATCGCAAAATCATTCTCATTTATGGATATCTTCGTTATTTCTACGAGAGATTCGATCCTTGATTTAACCTCTTTAGGCGTACCGGTGTAATCTACCGGAAGGGCATCCTCTTCAAAATAAGCGGATTGGAGAATTTTTCTTGCCGCCTCTTCAAAGTCTGGAGATGTGAAGACAAAAAGCCATGAATTGTCCCTGTCTCTATTCACTTCGAGAATAAGAATAGGATCTTTCAAAGAAGACTCTATCAGATTATCATAATTTCTTATTGGCACTCTTCCGAAGATCAATTTTATTCTGTTTATCTGTGAAAGATCTCCAAGATCTATTTTTAAATTTGCCAGTATATTGACGTGAAAGAGCACATTTTCGTAATCTTTCAATTGTTTTGTGAGTTCATTCTTCCTGTTGAAAAAATTTCTTATGCCTTCATTCATTAATTTGAACTTTTTCTCGATCGAGTCAATATCTATTGGTTCGTACAGATTTATTTCTTTTTCATCGAAAGGAGGTTTGTATTCGCTCATTTTCAAAAAGTTCATCATTTCCGTGTAGACCTGTCTATAGGGGTTTTCAGATTGAACCTTTGAAAGCGAAGAAGTTATCTCATTATCTAAAATTTCTTCCACGTAATGTGGCTCAAATGATGCCGCTTCTATGATCTTAAGGTTGTTATCTTCTACTCTTTCACGTGGAACGACGAAGGTTACATTATCCATTCTTGATACTGCCATGTTATCACCTTAAAGTTTTATTACCAATCTTTCTTTTATCTCGTCTGGCTTTATACCGTATCTTACCCCTTCTGTGATGGTGGCTACATCCATTATTTCAAATTCTTTTAATAAAACATAATGGAAATAGGTTGCTATCGAAAAATTTCCGAGTTTTGTTATCGATCCTTTTGCCTTTGATCTTAAATATCTTCTTCCAAGAAGAGTTATTCTACTTAAGGCGTTTTCTTCTGTCAGTTCTTTGTAAACGTCAGAGTAAGGCCCTTCTTTTATCACATCTACAAGTTCTTTTAATCCCTTCGAATCGCACATCGCGTGCAAATGATCCGGTCTCAACCTGAAATGGAAAGGCAAAAGTGAGTTATACGCCTCTTCCGGTTTCAGATCGTAAAAGGCCTTAATGCGTACAAGCCATTCGATATCTGTTATGTCCGCCCTTTCTCCTTCAATTTCCTTTACGATAGCCTGATCCGACGTTCCAAGATTTTTAGAGGCATTTATTGTCTTCGCAAGTAACCAACTATCTAAGGCATTCTCGACTATCCCGATTAAATTTATCGGCGAGGTTTGTTTATAACTTGCAAAGGCGTTTCTTACAACTTCTTGGTAGGGAGTTCCCGAGAGAGCATCTAAAATCTCGTCCTGATTTTTTGCACCGAGTATTTTCACAGGATCAATCGTCGATCTTTCTCCGAGATCAAAAAATCTTCTCTTCATTTCATTGATGTTGTACTCTTCTTTGTTCAAAACGCTTCTTATGGCGATCTTCAAATTCTCTACTTCGTATCTGTAAAAAAGTAAATGCATAAAATTCCTGTCGAACGTTACAAAGAATGAAAAGATCTTTTTGATGTCTTTTAGAAGATCCTCTTCAAGAAGATTTTCGAGATCTCTTCTATGGATTTGATCGGCATTTAGGGTCCCGAGAGTATCTCCATACATCTTTGTACTCTGGAGGTACCTCACTATATCCGGAACGCTCTTCTGATTCAAAAGGTTTTTGTAATCATCCTCAGTCAAAAGGTTTCCGGAAAGCGCATATAATTTTGCCGACACTCCGCCATACCTGACAAATCCAATCATTACACCCTCCTGGGAATAAAATACAGAAATAATTATATCACCTATTTTCTTTGTTTGACAAAGTAAAATTAAATTTCTTTGATTCTGGCCATAAATTCCTGTGGATTTTTGATCGCGAATCTGTAGATCGGGCCATTTCCTCCGCCCTTTATGCCTAAAGTCTTTGCCAAATCCATTACCCTGATCCTGTCATAGTTGGGAAGAGAAAATGAGACGTTATTTGTTCCCGCTATTTTGACGGCGTAAGGTATATCTTGCCTTATTCTTATCAAAAATGAAGCGACAGACTCATCTAATTCCAAGATTTCGAATGGCTGAATCTCTTTTGATATGTAATTTGCAAGTTTCTCTGAGACTTTTTTGAGCGTTGAGTTTTTCTCCTTTAGATCATCAAAGGATTTTTGTATTCTCGATCTTAGATCCATCCATGACGCATCGAAGATTTTAGCGCTTTCGTAGAGAACCTCCGATTTCATTTGATAATCTCTCAAAGCCCTTTTTCCGGCCACAAACCATATTCTTGTCAATCCGCCCTTTACTCTTTCCGAATGAGTTATCTTTATTATTCCGATCTCTGACGTCGATCCTACGTGAAAACCTCCACACGCGTTAAGATCGAAATCTTCTATCTTTATAAGCCTAACATTCCCACTTTTGATTGCTTTTTCTGAAAGATCCTTTCTCAATTCGTATTTCGATACTTCTTCTGGAGTTAGAATGATCTCTTCAACCTTCAAATTCGAAAATACGATCTCATTGGACGCGTTTTCTGTTTCTTCTATATTGAAAGTGCCGTCCAAATCGATTGTTGTATCTTCCTCTCCCATATGAAATCCTACCGTCTTTGCCCCATAATCCTTTTCTATTACAGCCGAAATTATGTGCTGGGCCGTGTGCTGGCGCGCTATTTCCCTTCTTCTTTCAACATCTATCTTTATCTCAACGGTTGATCCGACACTCAAGGGTCTGTCGATTTCAATGAGATCTGACACGTACAAAACTCTTGCCTCATCTATAAATCCGCGATCTCCTATCTGGCCTCCGGCCCCATCTTCGTAAAAAGGATTTTCTTCAAGTTCAATAAAATGTCGGCCGTCCTTTTGAAAATAATTTTTTACCCTTGTCGATTTTATTTCCATTCTTGTGAAATGCATAAAACCTCCTTACGCAAAGTCCATCGATACATCTTTGAAATGGTTGACCTTTCCCTCTTCCGAGACAGAGATTACATCTATTCTGTACTTCGATCTTCCGAAATCTCCAAAATATTTCAAAAAAGCATCTGCCGCGCGAAAGATATTTTCCATCTTCCTTCTGTTTACCCTCAAGTACGCCTCTTTCCCGTATTTAACCTCGACGAAGACCAAAAAATCTTTATCGATGGCCACTATATCGATCTCTCCGAGAGCGATCCTGAAATTTCTATGTACAATTCTGTATTTAATCGACTTTAGATATTCGGCGGCTAAATCTTCTCCAATCTTTCCCTTACTTTGCATATATGGAAGGGACGGAGACAAAGTCACCTTTCAATCTCGGAACGAGTTCGAGGATCTTCGATGGATCTTCTGTGATAGGTTCGTCCTTTCTTAGTTTCATTGGATCCTCTATCGGCGTGAAAAGCGGGTTGTACCCTTTTACATCTACCTCATCGAGTAATTTCATGTACTCGAGTATTTCTTTCATATCCTTTTTCATCTTTTCAATCTCTTCGTCTCTCAACTTTAACTTTGAAAGTCTTTCAAGATGCTCGACAAGTTCATCCGTTATTTCCATTTCAAACCTCCCTTTTAAACGTCTTTTTTGGCGATTCTTTTTTGATCGTACATTCTTTTGTCTGCTATATCTATAAGTTCATAAAGTTCTTTCGATTCTAAAGGATAAACCGCCCAGCCGATGCTGAAGTAAATAGTCATCTTATCATCTATTGAAGACAATTTTTTCCTTATCCTTGCCGTTATCGAATCCAATTCTTTAGGATCATCGAAAATAACATGTAATATAAATTCATCTCCGCCAAGCCTCGCAACAACATCTCCGCCTCTTAAAATTGCGCTAAGAGAAAGCCCTATTCTTTTGAGCAGATCATCTCCGGCTATATGTCCGAAGGTATCGTTGTACTCCTTGAAATTGTCTATATCCATAAGACCTATTCCGAGATTCTTTTTCTCCCGATCTGCCCTTTTGATCGCGTTTTGAAATGATTGCTCGAAGAAACTTCTGTTGGGAAGTCCCGTAAGCGGATCGTGAAAACCCATCCATTCTATTTTCTCTTTCGATCTGTACTGATCTATTGCCATTTCTATACTCGATACGGTCTGATCTACAAGAGTTATGAGATCTTCAGAAAAGTAATCGGGATCGCGGCTTCCTATTGTCAGAACTGCCACAGGATTCTTTATTCCCTTTTCGAATATTGGCCAACTGCCGACTGATCTTATGCTCAACTCTGGATGGATCTCCCAAAACTTCACGAATTGTGGCTCATTCTGAGGATTCATTATTACAACCCTGCCCTCTCTAAAACATTTTGATGTTGAAAATTGGCCTTGGGGAAATCTTTGCGGATCGGTAGAGATGAGTCTTGAATTAAGAAATATATTGGCTCCTTCTCCGGCGGCCGCGACAGTCTTCATCCATTCTGAATTCGGATCTGGAACGGTTATATGGATTGTATGGGAATTTTCAGTGTAGGCATTTATTATTCTTACAACGGAGTTGTAAATCATTTCGGGAGGAGGATTTTTTATCAATAACCTTTGGATTTTTACAAGAGCTCTTTCGTAATTTCTGAGTTTTTTCAACTCCTGTTCTTTTTTGTTATGTTCTATGAGGAATCTTATCTCAATAGAAAGATCTGTTAGAAGATCTTCTATCTTTTCCGGAAATTTTTTGCCTTTTTCATTGTACATCGAAATATTCCATATAGTTCCATCACGCGTTTTGAATGAAACATTTGCACTCCCACCAAGATTGTACGCATCTGCCCTTTCCTTCCAAGGATTGAAGATTGTGACATCAAAATCATTTAAAACGTAAGGCTTCCCTGTCATAAGAGCAATTCCTGCTGGACCTCTTCCTTCTGGAATTGAAGGATCAAGCGAGATCTTTATGTCTTTTAAATATCCCGTCGCTTTCCCAGCGGAGGCTATGATATTCATCCATTTGTCTTGCGGCTTCGCATTTCCTATCCATACAAGATCGAGATCTATGTCGAGTACAACTATGGTCGCTATCTCACGAAGCATATTGTCCAAAGAGATATTATCCTCGTATTCATTTATCATCTTGCTTATGTCTGTTATGGCTTTGTAAAATCTCTCGCGATCTTCGAGAACTCTCTTTTGGAGTTCCTGAAAGGCATTTATGTGATCAAACATCTCTTTCTCCAAACGCTTCCTTATGGCACATTTAAGCATCAACTTTTCAGACGGATCTATTTCGAGTGCTTCTATTCCATCTCCAATATCATCAAAATACATATCATAGACCTCTATCAGATCGTCCGAAGAGAGGCCTATTGCGTAGTGCACTTCACTTAGATGTTTAAAGTTTTCTTCCCATCCCTTTGAAGGTGCAATTATGCTTTTGTAACCTATAGATATGCCTTTTCTCATCTTATCGTGCGGATACTTTTCAAGGATATGAGAAAATCTTTTATTCGTCTTTAGCCATTCAATGAATTTATCGGAAAAGGCATCTGCCCTCTTTTCAAGAACAGATGAGTATTTTCCGATAATTTCATTTTCTTCCTTGGACAGTTCGATGAATTTCGGGATCAAGATAACACCTCTTTTATATATTTTACTCCCATCCCGAATTTATTAGATCATCTACAATATTTGTAGGTTGGAACGCCTTTGATTCCGGTCTTTACGACAAAGATGCTACCGGCGTAGGGTTGATTCTTGACATCTCCCTTTCTTGCCGTCGTTATATACAGTTCATCAAGATCCACTCCTCCGAATACACATGACGAGACTTTTTCTACGGGAAGTTTAACCGATGCGATCTTTTTTCCCCTGTACGGATCCCATCTTGAGACCTGCCATCCACCCCAATGGGCTATCCAGAGCATTCCTTCCGAGTCTGAAGTCATACCATCCGGAACGCCTTCCTCAATTACAATAATAGCCCTTCTGTTAGAGACATTTCCTGTTTTTGGATCGTAATCGAATGCGTCAACGCGTTTAGTTGGCGAATCTATGTAATACATCGTTTTGTTGTCCGGACTCCAAGCTATACCATTTGAGATCGTCACATTTTCGAGGACTTTCCGAGTCGTCATATCTCTCTCAAGACAGTAAAGAGCGCCGGTTGGATCAGTTTCATTTAAAGACATAGTACCTGCAAAAAATCTTCCCATGCAATCGCACTTTCCATCGTTAAATCTGTTGTATGGTTTATCATTTTCTGGATTGCAAATGAATGTCAGACGACTATCTTCGACATTCAAGAAATAAAAGCCATTTTTCATGGCAAGAAGGAGTTCTCCAGATCTCGTCGGAACGGCTGCTCCAACGTATTGATCAACTTTTATCTCTTTATCTACGCTTCTCTGAGGATCGAAGATGTGAACCTTTTTGCCCTCTATGTCTACCCAGTAAAGTAATTTTTTATCTTCATCCCAAGAAGGACCTTCAGTCAAAATGGAGTCTGTCTTCAGGATCAATTCCGCTTTGTAATTCACGACATCCTCCTTATTGACCTTGAAGTTCATTTTTCCTTAAATCAAGCGCTTTTTGATAGATTTCTTTCTCCTCTTCAGTTTGTGGAACGAAATTTATGTTGTGCGGCTGCTTCTTTCCTTCCTCATCGACGGAAATAAAGGTGACGAATCCTTCGGCCATGACATCTTCCGGCTTTAGAGCGTTGTATATCTTTCCGTAAACCATTATGCTCGTACGGCCCGTATAGGCAAGAGACGTTTTAATGTTGACTATACTTCCACTTTTTATCGGCTTGACGAATTTGAGGCCGTGTATTTTAAGACATACAAGATTTTCTGGATGCCTGTAGGCAAGGTTTGCCTCTATATACGTCGCCTCAACAAACCATTCAGCAACCTTACCGGCGAATAATGTCCCATGATGATTCAAATCTTCACTTTTTACAAGATGTGAAATGTTATTCATAATGCCTCCTTTTTGAAATTATACCAGATTAACTCTAAAGAAATGACAAAAGGGTGGCTTAATGCCACCCTTTCGATTTTTTTAATTATCACTTTGAAAGTACGTAGAAATAAGGTCCCATCTCGGCAATCTCTGCGTTGTAATACCATCCTTTAACCCACGATCTCGCAACCCAGTAACCTTCTGGCTGATCTGTCCATATGTAGAGCGCATTGTCATGATCGAGTTGCGTTAATTTTTGGGCGATCTTTGCCCTTTGTGAAGGTTCGATAGTATTTATAAGTTGGCTTACGAGTGGATCCATATTTTTCTGGGCGAAATTTATGTAATTCTGTCCGAAATTCGCACTGTACGCACCGGTGGAAGCGTAAAATGCATCTGCAAAATCGTAAGGATCTGGATAATCCGCGAACCATATCGCTATAAACATCGGAAGTTTCTGAGAAATCTCATCTGCAAGATAATTCGACCACAACTCTCCCACAACGTTTATCTGAAATTTCGGATTTAACCTTCTCGCGGCATCGCTCAAAGCCTGAAGGGCAAGTTGATGAGTTGTATCTCCTGTATCATAGACGGCCGTGAATTTAAAACCTTTCTGCCACAATTCGCCGTTGTAAGCCTTCTTGAAATACTCGGCAGCCTTTTCAAGATTTTGTTCATATGTCGGCAAAGATGGATCGTATCCTAACAATCCCTTTATTATAGCACTGTTAGGCTGAAGTGCCATGCCATTTAAAGCCTGCTGAATAAACAATTTGTACGGGAAGAGATATTCAAATGCCTTTCTGACATCCAAATTTGAGAAGAAATCAGGCGGAATTCCGTTGCCATCAAGTTTACCAGAGCCTATATACGGATTACCCTGAGAGGCTATGTTCCACTGGAAGGCTATGCCGTAAACCCCGAGCGTTGGAAGACCAGTAACGACGTTGACCCCATTTACGCCCTGAACTTCAGAAAGATTTTGTAAAGGAACGCTTATTGCATCTGCTTGCCCCGCCTGAAGATCGAGCAAACTGGTCGTGAATTCGTTTATGTACTTCACAACTGCATATTTGATCTTTGCAGGCCCACGCCAGTATTCGTCAAATCTTCTCAATGTAACCTCTCGCCCCGGCGTTATGTATTGAACCATGTATGGTCCTGTGCCATTTTCTATATTTCCGAGTGGATCGTTACTCTGTTCTGGATTGTGATAATACCACCAATCACTGGCCGCGCCGTCCCACGCGTTGTGATCGGCCGCCCATTTCTTATCAAGAATCGAAGACCAGTTCGCGCCGTGCGCAAGTATGTAAAGGAATGGAGCGTATGGCTGCGGAAGATGTATTATGACATCATTTCCCTTGATCTCAAAGTCCTTCGCAAGTAAATTGAACGCGTTGATCAACGCCTGCTTGTACTTGTCATTCAATGGATTCTTAGTGCCAGTCGCAAATATACCCAATGAAGCCAAACTCGTGTAATTGAGAGGATTGCTAAGACCCAATTCTTTCGCGACTACCTGAACAATCGTACTCACATACTGGCCGTCTATCATCGGGAATAACGGACCCGCAAGCATCCACGAAGGCCCGCCTGACCTGTCGAATATAACTGTTCTCTCGAGCGAATAAACTACATCCTCAGGAGTCAAAATATCTCCGTTGTGGAAGTAGACACCCTGTCTTATGTGGAAGACGTAGGTTGTGCCATTGTCGAGTATCGTCCCATCCGCAACTGACGGAACGTTGGTGGATAACATGGGAAGAAAATTAACTGTAGATGTTCCATCGTACTGAATCAGATTCTCATAAACCTGCATAAGAATCTCGTCCGAGACGGTATCATAACACCATGCTGGATCGAGTGAAACAAAGGGACCTGGTTCTTCATAAACAAATGTGTTGGGATTCACAACAGACTGTCCAAATGCAACAGCCAAAATCCCAATCAGTCCGATTGACACAAAAATCAAACTTTTCTTCATCTTTCAACCTCCCTGAAAAGATTTTTCCCGCTTTTGGGTATTTTGCGAAGATTATATATAACAAAGGTAAATATAAAACTTTGTTATCATTAAACTTTGATGTTTAAGACATTAATCTGTTATTACACCTTAATGTTTTGAATTTTTCTTTTTGATCACTTCTCTTCGATGTGTTATAATAGAACAAACGTTTGCTCAAAGAGGGATAAGATGACCACGATGCGCGATATAGCAAAACTTTCAAAAGTCTCTGTTTCTACCGTTTCAAGGGTTTTAAGCGGAAAAGGCAGGGTAAGCGCAGAAAAAAGAAATGAGATAATCAAACTTGCCAATCAATTTCATTACATTCCAAATTACCATGCCAAATGCATGACAAAAACAGGCGTTATCACCGTAGGCTTAGTTGTTCCCGATATATCCAATCCTTTCTTTTCGAAGATAACAATGGGGATAGAGGCAGAACTTAGAGATAATGCCCTTTTGATATTGATGAATTCTTTCCGGGATATAGAAAGGGAAAAGAGACTCTCTCTTCTTCTTAGAGACAACGGAGCAAAGGGAATAATAATAGGAAATTCACACGTTGAAGACGATTTTGTCTTCGAAATTTCGAAGTATATTCCCGTCGTGGTTTTCGATAAGGAGTACAATTTACCGAACATAAGCACGATAAAGTTAGATAACGTCTACGGCGCTTACCTTGCAACAAATCATCTTATTGAAATCGGTTGCTCAAGTATAGTTCACTTTGGCGGGTTTGACGATCTTGATGTCTCAATTCAAAGAAGGGAAGGATACAAAAAAGCCCTTAGAAGGGGAATGCAGCCCTATGTGATTCCAACCGGATATGACGAAAGATCGGGATACGAAAAAGCAAAAAAAATTTTGACATCAAAGAAATTTGATGGAGTCTTTTGTATGAATGATCTTGTCGCGATAGGGGTTTTAAAGGCGGCAAAAGAAATGGGAATAAGAGTACCGGAAGATCTTAAAATAATAGGCTTTGACGATACAGAACTTTGTGAAGTTGTGACCCCACCGCTTTCATCAATCCATCAGCCAATCGAAGAGATGGGCAGGGCCGCGGCAAGGGCGCTTTTAAAAATGATTGAGGGGGAAGAGAGTACAAGATCGTATCTTTTTTCTCCTTCACTAATCGTTAGAAGTTCAACTTTATCGATAAGAGGTGATCGAGGTGCAAAAGAGGAAGTTAGGTAAAACAGGCATCGAAGTGTCGATCTTGGGCCTTGGCGGGTTTCATATGCTTGAAATCTCTAAAGAACTTGTCTCTAAATTGATGGATATCTACCTTGAAGCCGGCGGGAATTACATTGAAACCGCTGCAGAATACGGAGATGGAGAATCTGAAAAGAAAATGGCATATGCGCTGAAGGGAAGAAGGGATAAGGTTGTTCTCGCAAGTAAATGCCATGCGAGAGATTATGAAGGGGCGAAATCTTTTATAGATAGAACGCTTTCTAATCTTAAGACTGATCATCTCGATCTTCTATTCTTACACCACGTTACAAGTCAAAAGGATGTGGACGCTTTACTGTCAAGGCCGTCGGCGCTTGATTATGTCCTTGAGGCAAAGAAAAAGGGACTTGTAAGGGCAATCGGAATTTCTTTTCATGGCTTGCCAGACTACGCCTTGAAAGTCTTAAAAGCTCAGGATCTTGACGTCGTCATGACGCAATTTAATTATTACGACAGATTTAACTTTCCTTCTACATTTGACATACTTCTTCCTTACGCAAGATCAAAGGGAATGGGAGTTGTGGGTATGAAAGCCTTCGCGGATGGATACCTTTACCGTTCCGTTGAGGATGCGCTCAGATATTCTCTCTCCCAGGACATAGACATTATGGTCGTTGGCGCTAATTCAGAAGAGATGCTTTTGAAGGACATATCGATAGCACAATCTTTTAAACCCATGACACAAAAATCAGTCGATAACTTATATTACAGGGCTCCAGAACTCGGTAATTACGTGTGCAGGCTATGCAATAAATGTCTTCCATGTCCGGCAGGCATAGATATTCCGACCATCTTCAAGTATGAAGGATGGTATGACAGGCAAATGAGAGATTACAAACCGCACGAAGCGCCAGATTACGCGCTCAGGGAAAGACTTGCTTTCTGGTATGGAAATCAAAATGAGGCAAAAGAATCTTATAAAAAGCTCAATAAAACATATAAAGATTGCACCAATTGCGGAATATGCGAGGAAAGATGCCCTTACGATTTACCGGTAGTCGAGAAATTAAAACTTGTCGACTTTAAACTTGGAAATGGAGAGATCTTTTGAGGAGGTGCTTTATGAATTACAAAAACCTTGGTAAGACCGGTTTAAAAGTTTCGGAATTGTGCCTTGGAACAATGAATTTTGGCAATCCAACTGATGAAAAAACTTCCATAAAAATAATAGATAAGTTCATAGAAGCGGGAGGAAATTTCATAGATACGGCCAACGTTTACAATCATGGAATGTCGGAAGAGATCGTCGGAAAGGCTCTCAAGGGTAGAAGGGACTCTGTGGTACTTGCGACAAAGGTTCACGGAAAGATGGGACCGGGCCCAAATGATGGAGGAAATGGGAAAAAACATATCCTTCACGAAGTGGAAAATAGTCTTAGAAGGCTTCAGACTGATTACATAGATCTTTACTGGATTCACAGGCCCGATCCATCCACTCCAATCGAAGAAACACTTGAGGCGCTTGATTATCTCGTAAAAAAAGGATATGTGAGGTTTGTAGGCACATCAACATTCCCCGCATGGCAAATAGTTGAGGCTCTTTGGATAAGCGATAAAAGAAATTTGGTTAAATTTGTGGCCGAACAGCCACCTTACAGTATTATAGAAAGGCAGATCGAAAATCGCATACTTCCGATGTGCGAACATTTTGGACTCGGAGTTGTTTCATGGAGTCCTTTAGCTGGAGGATGGCTTGCGGGCAGATACAAAAGAGGAAATCCCGCTCCAGAAGACAGCAGGGCAGCCCAGCATCCAGAATGGAGGGACATGGCAATCGAGGCTAAAAGCGCAGAACAGCGTTTTAAAATCATAGAGGAGATAGAAAAATACGCAAAAAAGTTGAACACGTCCATGGCCGCTCTTTCTCTCGCGTGGGTTATGTCGAATCCGATCATAACGGCACCGATAATAGGACCTAAGCGCGAGGAACATTTAGACGATTATCTTAAGGCAACAGAAATAAAGATTCCTGAAGAGTTCAAAAAGAGAATAGACGATCTTGTTCCTCCCGGAACTTCATTGTGGCAGAGCGAGAACGCTTCTTTTGTGATATGAAAGGAGATGATTCAGATGGAATACAGGAAAGTCGGGAAGTGGGGATTGAA
>ERZ1669247.192-NODE-192-length-26862-cov-25.995076_pt1 | contig 26862 bp, 28 predicted proteins | sample MGYA00579297_ERZ1669247 | MGnify/ENA primary metagenome ERZ1669247 (study PRJEB41166, sample SAMN08046056) | hot springs metagenome | biome: hot spring; feature: acid hot spring; material: thermophilic sediment; isolation source: thermophilic sediment from acid...
TACATATCTGGTTTAAATGCAAACGTTGGATTAGAAGCTACGAGAGTAGTTCCAAATGCAAGCCTTATAGGTGCTACGGCAAATGGCAACAATTCTTTAAAATCCTTCTGGGACTATACGTTGGCTTTGAGGACGGTATTTTAATATAATATTGCTATGATAGAGATTAAGGGCGATATCTTTATAAACAAAGACGGTGAAGGCTTTTTTGGAGAAGGCCGTTACAAGCTTTTAAAGCTTATAGACAAATACGGTTCTATATCAAAAGCTGCTAAAGAGATGAAAATGAGCTATAAGGCAGCTTGGGACCATATACAGTCTATAAACAACTTAGCGGAAGAACCTGTTGTTTATACAAGAACCGGCGGAAAAGATGGTGGACAAACCATACTTACACCATACGGCAAAAGGCTTTTAAAACATTATGAACACATAAAAGAAGAGTACCAAAAATTTTTAGAGCTTTTAAAAGAAGAAGAGTTAGAAAGTTTATATTTTATAAAGAGGTTAGATATGAAATTATCTGCAAGGAATCAGTTGCTTGGGAAAGTAAGCTCTGTAGAAAGAGGGCAAGCAGTCTCTGAAGTTGTAATCTCAATAAGAAACGGCGCTACGGTAAAATCTGTAATCACCACAGAGGCGGTAGATGCTTTAGATTTAAAACCTGGTAAAGATGTGGTGGCTATTATAAAGTCCTCTGATGTTATGTTGGGGGTGGGGGAAGAAATAGAAAAACCATACTCATTAAGCGTTAGAAACATCTTAAAAGGTACCGTCAAACAAGTAGTGGAGTCTGATGTAAGCAGCATGGTAAAGGTGGATATAGGGGCTGAGCTTACGATTAGCTCTGTGATTACAACAGAATCGTTAAAAGAGCTTGGTATAAAAGAGGGGTCTTCAGTTTATGTCATGATAAAAGCTTCAAACGTTATGATTTATGTAATTTGACGGAGGTAATGCTATGAAAAAGTTTGTAGTTTTTGGGCTTTTAGCAAGCAAAATAGTTTTTGGTGCTACAATTACAGTGGCGGCTGCCGCTGACCTTAGATTTGTATTGCAAGATTTGACAGCGCTTTATGAAAAACAATACCCGCAGGATAAGTTAAAGTTTATATATGGGGCTTCTGGTAACTTTTACAATCAAATAAGAGCGGGTTATCCTATAGACGTGTTTATGTCTGCAGACACTCACTATCCAGAACTTCTTTACAAACAAGGCTTAGCTTACAAACCAAGACCTTACGCCATAGGAAAATTAGCTCTTTTTACCGTAGAACCCGATATAAACGTAAACAATCCTAAACTAGCCCTTTTAAAAGCTTCAAAAATAGCTATAGCTAACCCAAGAGTGGCCCCTTACGGTATAGCTGGTATATCAACGCTTCATTGCTATCACATATATAATGATGTCAAAAACAAAATAGTCTTCGGTGAAAATATCATACAAACTGCCCAATACGTAGCCTCTAAAAACGCAGACGTAGGACTTGTGTCGTATTCACTCCTTTTGACACCACAGCTAAAAGGAAAAGGTAAAATATACCTTATACCTCAGACTTGCTACAAACCTATTGTGCAAGGTGCTGCTGTAATAAAAGCAACAAAAGATAAAAACGCCGCTATGAGATTTTTTAACTTTTTATATTCCCCTCAAGCAATAGCCATCTGGAAATCTTTTGGATACGGCATACCAAAATAAATGGATTACAAAGTTTTTCTAATAAGCTTTGAGTTGGCTACATCCACTACGCTAGTCCTCGGCGTAGTGGGCATTTTTATAGCTTATTTTTTGGCTTTTAATAAAAGTATACTCTCAGATATAATAGAACCTTTTATTATGAGTCCATTAGTACTTCCACCCACTGTGCTTGGATTTTATATAATATATATATTTGGGCTTGGAAGTCCTATAGGACAATTTTTAAATCATCTTGGCATAAAGCTTGTGTTTAACTTTAAAGGGCTTCTTTTTGGTTCTATCATATACAGCATGCCTTTTGCTGTTTCTCCAGTGCTGTCAGGGTTTAGGTCTGTGCCAAAGTCTATCATAGAAGCTTCTTACACACTTGGAAAATCAAAGTTTTATACGCTTTTAAAGGTGATAATTCCAAACTCCAAATACTCTATAGTAAGCGCTTTGGTACTTGTATTTGCTCATACCATAGGTGAGTTTGGCGTTGTACTTATGGTAGGCGGTGATATTCCAGATAAAACTAGGACTGCTTCTATAGCTATATTTGATTATGTACAAGAGCTAAACTATAAAGATGCAAATATTACAGCGCTTATACTTTTTGGTATAGCTATGAGTACCCTTATATTCTTACAAATTTTAAAGAGGCTTCAAGAAAGATGATGGAAATAAGTATTGAAACCAGGTTTTTTAAATTTGATATTAAACTTTCTAAAAGCCAAATACTTGGAATATTGGGGCCTTCTGGCATTGGCAAAACTACCACTTTAAGAGCTATAGCTGGTCTAGAAGATGCCAAAGGTAAGATTGTAGTAGACAATGAAGTTTGGCTTGATGAAAATATATCGTTACCACCTCAAAAACGTTCCGTGGGGTTTGTATTTCAAGACTTTGCATTGTTTCCAAACATGAAAGTAATTGACAATATCGCTTACGCCTCTTCAAAGGAAAAGGCTTTAGAAATTTTAAAAGCTTTTAACATAGAACATCTAAAAGACAAATACCCAAACAAAATCTCCGGCGGTGAGCGCCAAAGAGTGGCTATAGCAAGAGCAATAGCTAGAAATCCAAAAATGCTTTTAATGGATGAGCCGTTTTCCGCTTTGGATAGAAAGACGAAACACTTTATACAAGATAAAATAATAGAATTCGCAAATACTTACAAATTTTACACAATTTTTGTAGCCCACGACTTGGGTGATATATTCAAACTATCTGACTTTGTATTTTCTGTGGAAGACCAAAGACTTTTATCAAAAGAAGAATTTGAAGAGTATTCTCTCAGTCTAACGTAAAAAACATTACAAATTTGTTATTATAAAAGAGTCCTACACCTAAAATTGTGTAAATTCATTTTATCAAAGCCTTTTATATGGTCAGTATTAACACGGAAAAATATTTAAAGGAGAAAATGTTAACAAATTTTTAAACTGGTTATACAACCTTCGTTGTGGTTTAGATATTTTAGATGACATATATCCAAAAGCTTAAGCTAAATCATTTTGGCTTTATACATATAAAATCATCTATTACTTTAATTGCGATGTTAAGATCGTAAAGATTTGATATATCGTATTCTTTAAAAATGCTACGCTTATCTTTAAAAGCCACTATCTTGCCATCTTTCATCAAAATTATAAAATCGCTATAATAAAATGCAAATTCTAGCTCATGTATAGTCATTACACATATCATATTGTTTGATTTTGTAAAATCTGTTATAAATCTTAAAACATGATGTTTGTTTTTAAAATCCAAGTGGTTTGTGGGCTCATCCAATATTAAAATTGGTGGGTTCTGTGCTACTGCTCTTGCTATTAGTATTAGCTTTTTCTCACCCCCGCTTAGCTTATCAAAATCCTTATTAGCAAGGTATTCTAAGCCAAGTATTTTGATAATTTCCATTGCCTTCTCATAATGTTTGGTTGATGGGGTTGAAGTTATATCAGACAACATCCCCATAACTATTACATCCAACACATTTAAAGGTTGTTTTGACAAATGCTCCTGTCCCAAAAAAGCCACATATTTTACTATTTCTCTTTGTTTTATAGTTTTTAGGCTTTTATTAGCTATAAAAATATCTCCAAAATCTGGTTCTATTAATTTTATTAAACTCTTTAAAAGTGTGGTTTTTCCAGCACCATTAGGCCCTACAATTGAATAAACAAATCCATTTTTAAACTCTAAATCAATATTTTTTAAAATAGACTTACCTTTTACACTATAGGATACGTTATTTATTTTTAGCATAATTCATTTTATACAAAAATCCAAACAACGGTGCACTTATAAAAGACGTAACGATACCTATAGGTATTTCGCCGGTAGTTAAACTTCTTGCTATATCATCACATAAAAGCACAAATAAAGCACCTATTATTAGACTAGCAACAACAACATACTTGTTATCGTATCCTACTACAAGCCTAGCCATATGAGGCACTACAAGCCCTACCCATCCAATTATACCAACAAGAGATATACTTATAGACACAAGCAAGGTAGATAGTCCTATCATGAGTATCCTAAATCTATGTATATCAAAGCCTATAGCTATGGCCTCTTCGTCTTCTAAGTTGGCTACATTTAAAAACCATCTTTTGTAATATATTACGCAAATTGGTATTAGACACACAAGCCCTATTGCTACATCCTTATAACCAACGTCTGAAAAACTGCCCATAAGCCAAAACGTAATAGCCGGAAGTTTGTTGTCTGGATCTGCGAAATATTTTGCCAGTCCAAGCAAAGATGAGAAAAAAGAACCTACTATAATTCCAGATATTACTAGGCTAAGTATGTCTATATTCCCATCTTTTCTAGCTATATAAAATACTGCAAAGGTAGACAAAATCCCAGATATCAAACTAAAAAGCTGTATTAATATAAGGTTGCCAGAAAGCAAAATACCAACAGCCGCTCCAAAAGCACATCCAAAAGCAGTGCCCAATATGTCTGGTGAAGCTAAAGGATTCCTAAACACACTCTGATAAACTGTACCAGCCAAACTCATGCTTCCACCTATTATACAAGACAATATTATACGTGGTAATCTTATATCGTAAATTATAGTTTCATAATAGTTTTTATTTTTTAAAAGCCAAAAATCAAAAGGAACCTTTATAGGGCCAACAAAAATTGATAAACAAAAAGAAAATACAAGAAGAACAAAAAGATAAAAAATTTTTAACCTCATTTTCTAATCATAATCCACATACCAGTCTCATCGTCTATAAGTTCAAAAGGAAGGCTCAACATAGCCAGATCGTTTAATATGCCAGGCACAGACTCCATGCGCTTTTTTACATAAAACTTCCATTCAGGATATTTAGATTCCATTATCTTTGAAATTTTACTAGCAAGTTCTTTTGTGCCAAATCCACCACCTATGTAAGTTATACCACCTCGCTTTAATACTCTATATATCTCTTTAAAAGCTGCTATCTTATCATTCCAGAAAAACACAGAACCTCTACTTATTACAAGATCAAAAGAATTATCGCCAAAAGGCATACTCTCTACAAAGGCATTTAAGACTTTTATAGGCTTATTTTCTATTAAAATATAATATCTTGCAGCATCACACATATCTATTTTTGAATCTATAGCCACTATCTCAAAATCCCCAAGTTCATAAAGAGCCCTTGCCAGGGCTCCAGAACCTGTACCTATATCTAAAACCCTGCCTTTCGATACGCCAGTTTTTTGTACAATCTGCGCCGCTATCACAGGATATATATCTTTAAAAATATTTTCCGCTATATAAACCATATCGTTAGCTTTATGATTAAAACTCATACCCTACGCTAGCTATAGCTGTAAAAGGTGCGCCTACTTGATATGTGGGTTGACTTAACGTCGCTTGGTTTGAATTAGGGGACCAAACCGTAGATACATAATGTTTATTAAACAGATTTAAAAGCGCCAGTGAGAAATCTATATTATGGCTCTGTATAGATACCGTATAGTCTAATGTAAGATTCGCCACTACATAAGGTGACACTTCCTGAGTATGGGTAGAATCTCCCCATCTTCTACCCACATAATAAACGCTTGGGACTATAGATAGATTTTTATATTTATATAGCATACCTACTTTCACCATATTTTTAGGGGTATCCGGAGCTTGATTTCCAGCAATATTATAATTTTGAGGTACTATACCTGGTAGCGAAACACTAACGTTGTCAGTATAATAAAATTTATTGTAAGAGTACCCAGCAAACAAAGATAAATAGTTGGTAAAAGCATAAGAGGATATCAACTCAACCCCATAAGATTTTGCGTTAGAGATATTGGCTGGTAGGTATATTGTGCTTCCATTGGCATTAAGAGGTACAAAAGCACCATAGTGATGCAAAAAGCTATAAAAAAGTGTAGGGCTTATATAAAAATTATCTTTGCTATACTTAAATCCCAAATCTACGTTATCTGCTGTAGTAAGATTGAAAAACCTATTCCAAAGGTATTGAAGGTTTATATTATGAGATGTAAAAAATTGCTCATTTGAGGCGTAAAACGGCCATAGGTTAACGTTGGCCCCAGCGTATGTTTCACCATAATTTGCAAATAAATTAAGATTTTTGCCAAAAGAATGATTTATCCCTATATAAGGAAGAGGCTTGTTAAACACAACGCTTGACGCCTGCTCATTTGGATTTTGGCCAACTATAGCCATAGATTTATAGTTTAGCCATTTAAACCCAGCTTCAAAACGTGTGTTTTCTATATTCCATTTAAAAGCCAAAAACGGCTCATTTGTAGTGTGGTAATTGTGAAGAGCTTTAATACCATACTTTTTAAAAACAAGCTCTCCAGTACTTGGGCTAAACACAGCTATAGAATAAGGAGGACCCGGCTGTTGTTGCTTATCGTACCAATAACCAAGTATAAGTTTTCTGCTTTTATCAAAGTCATACACATATTTTGTAATAAATCCATACCTTTTACTATCCAAAGAAAAAAGTTGAACCACAGGTTGAGGACTCTTTATAGGCCCTTGCATCATACCATATTCGTTATAACCTTTTATAGACCACCAATAAGGTTTAAATATAAGCTTTTGATAACCATCAGGCTTGATCGTAAAAGTCGGCAACATATAATAATATCTGACATCTTCTAAATTGTAGTTGTAATAAAGAGGGGATTTAGGATTTGCATTATAATCGTAATCATAACCATACTGCTGAAGTTGAGTAAATGTATATTGAAAATAGTTGTTATGTTTATTTTTTGTATAACCAGTTAGAATGTTTATATCTAAAGCATCGCCTATTTTTAAATCTCCATCAAAGGTAAGATTGTCTCTTCTTATTTCGCCGGGTCCTTTCCATTTGTGTGAATAAAGATAAGACCCAGATATAAAAAACTTAAATCTATTGTCTATATTTCCAGAATCCACTCTAAAGTATGTATTTGTAAGATCATGTGTACCAAAATACTCTTTTATATTGGTGGAAAATGTGTCTCTTGGTTTTAATATACGTAAATCTAGTATACCGGGGAAATCCCCAAATACGTTAAAACCTTGGTCTGGTGGTATAGCGCCAAGATATGTGATTATGTTAGATATATCTTGCAGATTAAAAACAGACACAGAAGCACCAGCTCCTGGGCCATTTGGCATAGGCATATCTTCTATCTCTACATTACCAGCATGAGTAACATTGAGCCCTCGTATTCTTACAACCTCATCCGTCCCTATGTAATCTGGTCCTTCTACGTTTATAGAAGGTAGTATCTTAACCATGTCAAAAGCGTCAAAATTTAGAGGGCTAATCGCTTTAAAACTTTTCTTTGATATCACAAAACTTTGAGATGTTGAATCTGTTTGTTTTGTTTGATTTACAAAAAAGTTTAATATTTTTTGCTTTTGACTCTTAACCTCGTAAAAATTACTAGAAGAACCGATTTTCAAAGGTGGGAGCTCATAAACTTTTTCCGCAAAACCAGACAAAGAAAACAAAGCTATCAAAAGGTATAACTTTTTCATGCTTACCTCCTTTAAATCAAAAACTTAGATTGCACACTTTCATTGAATTTATGTTCCAAAATGTATGTAGATATTTAGTCTCTTCTTCTTGTATATAGCTTTTAAAATTTTTAAAATGGTTAGGATGCAACATGTAAGCTGTCCAAAGAAGTCCTAATGGAAACTGCTCAGAAGAATACCAATTTGAATAAACAGATTTCTCCGAAGAGCAAAAAGATGGTACCAAATAAACTCTTTTATTTATTACAGCCTTCACATGAGAAAGAGCCTTATTTTTATATATTGAGTTTATATCACCACCAGCTCCTACAAAAATAAAATCAGGATCCCATTTTATTATATCTTCTGTAGATATTTGCCCAAACATACCATTTACATCCTTTGCCACATCAATACCACCTGCTATGCTTATAAGCTCTGAATCTAGCTTTGTGAATCCACCACCGGCGGTTAAAGATTTACCACTTGGCCCTTCTTGTGTAAGATATAAAACTTTTGGCTTTCGCTTTATATTTTGAATATGTAGCTTTACATAGTTGATGCTTTGTTTATAAAAATCTTCTATTTCCTTGGCATCTTGTTGATGATTTAAAAGTTTTCCAAGCTCATTCACATCGCTTAATAGGGATTTTACACCACAAAATTGTCCACAAAAAGCAAACGTCTTGATGCCCATGTGATTCAATTTTTCGTTGTATATACCAAAAGGAGCGGTTATTACTAACGATGGCTTAAGGCTTTCTATGGTTTCTAAGTTTGTAACATGAGGATTGCCTATGTCCACAGTTTTGTTTATAAAATTTGGATCTTCTTTTAAGATAAGATTACCAGCGAAAAATGGTATGGCCTTTCTATTCATTCCAGGATATCCTACTATACCATCTTGAACTTTTAGCATAAAGCAAAATGGCAAAGCCATAGGAAACAAAACCGCATATCTTGGAGTCTTACTAATGCTATTATATTGATTACCTGTAGAAGACGATACAGTATGCTTTTGAGAACAAGCAGCTATGAAAAATGGCACCAAAATTAGGGAAAGCTTGTTTAATTTCATAATCCATATTCCTTAAAAATATTTTTTGCTTCTTCACTATTTGTTATAAAATCAAACAACAAAATAGCCTCATCTGTTTTATTAATAATCACGCCTGCCTGCTCTATTGGTTTGTAGTAAGAGATATCCAATTCAAAATAATTTTCTGATTTTAGCTTTGCCAGCACAAAGGAAAGAGGCAAAAACGCTAAGTCTGCTTTTCTATCTTTATGTATTTTTAAAACTTCTTTTGGATTTTTACCAAATATGAGTTTATCCTTATCATATAAATTTGTGTTTTGTAAAAACTCGTATGCAGCTCTGCCATAAGGGGCAATACTTGGATCTGGCATCGCTACAACATCTACTTTCTTTATATCTTCTAAAGAGGGTTTTTTATCAAAAGCAAATAAACAAAGTCTTCCTCTAGCGTATACTCTTAATTCACTACCTATACCAAGCTTTTCTAGCTCTTTAGCTGACTCTACATCTGCCGACAAGAAAATATCATAAGGTTTTTCATATGAATTGATTAGCGATTGTTTGTATACTAAACAATTATCACCTATAGTAATAGATGTAGAGATATTTGTCCTGTCTATTATCTTATCAATGATACCTTCTAAATTTGGGGCACAAGCTAACTTCACCATAATCACTCCTTCTCTACCAACATATCTAAAAAGTTAGTATGTCTAAACCGTAATATATTTTATTATATTACGTTATGTAAAAAATGTCAATATCAATATATATGATAAAATATAACGATTTTATATGATAAAAGTCTATAAAGGCTTTATTTCTGCCTTAAAATCCATCATAGGTGCTTGGTATAAGCTTGAGGTAACCAATATATCTACACCAGTACTAGCATATTGTTCTACATTTGACATATTTATACCACCAGCCGCTAAAACAACCATTTCTGGTTTTAGAGATTTTATACGTTTTACCGCTTTTTCCAAAAGTTCAACACCAAGCTTATCAAACTGTATCATATCAACAGCATCTATAAAGATTAAAGCTTCATCTAAGGAAGAAACTTCCACACATACCTTATGTTCTTTTGCTCTTTGCTTTAGATTTTTAATAGCTTTTAACAAATCTTCATGGGTTTTAAAAAATGCTTTATGCTGATCAAAAATCAATATACTTTCAGATAACCCAAGCCTATGAGGGATTGCTCCACCAGTTAAAATAGATTTTATAGTTAAACCTTTATTAAAGCCTATCATTTTTCTAGTAGTGGCTATTTCTATATCTTCTCTTACGCCTTTTGCTTTTCTTACCATTTCGTAGGTTTGCGTGGCTATACCAGACATATACTCTAATATATTTAGACATATTCTCCAAGCTTTATGTATATCTTTTGCGTCTCCTGATGCTTCAAAAAACGTTTCCTCAGATTTTAAAACGCTACCAGACGGTTTAATAAAGTTTATTTGGAGGTTTAATTTGATGGCTATTCTTTTAGCTTCTTCTGTACCGCAAAGAATACATTCTTTTTCTCTATTGGATATAGCGATAGCAGCAAAAGATTTTATATCTAAAAGTTCCGTTGTTATATCCCAATAAGGAACATCATCTTTTATGAGCTTATCTATTTCCTCGTCTGATATATATATCATATAAAAACTCGAGACCGGTATCAACCCGGTCACCGAGCCTTATTACAAACTACTTATTTCTTCTTAGCTTTGTTGGCAGCTTTTTCGTGAGCTTTCTTTGCTGTTTTAGCTACTTTCTTAGCGTGATGAGCATGACCGCCAACTTCTACCGGTTTACCGTGTAGTATACAAAGAGGATTGCGTTTTCTGTCCTTATACTTAAGTGTCCAGTAGTTAAACTCGCGTCTTGCTCTAGCCTTTTCAGCAGGTGTAAGATGTACTAAGTATCTTAGTCTCATACCAACTCTTAGTATCCATGGGTCTCTACCTATGGCCCTTCTGTTTAAATCATATATTGATGGCCAGTATACTTGAGTGCCATAAATCTTTTGTGCTATGGTGGAAAGAGTGTCACACGGTTTTACCCTATAATAACCATACATGGCATGTGGTTTTACTATCGGTTTGCTTACTGGTGGTGGTGGAGGTGGTGGAGTTTGTGGTGGAGGTGGTGGAGGTGGAGGTGGTGGTGGAGGTGGTGGTGGAGGCGGTGGAGGTGGTGGAGGTGGAGGGGCTGGTTTGTGCTCTTCTTTACCAAGAGCTTTAATCTTGTTAATGTCAATACATGTAATCCAATAAGCACCGTCGTTACAGGTGTTTGGTTCAGGGTTTGCGTACACACCTGCGCCTTCATTTCCGTGTGCACTTGCGGCATAGAGCATGAACCCCAGTCCTATGGCTGGCGCCAGCATTGTAAGAAACCTATTCATAGCTTTCTCCTCCTTTAACTAAAGTATAGCTCTTTTCAAAGCTTTTGTCAAGCTATATATATTATATCGTAATTTTATAAAAAAAGTATAAACTTTTTACAAATATACTTTATGATATAAATACATTTAGTTTTGGAGCTTTTAGGAAAAAGTTAATATGCTATAATAACCTTTTAATGAAAGCTATTTTATGTCTTGAAGATGGAACATATTTTATTGGAAAATCTTTTGGTAAAGCCGGAGAATGCTTTGGAGAGGTAGTATTCAACACGGCTATTACAGGCTACCAAGAAATTATTACAGACCCTTCTTATAAAGGCCAAATAGTGGTAATGACAAATCCCCAAATAGGAAACTATGGCGTGAACGACAACGATATAGAGTCAGACGCTCCAAAAGTTGCTGGTTTTGTAGTAAAAGATATATCAAAAATAGATAGCAACCATTCTTCTGTTTCTACACTATCCTCTTACCTTGAAAAATACGGTATAGTAGGCATATCTAACATAGATACTAGGGCTTTGGTAAAGATTTTAAGAGAAAGAGGCGTCACAAGGGGATTTATATCCACTTTAGATTTAACACCTAAAACTATATACGAAAAAGTGAAAATGGTTAAAGATATATCTTCTCTTGATTTGGTATCAGAAGTTACCACCGAGAAAATTTACAAAGTAGAGGCTTATAAAAGCTCAAAACATTTTGTAGTGATAGATTTTGGTATCAAAAAAAGCATAATAAAGTATCTAGTAGAAAACGGTATAAGCTGCACTGTAGTCCCAGCCAACATATCAAAAGAAGATATAGAGCATATGGACCCAGATGCAATATTTTTATCAAATGGGCCCGGCGACCCTGCAAACGTATTGAACGGCATAAGTATAGCTAAACATTTTTTTGGCAAAAAGCCTGTATTTGGAATATGTCTTGGCCATCAGATAATGGCCTTAGCAATTGGAGCTAAAACTTACAAATTAAAGTTTGGACACCACGGAGCAAACCATCCCGTTAAAGACTTAAGAAGCAAGAAAATAGCGATAACTTCTCAAAACCACAACTACGCTGTAGAAGATTTACCAGATTTTATGGAAGTCACGCATATTAATTTATTGGACAACACTATAGAAGGTATGGCTCATAAAAATATCCCCTATTATTCTGTGCAATTTCATCCAGAAGCTTCACCTGGACCTCATGATGCTCTTTATATATTTAAAGAGTTCAAAGATATGGTATAAATGTATAAAAACCTACTTTATATCTCTGTCTTTAGAGTCTTAAGAGGTATTGCCGGTGGTATCATCACCATAGCTTTCCCTTATATAATCTTAAAGGATTTTCATAAAAGCATAGGATACTTAGGTTTTATATACGCTTTGGCTACTATATCCACCGCTGTTTTATCTGTACTGGGCGGTATCATAGCGGACGTTTGGCATAGAAAAAATGCCGTCATTGTTATGTCAGCCCTTCTGCCTTTGAGTGCTTTACTACTTTATTTAAAGCCTTCTTATATGGTGGCTTTTTTGAGTGCTATTTTGGGCGGGTACTCTGCCACTGGTTCTTTGATGAGCGGTGGAGTGGGCGGGGCCATAATGCCTGCTGTAAACGCTTTGGCTACAGATATAATACCAAAAGAAAAAAGAGTGTTTGCCTATTCTGTATTTACTTTTCTAACAGGCATATCAGGCGCTTTTGGTGCCTACTTGATAAGATTTATTCCAAACAACAAAGAAGCTTTCTTGGTGGCTTTTTGGATATCGTTATTGGGTATACTCTTTATAATACCAATAGATTCATACCATAAAAAGGGTAGATTAGACACGCTAAACAGTAAAAAAACCATAGGTCAATTTTCGGTGGTGGGCTTTCTAAATGGGTTTTCTCAAGGGCTTATAACACCGTTTTTAATCCCATTTTTTATAATAGTTTATCATATAAAAAAATCCGATATGGCTTTTTGGGCTTTTGTAGCTGGTGTTTTGGCATCTTTTGCACCTCTTCTTGCTAATATACTTTACAAACATCTTGGTAATCTTAAAAGCATAATACTTACAAGAGCTATAGGCGCTATCATTATATTTTTTATGCCACTTATTAGAAACCTCTATGTAGATTTGATTTTATATAGCCTCTACCCTTCTTTCAGAGTACTGGCTCTGCCCATACAACAGTCAATGATGAGTGAGATGATTGATGTATCTGAGATAGCTAGGGCTTTTAGTCTCAATCAAATATCACGCTTGGGCGCTTCTTCTATAGCCACAATGCTCACAAGCCTATTGTGGGAATTTTCGTTTGTAAGCTTACCATTTTATATATATACTTCTATAGTAGCAATAAACATTGGTTTATATAAAAAGTTTTTCGGAAATCAATCAAAATAGCCACTATTCATCGTGGAGTTCTCTTATCTCATCGTTGGCTGGTATCTCATCAGTATAGGCTTTATCTATATTTCCAGTTCTCAAATTTATAAGCCTTGTATACACTATAAGCTGATGCCTTGTTAAAGTATACATACCTTGATATATATAAGATGTTCTAAATCTTGTCCTCAAATCACTTACATTGGAAGAAAGAGCCACATCACCGTGCGAATTTACCTTTACATACTTTGATAGGTTTATCTCAATGATTCTAACATGACACTCTTTTATAAGAGCATCTTTAAAAAGTTCTGTAAGGGTTTTACCTAGAGCGCTTGTATAGTTTATGTTGTTTGAATCTACGTAAGTCATAACGGCCACCACAGGTATTGTATACGTCTTGTTGTAAACGTTAAAAGTAGGACATGTATGATAAGCCATTCTATTGGCAAGATACTTTAAAGGAGCTTTAGATTTTTCTATGCCAAGCTTATAAGCTTCATAATTTACCGTGGACGTTACAGAAGAGCAGCTTAGCTGTGATAAAGAAAAAACTACTATAGGTAAAAAGTTTACAAGCTTTTTGTATTGCATAAAGTCATTACGTTTTCAAGAGGTTCTTCTAAAGTCCTAAGAGCACATTCGCTCGCTCTTTCTACAGCTTTTTTTACAACAGCCACATCTTTGTAATCAAAAGGACTTAAGACATACTGAGACACATCTTCTTTAGAGGCTGGTCTACCTATCCCTATCCTTAGCCTTGGAAAATCTTGAGTTCTAAGCTCTTTTATAATAGATTCCACTCCGTTGTGCCCTCCAGAGCCACCACTTGGTTTTAACTTAATAGTGCCAATTGACAAATCCATATCATCGTATATTACAAGTATATCACTTGGAGATATCTTTGTCTTTTCAACAAACTGCCTTAGGGCTATACCTGAATTGTTCATAAAAGTTTGTGGTTTTATAAGGTATATATCTTTTTCTTTTATATGAAAAACCAAAGACATATATTTTTCAATTGGGTTTTTGAGATGTAATTTAAAAGTTATTTCATCTATTACTTTAAATCCTATGTTGTGCTTTGTATCTTTATATTTGGGCCCTGGATTTCCAAGGCCCACTAAAACTTTTATCATTATTTGGTAGCAGCTTCCTGAGCTTGCTCTTCTTCGCCTTCTTTAGCCTCTTCTGGTTCTGCCACCACAAGCACAACCTCTTCTGGGTCTTCCATCAACTTACAATTTGCAGGTATATTAAGATCTTTAACGTGCAAAACTCCGCCAAGACCCACGTTTGATATATCCACCGTTATTTTATCTGGTATCTCTCTTGGATTTACCTTTAACTCTATGCTGTGCAAGTGAATCTCAAGAGTACCGCCCAACTCCACACCCTTAGGCGTACCCACAAACTCAAGAGGCACTTCCACATCTGTTTCGGTAACGTTTGATATGTTGTACAAATCTACATGCACTGGATTGTCTCCAAGCCACCCATATTGAATATCTTTCAACAGGCAAGGTAGTACTTCGTTGCCAAGCTTTGCCTCTATCAAAAACGTAGTACCGTGAGGCATAGCCGCTAAATCTTTTATTCTCATGTAAGCGTGTATATTTTGAACACCTTTGCCGTAGATTTCCACAGGCACAAATCCTTCTTTTCTCTTACTCTTTTTATCGCCCTTTGTAGAAGCTACTCTTTCTAAAAGCTCAACACTAACTCTCTTCATAGCAATCTCTCCTTTTATAGAAAGTTTTCAAGCTATATATTATAACATAATTTATAATTTGTTTTTATGGACAAAATGAAAGCTTACGAAATATATATAAACGAAATATTAAAATGGAACAAAGTGCACAAGCTTATATCTAAAGGCGATGAATCAAAGATATTTGAAAGACATATAAAAAACGCAGAAGAAATTTTTTATAAGATAAAAGATTTTGGTATAAAAGAAATAGCTGACGTAGGAGCCGGTGCTGGGTTTTTTGGTGTTGTTTTTTCAATACTTGATGAGACTCTAAAAGTTGGACTTATAGAAGTTGTTGCCAAAAAATGTGCTTTTTTAGAATACGTAAAAATAAAGCTTGGATTAAAATACGAAGTTTTGTGTAAAGATGCCAACAAATTAGATAGAAAATTTGAATCCACCATAGAAAGAGCTTTCGGCAAACCAACAGATATAGTAAGAACAATGGAAAAGCTATCAGAAAAATATGTATTTCTTGTCTTAGGAGAAAATGAAAACTTAGAGCCAATTAAAGACATGGGCTATAAATACATTAAGCTAACGGAAGGATATTTGGCTTTTAAAAACGTAAAAAGATTGCAAAATTTTGATACTGTGATATAATATTATTAGTTAGAGCCACTAGCTCAGCTGGTAGAGCAACGGACTTTTAATCCGTGGGTCGGGGGTTCAAGTCCCCCGTGGCTCATACTACTCACATCATATAAAATATAAAGACATCTGTAATATGTAATTTTCTCTTTAACGTAATATTATTTAAACAGTTGATATCATATATATTTTATAAATTTCTTAATAGACTATGAAAATCTATACATTATATTTATTTTTCCTTTATAATTTTTTTACAAATTTTTAATCAAATATTAACAATACACCCTTAAAATGCTTAGATATCACGCATTAGGAGGTTTGGCATGGCAAAAGTAGTAAAAGGTAGTATAGCAGAGGCTCTAAACACCTCACAGTTTAGCCTTTTCCATATAAAGGCTATGTTTGCTTCGGCTATGGGGTTTTTTACATCGGCTTATGACCTATTTATCATAGGCACAGCACTTGTGCTTATAAAAGATGAGTGGCATTTAAGCGCTCAACAAATAGGCCTTATAGGCTCTATATCACTTATAGCTACCTTCTTTGGAGCTTTTATCTTTGGGAATTTGGCAGATAGACTAGGTAGAAAATCCGTTTACGGTATAGAAGCTATTTTGATGGTAATAGGTGCCTTGATGTCTGCATTTTCTTTCAATGTAACTTTCCTACTAATATCTCGTTTTATACTAGGCTTAGGAGTAGGCGGAGACTATCCTCTTTCCGCAGTGATAATGAGCGAGTACGCTAACACCACCACCAGAGGGAGAATGGTAACGCTTGTATTTAGCGCCCAAGCACTAGGTCTAATAGCTGGTCCTATGGTAGCTTTAACGCTTTTAGCAGCTGGAGTGGATAAAGATTTAGCTTGGAGAATAATGCTTGGTTTAGGTGCTTTGCCTGCAGCCACTGTTATATACCTTAGGAGAAGATTACCAGAATCCCCAAGATGGCTTGCAAGAGTAAAAGGTGAAAAAGAAGTAGCTGCAAAAGATTTGGCATCGTTTTCACTTGGCGAGATAATTATAGAAGAACCAAAAGACAACATAGTAAAAAAATCTTTATCAAAATACTGGCTACAACTCTTAGGGACCGCTGGTACATGGTTTTTATTTGACTACGCTTATTATGGCAACACCATATCTACACCATTGGTATTAAAACACATCGCACCACATGCAGACTTGATACAAAGCACAGCTATAAGCTTTTTGATATTTGTAGTTTTTGCAGTACCAGGTTATTTTATAGCGGCTGCCACCATAGACAAAATAGGACATAAATTTTTGCAAATGCTCGGATTTTTTATGATGGGTCTTATGTTTTTCATAATAGGCATATTCCCTTCAATAGTAAACAACTTTCCTCTTTTTGTAACTTTATATGGTTTATCTTACTTCTTTGCAGAATTTGGTCCAAACACCACCACCTTTGTACTACCAGCAGAAGTATTTCCGGTAAACATTAGGACCACAGCCCACGGCATATCTGCTGGCGTAGCTAAAATTGGTGCTTTCATAGGTGCTTACTTTTTCCCTATCTTACTAAAATCATTAGGATTAAGCCATACCTTGCTTTTGACTTTTGTATTCTCTTTGGCTGGGCTAATCCTTACTTATATAGCTATTCCAGAACCAAAAGGAAAATCTTTGGAAGAAATATCTCAAGAAGACACCACATCTCAAAAACCAATACCTGCTGCCTAATAAAGCAAGCCCCGTTTGGGGCTTTTTATTAATAAAAAATTAAAAATAAAAGTTTAATATAAAGATATGAGGTATGTTAAATTTGTTTACAAAATATTTGTTTTCTTAGTGCTTTTTATCGCTTTTATTCTAATATCTTTATACATAGATATATTTTTTAAAAGCCAAAAAGAAAAGAGAAAACGCTTTATAAAAAATGCGTCTTACTTCTCCAAGCTCGTTTTAAAGCTTTTCAATATAAAAGTATCCCAAAGGGGCATGTATATAAATAATGGTGAAAATCATATCATCGTATCAAATCATCTTAGCTACTTTGATATAGTTGTCTTAAGCGCTCTTATAGAAGCGGTGTTTATATCAACGAAAGAGGTAGAAAAAACATTTTTATTTGGACATATAGCAAAATACGGCGGCGCAATATTCATAGACAGAAAAAATAAGTCAAACATACTATCTGACATAGAGCTATTTAAATCTGTTTTAGATGAAGGTTTTAGCGTGGTGGTGTTTTTGGAAGGTACTACTTCAAACGGTGATGACGTATTGCCATTTAAAAGTAGTTTTGTAGAGGTTATGCTAAAAACCCAAAAGCCAATATTACCAACATGTATAAAATATAAATCCATAAACAGCAAACCAATATCAATATCTAACAGAGACTACGTATTTTATTATGGAGATATGACACTTTTAAACCATATATTTAGCTTTTTGTTAAACGTAAACTCTATGGAAATCGAGCTTTTCTTTTTAAATCCTTTATATCAAACGTCTCACTTTAGCAGAAAAGAACTAACAAAAATACTCTACGAGGACATACGCTCTTGCTATTTAGAAAAACCCATAAGCTTTTAAACATATCAATCCACGATGTTTGCCCTTCTCACCTTGAAAATATTTTCAAACTAAAAGAACTGCTGCTTGAAAATGGTATTTATAACACAACACTTCTTCTTATCCCTTTTTATCACGGAAAAGAAACACTTTTAGATATTAAAAGCGAAATACTAGAACTAACAAAAAATAGCGAAGTCATACTCCATGGATACACCCACATGTCAAAAGATTTTAGAAAATACGACTATAGAAGAATATTTACCAACAAAGAAGCCGAGTTTTTGTTAGAAGGCGACCTTTCACAGAGGCTCGATAAAGGGCTTGAAATATTTAAAAATTTAAATATAATACCAAAAGGCTTTGTTGCTCCAGCTTGGCTTTTTAGAAAAGAGGTGTTGCGGCTTTTAAAAGAAAGAGGATTTTTGTTTACAACAGATAGAAGATATATATACGACTTAGAGCACAACAAAAAGATATTTGTACCGGTTTTGACGTTTGGTAGCAGGGGATTTGTAGAAAAGCTTTCTATTTTTTCTTTTGACAAGATGTATCCTCTAGTTAGTAGATTAAAAGTTGTAAGAATAGCCCTTCACCCAAGCGATGCATCCAATCCTTTAAAGATTTACAAGCTTTTAAAAGTATTAGATTGTATTAAAAAGGAAGATTTTGATATAACCAGTTTATATCATATAATAAAAGCAAAAAACTTAATAAAAAATTAACATAAGTTTGATAATTTAAATAATAGATGAAAGGGAGGTCTTATGGTAAAAGTTGATCTGCATCTTCACTCAGAGGCTTCAAACAGGCCAGGCGGTTACATATCTGAAAAGCTAAAAATTGGCGAAAGTTATACCAAGCCCAAAAAACTTTACAATACTTTGATGAATAGAGGTATGACGTTGTTTACCATCACAGACCATGACACTATAGATGGTTGTCTTGAAATAGCACACTTACCAAACGTCTTTATATCAGAAGAGATAACCACTTACTTTCCAGAGGATAGATGCAAAGTACACGTTATAGCTATAGACATAACCCAAAAGCAACATGACGATATCCAGCATCTAAGAGGTAACATATATGAACTTGTAGATTATCTTCAATTTAACAACATAACCCATATACTAGCACATCCTCTTTACAACATGGATGGAAAACTAAACAAAACGCATATAGAAAGGTTTTTGCTTCTTTTTGACAACTGGGAAATACTAAATGGCACAAGGTCAAAAACCTCTTCCATTATCACCAAGAAAATAGCCAAATCCTATACAAAGGAGGACTTAGAAAAACTAGCAAACAAGTATGGGTTTTTCAAAAGAAGGAGGGATTTTATATCCTTTACCGGTGGGTCTGATGACCACGGTGGTCTTGACCTTGGTTATGGATACACAATAGCAGAAGGTGATAGTGTAGAAGACCTAAAAAAAGCTATAGAAAACGGCCAAACAAAGATAGAAGGTTATCATGGCAATCCAAAAAGGCTTACTCACATGGTAATGAACATAGCAAAAGAAGGCATGAAAAAAAGATACAACCTCGGAAACCTTGGTTATCTTTTGGATACGCTTTTTGAACCAAAAGAAACATCAAAATACTCATTCTTAGATTCTATACTGGGTAAAAGCTCTGTTGCTACCTTCATAGAAAACGTCATCAACTTTAAAGGCGTATTATCAGAAAACCCTCACGAAAATATATTTTACTTTTTCTCAAACATGCTTCCTTACACGCTAAATCAAATAAAATCTATGAAATCTTTTGACTTTGATAAGCTTAGCGCCTATATAGGAAGAAGCGTTATTTTTTTAGCGCCTTATATAGCCTATCTATCCGTTTACAAGCAAAGAGCAGACGAAAAAAATATATCAAAGAAGTTTTACAAAGAGTTTTTTAACGAAGAGCACACAGAGGGCAAAGTGGCTTATTTTAGCGACACATTTTTTGACATAAACGGAGTAGCCAGAACCACCCAAAAGCTTTTAGAACTCTCAAAGGAAGAAAGCCTAAACATCAAATTTATTATTTCTGATGAAAGAATCATAGAAGATTCTCACATAAAAAATTTCAAGCCTATGATTTCTTTTGCGCTACCAGAATATCAAAATATAACTGTAAATATACCAAACCTTTTAGAGATTCTTGATTATATAGAATCTGAGAACTTTGACATAATCTACGCTGCCACACCTGGGGTAATAGGGGTTTACGCCCTTGTGATAGCTAAAATATTAGGTATTCCCTTTGTGTCAGCTTATCATACAGATTTTCCAGAATATGCACTAAGGTATACCAACGAGCCATACTTTAAATACTTTGCAGAGGTATTTATGAAAAGCTTCTATGGACTTTCTGATAGAGTACTTGTGCCGAGCTTATCTTACTATGAAAAGCTTTTAAACTACGGTATCAAAGAAGACAAGCTAAAAATTTTCAAAAGAGGGGTCAACAGAGATAAATTTAACGAAACATTTAAAGACAAAGAGTTTTGGAAAATGTTTGATCCTACCTATAGAGGTGAAAAAGTTATAGCTTACGTAGGACGAGTAGCCAAAGAAAAAGATTTGGATACATTCGTAGAAGTATTTGAGCTTTTAAAAGAAGAAAGAAATATAAAATTTGCTATAGTAGGTGATGGTCCATACAAGTATGAGCTTGAAAAAGTTTACAAAGACAGAATTATCTTTACAGGTTTCTTAGAGGGGGAGGGCTTATCAAAAGCTTATGCCAGCGCAGACATATTCTTATTTCCAAGTACCACTGAAACCTTTGGAAACGTAGTTTTAGAAGCAATGGCAAGCGGTATAGTGCCTTTGGTCCCAGATGTTGGAGGAGCAAAAGAGCATATAACCCATGGAGAAAACGGCTTTATAATAAAGCAAAACAACCCATTAGAGTACGCTTATATTATCAAAAAGCTTTTGGATGACGATATACTCTACAAAGAGGTAAGACAAAAAGCTATAGCCTATGCAAGTATGTTAAATGAAAGGGAACTCTTATTGGAGATGATACAGTTGTTGTCTTTTGGGAGGATTAAAAGCGTAGAGCTTTCCGAAGAAACTTTGGTATGAAGCTTTTAGACATAACACATTTTTATTCTGATAGAAGTGGTGGTATAAAAACATATATAAACAACAAGATAGAATATATAAAAGATAGAGATATAGAACACGTAGTTATAGTTCCAGGTAAGAAAGATACGCTTAGTTATATAAACCATAGCAAGATATATCAAATCAAATCTCCTTATATGTTTGTATGGAAACAGTATAGACTTCTTATAAACCAACAAAAAATAGCTAACATAATAGAGTCTGAAAAGCCAAACATAGTGGAGATAGGGTCTTTGTTTTTGTTGCCTTCCTTTATCAAAAAGCTAAAAAACGTTGTCAACTTTAGTACCGTTGGATTTTTTCATTCTAATTTAGAAAAGAGCTTATCAAACGTTTTTAATTTTGCCAAAGACGACAACATGCTTTCCAAAATTACAAGAAAATACATATATAAAACTTACAACGATATGGATTTAACGATAGCTCCTTCTTGCTATGTAAAAAGATATTTAAATTCTTTGGGCGTATACAACGTAGAGGTGGTTTATCACGGCATAGACTTTAATATCTTTGAAAATCAAGCTCCAAACGAAGAGTTAAAAAATATGCTAAAAGATAAAATAGTGCTTGTATATGTAGGAAGATTTTCCAAAGATAAAAACTTCCTTGAGCTTTTAGATATATTTAAAACACTTAAAAACCTTGACAAAAGATTTCACCTTTTATTGGTAGGAGATGGCCCAGATAAAAAGCACATAAACAAAACCTTAGATTCTAACTTTACCGTGTTAGATTATATAAAAGACAAAAAAGTTTTAGCTAGCATATATAAGTCATCTCATATATTTGTAAGCGCCTCCAAATCTGATACCTTTGGATATTCTGTTATAGAAGCGCAAGCTTGTGGGCTTCCAGTGGTAGCTTACAACGATGTATCTTTCCCTGAAATTGTTTATCACAAAGAATTTTTGGCAAATTCAAAAGAAGAGTTTGTAAAAAATATATTGACCATCTCAAAAATCTATCCTTATTTAAATAAAAGCCAAATAAAAAATTTTGTAAAAGAGCGTTTTTCTTTAGAAAAGAATATGGCTTATCTTTTTTACATATATCAGTCTTTAAACCACTATCTGACCTATCAGCGATTCGCTTGAATCCTCTACTACAGGCCTTAAAAGTCTTTTGGATTCTTTTTTAAGCTCCGCTAACTTCTTAGCTATGTCCTGAGAATTTTTATAGTTTAAAGTATTTGCAGCAGCCAATGTAATATTTGCTATAGGGAACTTTCTTACGTTGCCTTCTCGGTCTTTTGATACAAAGTATCCATTCTTGATGTCTTCTTCCTTATACAACTCTTTTAGAGCCCCTGTAGCTTCTTCGTATAAGCTTCTCACTATCTCTTCTATATTTTTTACATTTTTAAATATAACTACAAAATCATCGCCTCCAATGTGACCAACAAAAGCATCGTATTTAAATGCAAAAGATTGCAAGGTTTGAGCTAGTTTTTTAATCATCATATCGCCAGCTAAAAATCCGTAAACATCGTTAAAAGGCTTAAAGTTAGATATATCTATATGGACGACGTATGCACTTATCTTTTGCTCTATGGCGTTTTCTATCTCCTTTTCTATTATTACATTTCCAGGTAGACCAGTAAGAGGGTTTGTGTAAAGGGTTATCTTGTAAAAAGTGTCAAAAAGTTTTTCTAGTATTTTTGCTTTTGTTAAAACTCCCAATATGCCTTGATTGCTTTTAACCAATATTGCATCCAAATGTTTTTCTACACTGATATGATAAGCATGCAGTATATTATCTTGAATATCAATTTTTTCGATACTTTGATAATGGCAGTCTACATGTTCAAAAAAGTAATCAATGGTTTTATAATAAAACAAGTTTTCACTAAATGTGTTTAGTATTCTTCTTATACAGCTTTCGTTTATCAAAATGTCAAAATCCTCTAAATATAGCCATTCAGAATCATTTTTCTTGAGCATCTCTATAAGATACTTTATATCTGGTTTGCCTTTCAAAACTTTTATGGGTTCAAGGTCATCTTTGCTTATACTGTATCTATCCTTTATAGAGTTTAGTTTTTTCTGTATTATTACGTTTCTTAAAAGCATAATACCTTCTTTTGGAAGCTCTTGAGATGCTGACGGCATAGCTAGTAAAAATCCTTGGGAATAGTCTATACCAAGCTCTAAGATAGTTTTTAAATCTTCTTTGTTTTCTATACCCTCTGCAATGGTCTTTATACCGTTTTTTATAGCCATATCCATTATTCCTCTTACTATTTGCCATTTTAACCTTGATCGCGATATACCTTTTATAAGCTCTATGGGAAATTTTATGTAATCTGGTTCTATTTGGCTTAATATATTCAAAGAGTTGTATCCTGTCCCAAAATCGTCAAAAGCTATGCTAAACCCTATGGACTTATAATATTCGATAATCTCTTTCAAAGCTTCTATATCCTCAAACTTTTCAGATTCAGTAATCTCCAGCACCACGTTCTCTGGCTTTAAATTGTTTTGAAGGGCTATGTTTAGTGTAAAACCTCTTTTGAAAAAAACGCTGTTAGAAGAGTTTGGATTTATATTTATAAAAAGTTTAAGACCTTTTTGTTTGTATTGCAATATCGCTTGCTCTCTACATACAGCATCTAAAAAATACTCTATGCTTACTTCTTTTGCTATATCAAAAGCTACTTTCGGTGATAAGTAGTTTTCATTGTACTTAATCCTCATGAGAGCCTCGTAAGCGTATACAAAACCATCTTTGTTTGAAAATATTGGTTGATAAAACATAGTTATCTCTTTTTTTACTAAAAGCTTTAAAATATTTATATTATCATATATAAATTTTGTGCTTTTAAGACATTTATTATCATCCACTAAGAAGAAATCATATTTTTGTAATGCGTCATCTTCTACAAAAGATCCAATATCAGCGTATTCTTTTAGCTCTGATTTGGATAAATCCTTGTCTAAAAACCTAACTCTCATTGCAATACCTCCTGTGTGCTTCTTCTACATATTTTTTTATTATGTTGTACTCATGATGCTCCAATACATTCTTTAAAAACTCACAAACTCTACCATCAAGGACTAAAAGCGAATTTATGGCAGATTGTATAACCATTGGATTATCTTCTTTTAATATTATCTCCTTCACAAAAGGGACAGCCATCTTTACGTTTTTTGCTTTTATGACATTTAAAGCTGTAATTCTATAGTCTGCTATAGGATGATTTAGAGCTATTATCAATTTTGTTTCATAAGGAAGCTTTACAAAATCCTCTATATTATAACCACAATGAGGACAAACCTTGTCTTCTTGATTTACAGAGTTCCAACACATGGGACAGAAAAACACAAAATTCTTATCAAGACTGGTGGGCTTTAGCCTTATATTTGCTGGTTTATAGCTTTTGACAAAATCAAATACATCTACACCTATCTTCGTAAACTCTAAAGAAAATACGGCTAAATAAAAGGGCTCGTACATTTCTATACTATCTACAATTTCATCATTTAATATTTGGAATACCTTCTTGCCATTTTCTATATATATTTGAAAATACCCACTGGGAAACATACCTTGAACAATTATATTTTTTAAATCAAGTCCAAAATCAAGACTTTTTATAACCTCATCCTCTTCCAAATACAAAAGCTTGTGCGATGAAGCGTATACTCCTACCATATCTTCTGGAAGCTTATAGAAATTCATATTTACTATCCTATCCGATATCTTTTTCACCAAAAAGCCTATAGCTGACTCTTGCTCCAAATCCCCAAATTTTATGTTCAAAATCTCACCATTTTTAAAATACAAAAAACTATCTACTCCCAAGAACTTTGACTTTATCTCTAAAAAGCCACTTAACTTATCAGTTTTTATGCTTTCTAACGCTTCAGAGAAATCTGCTCTTGTATCTGTAGAGGATATCCACATCTTGCTTATGTGAGGATTTATGACCTTTATGTCTTCAGTTTGACCTATGTAAGATTTGTAAAAGTTGCAGTCAAAACTATAAACTTTTAGGTTGGCTGGTAGATTTAGGCTTTTAGTATCATAAAAAAGCTTACCATCTTCATATATCAAAAAACAATCAAAAGATGCTTTTATCATCTGTTCAAAAGCCACAAGTTCTTCCTCTTGCTCTAAGTACACATCTAACTTTGGCTCCAACAGCAAAAGCGCTTGCTCAAGTTGCATACTGACGATTGCCTAGTATGCTACTTTCCAAAAATTTTTCCAAAAATTCTATGACTCTTGGCGACAATAAATGTGATAGCTTTTCCCTTAAACTTAGTGGAGTTACTATCTCTTCGGAAGTTCTAGAGTATTTTTGGTCGTCGCCAAACTTTTCTGCTTTGAAATAAAAAAGCGTATTGTAAGCCTTGTTGTAAGTAAGCATATGATATATCCCACCATCAAATACCGACATCAAAAGCTCTTCTCCCTCTTCCAAAAGATGCTTGATTTCATCAAAATGTTTAACCATAGCTCGCTACCTCCTTTAAAATTTAAATTAAGGCACAAAAGTTAATTTTTGGTTAACGTGGCTAAAATTTTTTATGATAGTGCCGATAAGTTTTAGTTTGTTTAGTATGAGGATATATTTTGTTTTTTTATCTGCCTAACCTACCCATTGACTTAAAGCTGTTTTTATCTAAAATATGTTTATGCAAAAAACAGCAAAGCAAAGCTTAAAAGATGAAGTATTGGAGTTTTTAAAAGCACATAAAGACGAGCTATATAAAAAATTTGGAGTGCTACATATGGGATTGTTTGGTTCTGTAGCAAGAGGAGAGGAAAAAGAGAACAGCGATATCGATATATATGTTGAAATTGATTATTCAAGGGTAAATATTGATAGCTATTTAGAATTATTTGAATATCTTGAGAAAACTTTAAAAAAAAGAGTGGATATTATAACTAGCAATCAGCTAAAACATATGAAAAATTTTCATAAAAAAAATATTATTCAAAATGAGATAATACATGTTTTCTGAAAAAGAAAAAGGCTACTTAATAGACATTTTGCAAGCTTGCGAACTAATCATAGAACATACCTACGATATCACATTTGATTCTTTTATGAAAAACCAAGAAAAAACAAGCAGCTGTGATGTATTGGATCGAAATTATAGGAGAGGCTTCAAGAAGGCTTAGCCAAACGTTAATTTTTCTTGACTATCTAAGTTTATCACGCTTTTAATAAATCAAATTTGAGTTATATTTTTTAACAATAAATTAACGATTGGAGTTTATAATAAACGAAGGAGACTAAACATGAAAAAACTTTTACTTGCTATGAGCCTTTTTACTAGTGTTGGGTTTACCCATCAAACGCCTTGGGGATGGGACATAAAACCTGCTGGGAAATATGTTTATACGTATAACTTTCCAACAAATGTGGTAG
>ERZ1669247.196-NODE-196-length-26580-cov-4.053044_pt1 | contig 26580 bp, 30 predicted proteins | sample MGYA00579297_ERZ1669247 | MGnify/ENA primary metagenome ERZ1669247 (study PRJEB41166, sample SAMN08046056) | hot springs metagenome | biome: hot spring; feature: acid hot spring; material: thermophilic sediment; isolation source: thermophilic sediment from acid...
TGGGCGCTTCTCCTTCACCTAGCAAAGGGGGTAAACGTCATGGATAAGCAGAAAGCGGTAAACTATCCAAGGCAGCTGCACGGAAAAACGCTGCTTGTCCTCGGTGCCGGAGGAATAGGACAAGAAATCGCGAGGATCGGAAAGTGCTTTGGAATGAGAACGCAGGGAATTAGTCGCCATCCCAGGCAGAGCCCGGTCTTTGATGAGGTCTATGGCATTCAATCCCTAGATGACCTACTTTCTCACGCTGACTTCATAGCCATAGCGCTCCCGCTTAACAAGGAGTCTAGAAACCTTCTAGATGCCCGGCGCCTTTCCCTGCTTAAAGATGACTGCGTGATGGTAAATGTTGGGCGCGGTGACGTGGTAGATCAACAGGCGATCTACGACTTGCTCAAGAGAAAGAGGGAGTTTAGGTACGGCACAGACGTGTGGTGGCACGAACCACAGGGTGAGGGCGCTCACCTTCCCTTCACGCACCTGGAGAACTTCGCCGGCACACCGCACATAGCAGGAGGAGCGTCGAAGGAAACAGCGGACTTGGCAAAAATCGCTGCGAGCCGCAACGTCGCTAAATTCATGGAAACAGGCAGCGCCGACAACGAAGTCAACGTGACCGACTACACGTGATAGTTGATCACCATATCCCGTTCGAACGGCATCCTAAAATAATAAGGTAAACAGCACATATGTCAATAAGGCTCGTTTCGTGGAACGTAAACGGCTTGAGGGCCGCGCTAAAGAAAGGGCTGGTCAATTTCATCAAGGAGGACGGGGCCGAATGTTACTGCTTCCAGGAGATAAAGACAAAAGAAGTGCCTCTGGAGCTCCAAATGCTTGGGTATAACGTCTACGCGAACCCCGCCGTCAGAGAGGGATACAGCGGCACGCTGGCCCTCTGCAAGACGGAGCCCTTGAGCGTCCTAAGCGGAATGGGCGCGAAGGAGTTCGATGATGAGGGAAGGGTGCAGGTCCTCGAGTTTAAAGATTACTTCCTTATCAACTCGTACTTTCCGAACTCCCAGCACGGTCTCACGAGGCTCGAGTACAAGCTCAAGTTTGATAACGAGTTCACGACGTTTGCTGAAAATCTGAGAAAGATCAAGCCCCTGATCATATGCGGGGACTTCAACGTGGCTCATGAAGAAATAGACATCGCGAGGCCCAAGGACAACGTCAATAACGCTGGATTCACGCCACAGGAAAGAGAATGGATGACCAAGTTCCTCGCCCGTGGCTACGTGGACACGTTTAGGCACTTCGTCAAAGAGGGCGGGCATTACAGCTGGTGGTCTTACAGGTTTAACGCACGGCAGAAGAACATTGGATGGAGGATAGATTACTTCATAGTGTCAACCGAGCTGTTGCCAAGGCTAAAGGCGGCTGGCATACTTGAAGCGATAGAGGGATCAGACCATGCTCCCGTTTTCCTCGAGTTAGAACGAAAGGCATTGAAACCCTCGAAATAAAATCAAAAAAATGAACAATAATCACAAAACATAAATTCTGCTGCATTCAATAGTAAAATGACCACCTCAGGCGAGACCAGACTAAAGGTCAACGAGGCAGTAAGTCAGATCGTAGATGGCAACTACGTATACCAGCTGTTGATATCCACAGGGCTTGTTAACGCCAACGCGCTTGCTAGGGAGATCAAGGAATCGGTGGAGGCCATGACTGGGAAAAAAGCAAAGATAAACACCATAGCCAAGGCCATAGCCATGAAAAAGGTAAGCGAGGTTGAGACCTCATCCGTATTTCGTGGCCTGAGCTTCACGCTCGACTCAAACCTCATAGAGAAGGAGCTGGACGCAAAAGAGGCTGGCTCCGTACCCCTTGCGTCCACCCTTCTGCTCTTCAGGCACGGCGATAGGATAGTGCTGCTGAAGCAGAGAGGTGAAAATGACGAAAGCTCTGACCTCGTGCTGCTCAGGCTGACGTTCCCGGGAAACTCGGTAGCGTATCATCCGCTCTGGATAGTCTTTAACAGTTTGAAGATAGAGGTGAAGCACGTGCTGAGGCACGACAACGATCTTTTTATTTTCATGAGACGCTCTGAAGCCATAAGAGCCCTTACCGTGATCGAGAGGCTGACATCAAACCTGAGGGCCGAAAAATAGGCGTAAATTCTCCGGCTGCCTTAATAAAAATGAAAGAGTTAGGCGTAGCGGTAGTCGGGCTAGGGGCCATGGGATCGCAGCATGCTAGATTCTTCAAAAATCAGGTGCAGGGCGCAAAGCTTGTGGCTGTTGTTGACCAAGTAAAAGCCGTAGCCGAATCGGTTGGGGCCGAACTGGGGGCCGAAAGCTACACGACCATCGATCAGGCCGTAAGGGACGAAAGGGTGGACGTCATGTGTTTGGCAACCCCCACGTACCTCCACGTGTCTCAGGCGCTTTACGCGCTTGAGTACGGAAAGCATGTGCTGGTTGAGAAGCCAATGGCCACAACCTTGGCAGGAGCCAGACAGCTCATAAGCAAGGCCAAGTCAAAGCATCTCAAGCTCGGAGTGGACTTCATGGAAAGGTACTCAGATGCGGCGACATCCCTTAAATCTCTCATCGAAAAAGGCGACCTTGGGAAGCTCTTCTTGATAGAGGGGGAGCTGAAATGGTGGAGGGACGAGAAAAGTTACTACCTAAAGGACGAGCTTGCCAGAAGCTGGAGGGGCATGTGGGAAACCGAGGGGGGTGGGGCTCTCACAAATCAGGGAATACACACGGTTGACCTCATGATTTACTTTGGAGGAGATGTCCAAGAGGTGTTTGGTCGCATAGCCAACTTCTCCCATCCAGCCATACCAGTGGAAGATACTGGAGTAGCAGCGCTCAAGTTCAGGGAAGGTCACTTGGGCACGCTCTCGGAAACGGTGTCCACAAAGCCCGCGTCTGCCCAATACCGCAAGATAAGGATCATGGGAACCGCGGGCAGCGCTGAGATGACGGACAACAAGGTCACCTTTTTGGCGACGGAGACCAAAAGCGAGATCCATCTCTCCTCAACCACTGGCGAGACGCTGAAACAAAGCCCGAACCTATACATAAGGCTGCTGCAGGATTTCATAGACTCCATAATCCACGAAAGGGAGTTCAAGGTAAGCGGCGAAGAGGGAGCAAAAGCGCTGGAGGTGATTAAGGCCGTATACCTTTCGTCCAGCACCGGGCAGCCGGTGCGTCTGCCCATATCTGCCGAAGTGGTGATATGATTGGAAGTGGCTTTCAGCAGCCTAGCCTATCCAGAACTTGACCTAGCGGGCGTTGTGGGCAGGGTTAAGTCCTTTGGCTACGACGCCCTAGAGCTCAGGGTAGCCGATGACGGCAAGCACATAAGGCCGAGCTATCCGCTCAGCGTTAATGACTCTGAAACGCTGAAATCGGTAAGGGTGGTTGACCTCGCGGCGTACGCCAGGTTTTCGTCAGACCAAGCTCAAAACGACAAGGCCCAACGGCTCGTCGGAACGCTCTCCCAGATCGCCAGCGACCTTGGCGCGAGGGCCGTAAGGGTCTACGTTGCAGATGTCAACGAAGGCGCAGCAAAAGCGCTGGACGCCTCTGCAAAAATCGCAGATCGTTATGACGTTAAAATCATGGTTGAAACTCACGACCCCGTGCTTTCCAGGCTTCATAACCTTCAGGCGTTCCTGCAGAAAAGCCAGAAAGCATGGGTACTTTACGACCCAGCCAACATGATTTACGCGGGCGAGAGACATGAAAAGGTGTTTCCGTTCATAAAAGACCGCATTGCCCACGTGCATCTCAAAGATTTCGTGTTTTCGGGCGAGAAAAGGGTCTTCTGTAGGCCTGGCATCGGCGTGGTCCCGATTAAGGACATAGTTAAGGACCTAAAGGAATCTGGATACAAGGGGGCTCTGTCCGTGGTGTGGGAAAGTCTCTGGAATCCGGAGATGGAGCCAGCCGATGGCGTTTTACCAGATTACCTGAAATACCTGAGGTCCTTGTTGCAGGAGGTTGGGTGGAGTGGAACTCGCGATTATAAGCGACGAGATATCCAACGATTTTGAACACTCCCTGAAGGTTATCCGCGAGCTCGGGGCCACCTTGGTTGAGGTAAGAAACCTATGGGGAAAGAGCGTGGTTGACCTGTCACAATCGCAGCTAGAAGAGCTCAGGAGGCTCGTGAAGGCCTACGGGCTCAGGCTCAGCAACGTCGACTCGGCGGCCTTCAAGACTTACCTTCGCGACGAAGAATCCATTGAGAATCACCTTAGGATGCTGCAAAGGGCAGTAGAGATAAGCCGCTACTTAGACCTCACCTTCACCAGGATATTCACGTTTTGGTGGGAGGGCAGCCTCGCGAAAGCCATGCCCAGCATAGTTGGAGCGCTCCAAAGGGCCGCAGAAATCGCCAGCGCTCAGGGGGTAACGTTGGCCATAGAGAACGAGTACAGCACCTACACGGGGACCGGAGAGGAGACGGCGCGGATCGTAAAGCAGCTGCGCTCCCCCTGGGTAAAGGTGCTCTGGGATCCTGGAAACGCCTTCTTCGCCAGAGAGGAGCCGTATCCAGAAGGGTACGCGCAGGTGCGCGATAACGTGATCCACGTTCACTTGAAGGACGCGAAGGTCATTGATGGGGAATTTCGCTGGATGCCCATTGGAAGTGGTGACATAGACTTCAAGGGGCAACTCAGGGAACTAAAGACGCTAAATATCACGGCCTCGCTGGAGACGCATTACGCGCCCTCAGGCGACAAGGAGCGCGGCACTCGGGAGTCCTTCGCGGGTCTCCTAAAAACGATCTCTGCCCTCGAGGGCTAACGCGAACGACGACCGAATCCCCATCCTTGAGACCTAACTGCTCCCTCACCTTAACTGGGGCAATAAACTCTATCACGTCATTGGGGTGATGCGTGCGCTCAGGAAAAATCAGGGCGCCCGGCACCTCCTCTTCTCCACGCGAAACCGACGCCCTAACGAACTTCAGTGCCCCCATGACCCTTCCTTCATGCTCAAAGGCGGCTATCTTGTACTTGGATATGCTGGCCAGGTAGTCCCTGTTGGGAAAGCTCCCCGTTATCTTCAGGTTAAGCGTTCCAGGAAAGGGCTTAAACCCCAGTTTTTTCACGAACTCGGCGAGATAGCCTTCAAGGGACATGTAATAGGCGCCGTCGCCAAGCCCCGATGACACCAGTGCCTCAAAGCTGACGTTCTTAACCTCAGACGATAATAGGTCTTCCAATTGAAGGCGAACGGATTCCAAAAAGCGCATTCCCCTTTCGGTAAGCGTGACCTCCTGCCCTCCCTTCACGAGGTTTCTTGAAATTATGCCTTCTGATTCCAAAAGCCTCAGAACCCTCGCCGTCTCTTGCTGCGAAAGGCCTGCGGCGTTGGCCAACTTGGTCGAGCTTATGATTTCTCCCCTTTTTTCCATTTCAAGCAAGGACAGAAGCACGAAAAAGTAACGCTGGCTCGCGCGCACTCTAAACAGGAGGAACGGGGACTTTTATGCGTTCTGTCATGCTTTCGGCGCTCAGGGGGACAGCGCATCGCATGATCTTTACCCGTTTTAGGCTAAGCCCCATATCCCTTAAGAAGGGTTCCATGCGCCTGTCCAAAAGAAAAACCTCAGCGCTATCGCTTTCGCTTCTGACAGCCCTTCCTATGGCCTGCCTAATAATTATCGAGGCTTCTTCTTTGAGAAGGAACCACATGGTCCTCTTACCCATCTTTTCGGTCAAGAACTCGAGCACGTCCCTCGAGTACGCATCTCCGATGTTCGGATAAGGAATTCCCACTATTACAACCCTTTTCACCATGCTCTTTCCGTCCTTGACGAACTCGACTCCCTCGCTCAGCTTTCCCCTGGCGACCACTACGACAAGCCCCGCACCGGGCACCGACTTCACGGATGATGAGGAATCCTCGACGTAATCCGCGACCTCCTTGAACCAAGAGGCCACCTCATATGAAGGAACAAGCACAAGAGTTATGCCGTCAGGACTCCTCAGCGATGATACGACCTTCACGTACCTTTCCCTGTTTCTTTCTCTGAGGGTGTACCTCGTGCTGAGGTCTCTGTTCCAGTAAAAAGTGAGGTTGGGGTTGAAGGGGTTTATGGATATGAACTCAAAGTCCTTAAGGCCCCACACTTTTTCCATATATGATTTTGAGGGGAGCGTTCCAGACATCAGAAGCCACCTGTCCTCGTTGAGCTTTGAAAGAACTGAGGACGGATCCATGAGTTTTATGACGACACCTTCAGGCGTGACGTAAAGCCTGTATGAGGGGTCATCCAGTTTCTCCAGTGCCCGCTTGAAAGACGCAAGCTGATGATCCTCAACCTCCTCCAAATGGAAGCTGCCAAGGTCGGGAGGCTTCCGCCCTTCCTTTACGCCCTTTTCTATCCAGCTTTCAAGCGCGTCTAGCACGGCATACACGGTGTCCTGAACGTCCGTACCGGCATAAGCTGCGCGTAACCTAGATATCTTTTGCAAAGTTATGCTGACGTCTACCATGTCCTGAACGTGCATTAGGTTGTGCGCTTCATCGAACACGTGCAGCGAGTTTCCTTTAACAAGTCTCCTATAGAAGAAGTAGTAAGGATACGTGTAAAGGTAAACGTCGGCCTGCTGAAGCTTTATCCAAGAGTACGCGCACTTCTGCGCAGCTCTCTGCCGCTCCAGGAAGCCCACGATCCCCAGCTCGCTTACCTGTTTCCTGCTGAACTTCCTATCGAAAAAGGGACAAAGCGGACAGCGCGTTACGGAAACGACGCGATCTCCATCTTTTACCTTGGGCCGTAAGCAAAAGCGGTCCTTCCCCGCCAGTCCCGCAAAGGAAAGGCCAGCCTTCCTGCAGTCCCTTTCCCAAGAGAGGTACTGCGACAAAGTGCGAGAGTAAACCGATGTGGGCCCCAGATGGCGGGCCACCTCAAGCGCTATCAGCGTTTTCCCGCTCCCCGTAGGAGACTGAAATGCCACGCTTTTCTCCTCTATCACCGAGAGTATGCGCTCGGCCGCGTCTTTCTGGTAAGGCCTCAGGTTAAATTCCATCGCATATAGCTAGCAAGGGCTTATGTGCCTTCCCATCCCCAAGGCAACCTGAGAAAGCTCGCTAAATCGATCATAATTGTGATTTCGATTGCCATTTATGCAACCACGCAAAATATATATGGAAAATGACCGCGAAACCCGAGGAAGGGCATGGAGAAAAGGTCGCTTACGTGCTTATCAAGACCAAAGTGGGAAAGGAAAAGGAGGTTTTAAGCCAGCTTAAAAGAGCGGGCTGCGTAGGAGAGGCCAGCTTGCTTTTGGGCGGTTACTATGACATCCTTATGAAGGTATCCTACCGCACTCAAAAGGACCTAAAGGACACCGTGGCTTACTCGATACGCGGAAACGATGACGTGGTATCCACGCTTACCATGATCAGCCTAGATTAAGGGAGTTCACGACGGACTCCATTTTTCTCACGCACTTGTCGTAATCTCCATCTCCAAGGGCAAACGTTGAGCTATCAGCCAAACCCATCCTCAACGCTATTCCTCCGAATCTGAGCGCCAAGAGGCGGCCGTGGCTGTTCAGCGCTCCCCTTGAGGAGTATTCCCTTGGGTTTTCTTTGAGCTCGCGGAATATGCTCAGAAGCTCTTGCTCGTCCCTTCTCTTCAAAGGCCTACCCTCCTGGCAACGAGGGCCGGGGCTAGAAACGCGGAAAACAGCGCCAGAGAGCCCGCAAAGCCAAGGCCCGCAATGCAGTATCCTCCTAGCAGCGGCGCCAAGAAGCTGGCAAAACCAGTCGAGGAAAGCACCATAACGTTCATGACCGCGAAGTCCGCTGCCTCCTCGCTGGCAACCTGAAGAGATACCGTGACCGGGAACAAGCCATGCGAAATCCCCAAGCCGATAAGGCCAAACAGCGGCAAGGGCATGGGCAAGAGGAGCGCCAGCGTCGATACCAAAGAGATCCCCACCAAACGCCTAAGATCTATGAGCTGAACTGGGTGCAACACCCTTGTCACGAAAGAGCCAAGGAAGAGAAGTATGAAGGAGCCTTGCGAAAGCCAAGCCGGATAACCGAGGTCCACCAACCTAACGCCGAAAAAGGTCGTCACGAAGTTGTAAGCCATGTACACGAGGAGGCCGTAGGCGAACAAGTTAACGTACTTTTGCTTGAAAACCATTACATGCGAGAACGAAAAGGGCTTTCTGCTGCTCTCGACCTTGCTGATTGGAAAGCCAAAAAGCGAGGCAGCGCTGAGTATAAGCAAGGCCGCGGCGCTGCCGGCGTACAGGACAAGGGGAAGGGCAAGGGATGCCACGAGCGTCGCAAGGCCCAACGAGGCGTAGTAAGAGAATATCCCAGCGCTGCCTGAGTGCCCAGCCGCATCAAGCGAGGGCACTTCGACCATTGACAGGCCAAACCCGAGCGCTAGAAAGAAGCCAAGCCAAGCGACTTGAGAAAGGGCCGCAAAGGAAAAAGCCGTAAGGCCAAAGCCAAGAAGCGATGCTTTCCAAAGCGAGATGGGCCTTACCAAGCTCACGATCGTGCCCACACCAGAGCCAAGCCATATGGCAGCCGAGAAGATCCCGATCTGAGTAGCCGTGAAGTGATTGGACCTTAGCATTATTGGTATGGCAGTTATGGCAGCCAGACTCAAAAAGCGCATGAGAAAGGTTGCCCTGACGTAACTCCTATCGGCGACCATTTCGAGTCCTATCCCATCACCTGCCATCAAGCATGTCCAGCAGGTTCCTTATCCTGTCAGCCGTGCTGGGATGGCTGGAAAACACCGTTAAGATGGATGAGCTATCAAGAAAGGCAGGTATCGGTATGATGGGCAAGGGTGCATTCTCATCTGCGACAAGCACACCAGAAAGCTTGAGCAGGGCGCTTATCATACAACTTGGGCTCGTGAGCAGCGCAGCCTCCCTATCGGCAGCGTATTCCTCGCTTCTCGACAGCCACGGCTCCATGAAGTGAGGAATGGGGTTAGCCAGCATTACGATCCTAAGCGATCTACTAACAAGCCTCTTAAGAGGATCCCTGTGGCTAACGTGAGATAGCTCGTGAGCCAAAACCGCGCGCAGCTCGTCCCTGCTAAGCGTTTCAAGAAGGCCCACCGATATCACTATCTTGCTTCCGAATAGGGAGAACGGAGCAAAGGCGTTGGGCTCACCGCTGTCGACAAGCATGATCTCGGGCGCTTTGATGCCCAGCACCGCCGAGAGGTTCTGAACCTCTCCTTGGACCCACTTCGGGGCCTTCAACCTTTGCTTTTTTACCCTTGAAGACGACGCGACCACATGCACTACCAGCATGACGAGCGCCGCGCCAAGCAGCCAAGCCTCAGGGTCCCACCTAGTCCAGTGAAGTATGGAATAGCTCACGTGCCCAAAAACCATCCTGTCAAACCTCAGGCTGTGAGATAGGGCAACCCTGATAAGCAGTATTATCCTTCCCCCAAAGAGCACTGGCGCCAAAGGGGAAAGGAAAAGCGGGATAGCTGAAAGCGCCATCCCCAAGAATATGGCCTTCTCCCCTATCCTCTTGTCCGAGCTGTTTACCAGATAGGACAGAGGAAGCGCCACGGCCGAGAGGAAGAGACTGAAAATGAGCAAGTGCTCATCTATCATCATATGCCAAATTATGCGTGCAAGGTACGGGTTCTGAAACACTAGAGGGAACTCGTGACCCTGAAACCTGTAGTGGATTATCACTTCTTCTCCCTCTTCAGTTTTTCAAGGTACTTGGCCAAAAGCTCCCTATCCCTTTCGTTCTCGGCCATGAGCTCCATAAGCCTGGATATGGTTGGTTCGGCCATCTTATCGAGCAGCCTATCAAGGAGGTCGGAAACGACACCGCGCTCGTAATCCTCTTTTGTGACCCCTGCCGAATATATGTACCTGGGCGTGCCCTTGGATTCAGAAAGGCGCCGCTTGACCATCCCTTTCCTGTATAGCCTGTCCAAAACCGTGGAAACCGTGGTGAGCGCAAGTGGCTTCCCCTCTGCCTCAAGCTCATCTCTAACCTGTGAGACCGTGGCCTCACCAGATCTCCATATGACGTTCAGAACGTCATACTCGAGGGTGGCAAGCCCGCGCTGCTTTTTCATATGCGTAATGGGCGCAGCGCTTAAAAAGGCTTGCCTACTACAGGTGTAGTAGGCCACCAAAGATGGAGATAACTTGTTTGCTTGCTTCGCCAGCCCACCCTCTCATAGGCCAACCAAGGACAGCCGCTTCCCTTAGAAAAGCCTATCCTCCAGAGGGAGTGAGGTACTACTTCCTAAATGGCAGGGTTCCCAGGGCCCCAGGCAACGGAGAGTATGCCGTGACTAAGGGGACCGCATTGAAGCTGGTGGCTGACGCCTTTAGGATTCAGGGGTTTAGCGAAAACGTTGACCTGAGCCACTTCGTGTTCTGGTACCTGCCGAGGGCGGCTACATCATTTTGGACCTACTGGCTCCCGGGCCTGATTGAAAAGAGAATTCCAAAGCTGGCTGACCTGCTGGAGCACTTTACAAAGCCCTGGGTCCAAGAAAACGACACGTCCGTAAGCCAGTTTCTAGAGGGCTACGTGGGGAACGCGGAGGGAAAGTGGGGTTGGCTAGTTGAGCTATCATCTGAGATACTTAACTCTAAGTCAAACAAAGGCCTCATAACTTGGTCCAACTGGGCGGCCAGAGGCTTTGAAAAGGACGGCGTCGAAAGGGAAAAGGTAAACGTGGTCCCTCTGCCCATGGAAGCAAGGCCAAAGTCTCCTGAAGCGTATCATAAGCCGGCTGGATCTCAAAAGACCGTGCTCTTCGTTGGACTGGACTACTGGAGGAAGGGGGGCGACACGGCGCTCAGGGCCCTCAAGAGGGTCAAAAAAGAGGTCCCAAACTTTAAACTGATATACGTGGGCCGCGTTCCATATGAAAAGGTAAACGATTACAAGCTAGACTGGATAGAAAGATACGACTTTCTTGAGAGAGATAAGCTCCTCAAGCTTTACTCTTCCGCAGACGTTTTCTTCATGCCCACCAGAGCAGAGGCTTACGGGCTGTCAATCTTGGAGGCCATGGCCTTCGGTACGCCCGTGGTCAGCACGAAAGTTGCTGCAATACCGGAAATCGTGCCAAGCGGGGCCGGTTTCCTAACCAACGATGAGGATGAAATGGTGGAAAGGATAGCGGACCTAATTAGTGATGAAGAGCTAAACCAAAAAATTGGGACAAACGCCGCGAAGGTGGTGGCGCAAAGGCATGAGCCGCGCTCGGTGTCAAAACAAGTATATTCGGTTTACGCAAACGCGCTGGGAATGTAACTCGCCGGCAACTTTTTGATCTGATGGTGATTCAAGCAATTGGCGATTGCTCGTCGCGTTCAGCACCTCTTTTCAGCAACCCTTCGAGAACCTTCTGAAGTCCAATGGCCGAGTAATTCATACCTATCATTGTGGTTCTGCCCTTTCTCTCAACCTTGACCTCGGTGCTGAGAAAGCCTAAACCCTTCAAAGACTGTATCCCTTCCCAAAAGGCCGTGTGCGCTCTTGGCTCTATGCCGTACTCCTCGCAAACGGTAAGATACTCCTTTTCGGCCTCTCCGGTGGCTATTCTTTCTTTGCCAGCCGATATAAGCGCGCGCGCAACCGCCAGAAGCGTTGCAGCGGATTGAGTTGGCAAAGAAAGCAGTTCCTCCTCGTTAGGAACCCCCTCTATGTCCCCAAACACAACCCTTACGTCCTCTGGCGTCACCGCGCTTCTGCCTTCGGCTTCCGCCCTCTTTCCAGCTCTCCAAAGGAGCTCAAGCGCCAACCTCGCATCTCCTCCTGACGAGGCGCCCAAACTAGCTGCTTGCGTTACGACTTCGTCGTCAACCGCCCCCCTTTGAAAGGCCTGAGGAACCCTCTGCATAAGTATGTCCCTCAATTCCGCAGCGCTGTAAGGCGGAAATATGACCTGATTGTGAAGCAATGTGCTCTTTGTGCTTTCGTCCAGTCTTCCCATAAGGGCCGGCGACCTCGATATGAATATGAAGTTCATCCTTCCGCTTCCCCTTTCATCGCGGGTAAGCTCGTATACGGCATCCGATCCAGAGGCATCGATTAGATAATCAACCTCATCAAGTACCAGCAACAAATAGGAATTATCGTTTTCAAGGTGCTCCAAGACCATGCGATGTATGTCCCTGGCTGAAAATCCCTTGTAAGGTTGGTAAGGGTCAAGCGAAGATATTATTGACTGCAAAACGGAATACAGCGTCCTTTCTTTCCTGCAATCAATAGATATCGACTTAAACTTAAGACCAAACCTTCCGCTTGCCTCCTTTGTAAAGATCGAAGAGAAGAGCTTCGTAACGGCTGTCTTTCCAACGCCCACGCGCCCACTGCACAGAACTTTCTGGCTCACCTTGCCTGGGGACTCTAAAGATACCCTGAAGAAGTTTACCAGGTCCCTCATTTGAGAGTCCCTGTGGGGCAAATAGCTAGGCACGTAATCTGGAAATAGAACTGCCTCCTCCTTAAAGATCTTCCTAGAATACCCTATTTCGTCAAAGAGGTGATCGTAGCCCCCATCGCTCATAATTTAAGCGCCGCAATTAGTATTTCAACTTAACCATGGGGCTATGGTGAAACTATTACAGCAAAAAGGCCTTCCCACCATCTTCGATCGCCAAAGCTTATTTGCTAGAAACGTCCATCGGTATGGAAAGCGTTAACAAATTCAAGAACTTATTATATCGCGAAGGCGCCAAAGGGCTGCTTAGCCACATCAAGAACGAAAGGAATTACGACTGGATCGGAATATACGTCAGAAACGGCGACAAGCTTGTGCTGGCCATCGAAATCGGCGCACCGGCCAACCATCGCGTCATAAACGTTGGGGAGGGCATCTGTGGGCTTGCGGCAAAGGAGAAAAAAACGGTCGTTGTTGATGACGTTAGCAAGGAGAAGAACTATCTTGCCTGTTTTCCCTCGACCAAATCAGAGATCGTGGTACCCATATTAAGAGGAAGCGATGTCTTAGGGGAGATCGACGTCGACAGCGATACGCTCAACGCGTTCGGAATAACCGATCAAAAAATCCTTTCCGATGCGGCAGCAGCGCTTTCCGAGTCATGGGACAAGCTGGGCTTTCGCATCCGAGCAACTTAAATTTCAATGCGAGTTACTTTATTGAGATATGGCGCTTTCAAACAGACCCATAAAGGGGTTTACCCCCTCCCTACATCAAAAGGTAAGCTCAGCTGCAGTCAAATGCCCTAGGCTTAACTCTGACGTCATATTCGTGCTTAAAAGAGACGGATCGTCTGAAGTCGAGGGGTGCCCATACTACAGAGACGGAAAATGCGCTATCCCATACGCGCACAACTTGCTTAAGTTGCCGGCCATATCTGATCGCTACAGGATCAGAGGGAGTTACGTGTGTCCGCTATGTGGGCACAAGCTGGAACTTAAGATGAACGGCATTTATCAATGCCCCGTCGATAAAAGCATGTACCTTCCTCCAGACTTGCAAGTCCCATGCCTCTTTTATAAGTCCAGCGGGCGAACTACTCTTTTTTAAACATTTTTTAAACAGCGCGCGCTTCGGGTTGACTGGACTTGCTCGCCTTCCCGGTTTATCCTACTGCAAGCAAAGGTCGGCCTCTGCGAGGCCCCCATTTAGGCCCAGCTAATCTGATAGATCCTCTTCGCTAAGGGCCGCGTTAAGCACCTTCTCGAGCTTGCTCCTAAGCTTCTCGTTTGCGGTTATCACTTGGCCGTTCCTGTATATTAGTGCCTTTTTGGCCACGTCCACGGCGCCTTCCTCGTCGTCAACCCTCGCCTCCAAGCCGGCCTTCTTCAACTTACTTGCCAGGTCCTTCAAGTCCAATACGGGTGGAATCGTCCTAATCGACATTATGGTCTCACCGTTGATCATCATCTCCTTGGCTATGACGACATTTTCCTTGTCCATCACGTCAGCTAGCCATATGTCCATGGTATCGGGATTAAACGCCATAAGGCGGCCCCTGAACACATCTATCTGCTCTCCATCCAGCCCGGCGGCCCTTTCCACAACGACTTGGGCCCCAATGCTGTTGCTCAACATCTCAAAGAACTTCTTTTTCATTACCGAGCCCTTAAAGCTGTCAGCCATTTATACATGCGTAATAAAAACACAGGAATTAAGCATTTCCATTGCAAAATGCAACTTTTTGTATTAGCGCAAGCGAACCTACGCCGCACCCACGGACGGAGCTTTGCTCAGCGGTCGGAACCGCGAGGGCTGAGAGCCCCTTGTCGTGGGCAACCCCCATCGGGCAACGGACCCGCGTCCTCCAGTTAGAAAACATCGCGCTTTCATGAGGGAACGAACCGCTTTCAAGGGAACTCCTTCGCTCTTAACCCTTCACCGAGTTAAAGCCGAAGGCCGGGTACCTCAGCTCATTATCCGAGGATTATTCGAAAGAAAGGCTCTCGCTCTACTTCGATCTTCTTGCGCTTCGGGGCGCTTGTAGCCGTTTCTCCAAGCTCGCGTTCTAGCTCTTCCTTGATCGCCAACAGTATTTCCCTTTTCGCGGCCTTGACGTGAGGGTTATCTTCATCGGACAAAGCTATGACTGCCACTGGGATCAGTGCCAGAAACCTGAAGGGGTCACCCATAAGCCTCATAAGCGCGAGGAGGCGATCGTCATCGCGCCTTTCTCTGCTCGCGTCGCCACTCATTGCATACCACGCCATTACGTTGAACTCGCGCTTTTACACTTTCCGGGGCTCCTCACTTAAAGGCTATCAGCAAAGAAGAAGTTTTCTCGTCAAACTTAGCGCTGACCGCCTCTCTTCCCTCCAGGATCTTTGGAAGGGCGATTTCCCTGTCGTAAACGGTCACGGAGGTCCTTACGGATATGGAGAGCATATCCCCTTCTTGCGATAGCTGGACGTCTCCCTTGGCTATGAAAGGTATCTGTAGCCTAAGGATGTAACCGTTCTCGTCCTTCCTTATCTCGAAAGGCTTTCCCTTGTAAAAGACTGACGATGGGTCTTGGTCTCCGTATATCTCTCTCCCCATCTCTCTCAGGGAATCAATGCCAACTACCTCATTCTGGAAGTACTTGACCTTGCGAACGGGTATTGGATAGAACGAACTTTCAACGGTCTTTGTATAGTCCTGCTGTATTTGCTTCCACCTGCTGAAGTAATCCCCAACGCCTTCTGGGAAGAAGCGGTTAAGCACAACCATGTCAACGTTAAACCCGAACAGGTTCATAAACGTGAAGTTCCTCTGCGTCTGCATCACGGCCATCTTCTCCGGATTGGTGACAAGCCTTATGGAAGACACCTCGGAGTCGCGCATTATGGCGCCGGCACGCTTCAGTTTTTCTATCATACCTTCCGCCTGGGCGTAAACCGACTCATCTGGAATGGGAACCGGTAACATGGACTGCATGGGCTTAAGGAGCTTTGTTGCCGTGCGCTGGAGCTTAATCAGCTCAAAGCCGAACCTTCCCATGACCTCGGGTACAGCCAGGAACCTGAGCGCCTGACCTGTAGGCGCAGAGTCAAGGATCATGACATCCCACTGGTTCCCCAGTTCCTCTATCTTCAGCACGCCCAACAGCTCCTCTATTCCGGGCATTTGGGACAGTTCAGCTGCCAAGTTTTCGTCAAGCTTTGTGGCAAAGAACGCGCTCATGTAATCTCTGATGCTTCCCCAGTTCTTTTCAACCTCAGACCTCGCGTCAAGCTCCATTGCATAGAGATTATCGCTCACGCGGGTTGGCTCGCTTCCCACGGATGCGCCGAGGGCATCTGGGATCGAGTGCCCCGCATCGGTTGATATAACAAGCGTCTTGTGCCCTTTATCGGCGCAAAGTATTCCCGTTGCAAGCGCGCTGGAGGTTTTTCCTGTACCTCCCTTGCCCATGAACATTATTATCCTCAAGATGATATGATGCTGCGAGTAGGTTATTAGTCTATCCAATCACCGATCAAGGGCCGGCTTGAAACCAGCCAAAGCGTAAGGCGCAAAGAGGTCGTCAAGGCCCTCCATGGGTTTGTAAAGCACCACTTGGCTTCCCTTCATTACCAGCTCCGCGGGTCTTGGCCTAAGGTTGTAATTCGATGACATGGAATATCCGTAGGCGCCCACCTCCTCGATCGCTATGACGTCCCCTTCTCTGAGCTTGGAAAGCTTCACATCTCTGCCAAATATGTCAGTGTTCTCACATATGGGCCCAACAACGTCGTAAAGACCCATTTCCTCCGTGGAGCCGCCGAGCTTTCTCATGGGGTGAAAGGCGCCATAGAGCATTGGCCTTATCAGGGCATTCATCCCCGCATCGACCTGTGCGAAACACCTCTCCCCGGCTTGCTTTACTTGATTCACCTTGGTGAGGAGAACCGAGCTACTCTTGACTAGGTAGCGTCCAGGCTCAACCCTGAGTTCCCGGATGTCATCTCCAAACGCCTCAGAAAATGACCGAGCCACCTCGCGGAAGTGGTCAATAGCAGAGAAATCGAAGCCCCCTCCTATGTCGATGAACTCAAGATCCAGGGACTCGTCACGAACGACCTTCCGCAGGTAATCAATTACCTTGAGATATGGCTCCGGTTCCCTTATGCCGGAGCCTATATGCGAGTGCAACCCCACGAGTCTCGTTTTATCGAGCGCTAATTGCAAGGCATGCCTCAGATCGTCGGGATATATACCGAACTTCGATCCCCTCTCCCCTGTCATAACGCGCTCGGAGTGCCCTGCCCTTATACCTGGGTTCAACCTAAGCGCCACCCTATAGCTTGAAATTGCGCTCAGTTGCGCGAGCATTTCGGAGGAATCCACCACTATGACGTTGACCCCCGTTTCTGCCGCATAGCGAAGCTCCTCTGGTCCCGCATTAGCAGGCGTGAAAGAGATCCTTGATGGATCTATACCAGAGCGCATGGCGAAGCCTATTTCAAAAGGTGACGAGGCATCTATCCACGCTCCCAGCGAGCCAAGACATGCCAATATCGCAGGATTGTAGTTAGCTTTTTCCGCGTACAAAACCCTCGTGGGCAAGAACTCATTGAACGCCCGATAGATGTCCGCATAGTTTTTTTCCACGACCGAGAGGTCAGTGACGTATATCGGTGTCCCATACTTAGACGCCACCTCAAGCAGCTGCTCGTCGCTAAGTCCGTACAACGGAGTCCACCACGTGCCTTCGCTTCAACGCGCGCGCGAACTTCTCCTCAACCGACGGAGGGTTGAACCCATCTTTTATCTGATTTATTTCATCAGGCGTAAGCGTTATGTAGTCGATGCCTTCCTGCCCGGGCCTATTTGTAATTACCAGCGGCCTCAGCTGGCTGTAAACCTTTCCGTTGAGCTCTATGGCAGCAAGCTTTGAAGCCCTGAGTATATTTGAATCGGGTTCAGGAGCGAACACATCCTCCTCGGTGATCTTGACGTCGGCCAGATAGAGCACATCTCCTGAAGCAAATACCACGTCTATCACGGAATTAATTGAGGGGATCCTTTTTCCCTTATCAGCGAAGTACGTTATGAGGCCCTTGCTTTTCAGCAAGGGAAGTACCTGGAGTCTTATGTACCGCTCGATAATCCTTGAAAGCTCTCCCTTATCACCTGCAATTCCGGATAACGACGTCTCCATGCATTGGGGATTGCCTTCGCACGCCTCGTAAGAGTCATGAAGCTTTCTCAACGCGTCCCTGATGTCAGTAAAGCTCGATTCCCTTACTATCTCCTCGACCCATTCGCGGGTAAATCCAGCGCGACCGTCTACGTAGGACATTATTATGTCCTCAAGGTCATCAGCTCTGGGGTATCCCAACTGCCTGAATAGGGAGGCATTGTAAAACCTATCCTTCAAGGCCTTGTCCTTGATGTCCGCCCAGCGATCAGGAACGAAAGTGGTTATTAAGAAAAGCCCCCTGGGTTGAGCGTTATAAAGGACCTTTAACTCCCTCTCATAAGAGGCCTCTGTCTCGTCGACTATCAAGAGGAAACGAAGCCCGACCTCGTCACTTATTGTAGGAATAATTGAAATGAAATCGGAGAAAGACCCGATTCTGAGGTTTCTGGCCAATGCCCGAACCAGAAAGGGATTGTCCTTCGTTAGGTAGCGCCGGCCATTCCTCAGGGATAGCAGGTAGCGTTTAAATGAAAGGTAAAACAACCTATCCTTGGTCTCGTATCTCAGCTTCCTGCGTACGTCGTCTCCCTCTTGCTTCACCGCGTAGTCGTAAACCCTATAAGAGATGTAGTCCGCGAAATCTCTAAATCCCAGCTCACGCGCGGTAATGCCCATAGCGCCCGTTATGCCGCTTTCCAGGTTTGGGTAAATAGACGCGTCAACGTAGATCGGGAAGAAATCGGCAAGCTCCCTTTCAACGTTCATGCATATATGGGTTTTTCCCGCACCAGGAGGCCCAACTATAACGGCAGCCCCGAACTCTCCTGTCCTGCGCACCCTAGCAGCCATTCCCAAAAGGTCGTTCCGGGTTCTCTTCCACGCCTCACCTCCGAGTTTGTCCGCGTGGCTTTCGCTCGCTATGGGCGTGGAGGGAAAGGGGTTCGAAGACATCTTAACCTCAAGCATATCCCAAGATCACCCCCCAGACGTTTCCATCGATTATGAGCCCTTCCTCGCCTCCAGGAGAAAGCTTGTACTTGCGAGATATCTTCTGAAAACTCGAGTAAAAATCCGATGCCTCCATGTTCATCGCGTTTCTAATGTCTCTAAGCGTGGCAATACCGGCCACGTCCCTTACCTTTCTGTAAAATTTGTCAAAGCTGGCCTCAAAGCTCCCATCATATATACCCAGCGCGCTCTCAATCCTTTCCTGTCCTTCAAGCAGCCTCTGAATGGCCGAGGCGATGTCAGGAAATGGAGGGGAATAGGACACGGATTTACCTGAACGTCTTTCCACAAGTTCTCCCGATGATAAAAGACGCGAAATCGCTTGTTCCACTTCTTCTTTTTTGTATCCCCTTTTTTCCATATCTCTGAGGAGCTTTGCCTTGCTAACCGAGGCCTCTGCAATAACGTAGCCTTTCAGCTCCTCCGGCTTCATGAATCACTTTGTGCGACCGCCTATAAATAGCTTATTATCAAAATGTTTTATGAACTCGGTTACTTGAAACTCGACAGGATTCTCGTCTTCGTTACCGGAGATCCCGTCCGTTGGGTATATGACAAAAGGCCACACGAGTAAAGACATGGGTATTTCTAGGTGCTTCCTGAAAGCCGATGGTGCCTTGGCAGCGCTCGATCCTAGCCCAAGCGCGTTGACAAGTAGTACCCAAAGAGGGGTGCGCTGCGGGAACAAAAGCCCTGTTCGTGATGAAGAAGTGGCTTGCCGCATGGATCTTGGGTCAGCCCAACACCGCTGCGGGTGAGGCTGGTTTACGCGATCCAAGCGGTATTAGGAGCGTTTAAGCACTTCTGAAATGTTTTTATCCTGACGTGAAAACTGATTCATGAAGGTAGTCCTAGCGTTTGAGGTGCATCAGCCCAGAAGGATTAAAAGGGACTTTTTCTGGTCCGATCTCATGGGAACGCACCCTAAAACCCCATTGTTAGACTTTTACTTCGATAGGGAATCCGACAGGGAGATCTTCTTGAGGGCGTCAAAAAAAGCATATACTCCAACGAACGACATCCTTCTGGACCTCATAGACCGCCAGAAAAGTGATCCCAGAGGGTTAAGGGTCGCGTTCGGAATATCCGGGCTTTTTCTGGAACAGTGTGAGGAATATGACCCTGACCTTCTCGAAAGCTTCAGGCAACTGGTGAAAACTGGTCGCGTCGAAATAATGGAGGAAACCTACTATCACTCGCTTGCCTCACTTTACGATGACATGGAGGAATTTGATGAGCAGATCCAGCAACACCGCAAAAAGGTGAAGGAATTGCTGAATTTCGAGCCCAGGTTTTTTGAGAACACCGAGCTGATATATAACGATCAGATAGTAAATCACGTTTCATCGCTGGGGTATTCTGGTATATTCGCCGAGGGAGCAGAGAGGATACTGGGCTGGCGCTCTCCAAACTACGTCTACTTACCCAAGGGAAATCCCAATATAAAAGTCCTCTTCAGGAATTACAGGCTCAGCGATGACGTGGCTTTCAGATTCTCAGCTAGGTGGTGGACCGAGTGGCCACTTACGGCCGATAAGTACGCTGACTGGCTTTCCAGGACTTCCGGCCAGTATGTTGGGCTTTTCATGGACTATGAAACTTTTGGCGAGCACCAGTGGCCCGAAACCGGAATACACGACTTCCTTAGGTCACTGCCGTATGAGGTGCTTAAGCACGAGAACCTGAGGTTTGCCACTCCGTCCGAAGTCGTAAAGGAGGAAGACCCTGTGGACGAGATAACCGTTCCCCCCAACTCGACCACTTCATGGGCTGACATAGAAAGAGACACCAGCTGCTGGCTTGGGAACGCCATGCAGTGGGCCTATTTCAGAAGCCTTCAGAAGATTGGGCGCGAGCTGAAAGGCTACAATGGCCCCGAAGAAGAGGTCTGGAGGTACTTTCAAGAAAGCGATATACCCTATTATATGTACACTTACGGAGGGGGGCCAGGCGAAGTCCACAACTACTTCAGTCCCTATCCCTCCCCCTATGACGCCGCAGTAACAGGGCTTTCGGCGCTGTGGGACCTTGAGCAGAAGATAAGGCAAACGCTAAGGGTGGCAGATCATCCCTTTGTTTTCACCCTAGGCGGAAACCCGGTTGGCCAGATGGCTTACACTCTTGAGGGAATGATCAGCGTATTGGACAAAGTACCTGAGCAATCCCTTAGAGAGCACATGAAGAACGGCGACCTATCCAGGTGGATAAGAGATGAGCTGGGGCTCTCGGAGGCAGCTGCCAGGCTGGAAAGCATAGACCCTAAATCGCTTTATCCAAGGGAAGAGCTGAGGTCTGCGCTTGAGGCCATTTTGAAGTCTTAGCTCGACTCGTCCTTCTTCAGTGGGCAGCTCTCGGGGCCGGTGCAGAACTGCCTCTTCGCATCCGGTATGAACTTGTTGTAAAGCCTGCAAAAACCAGCATCGTAGTATTGGCACCGGGAAGGAGGATCATCGGAAACGCCCACCTCCAAGTACGCCATCAAGCCCTTTACCTTTCCCTCATCACCTGCCTTCCGCGACAAGCGCCGTCTTGACTCGGCTTTCCTGTATATTTCGCACTTTTCGTAGTCTCCCTTGCATCTGTAAGGCATTACCACCGCTTTTGCCATGGAAGCGCTTTTCACGGCAGTGCACATTCCATTCTTGTAATACGGACACGCCACTTGGTTGAGCCTCAGGCTATGCCAGGACTGGCCCTGGCTGGTTGCTTTATCTTGCTTCCGTCTCCTCCCACCTTAAATAGAGCCTCGTACTTTTCGCCTCTTAGCGCGTAGACCTGCCCATTCACAAGCTTCGCCCAACTCCATTCCTCTAATGCTAGTCCTCTTATCAACGTTTGCGTTATCCAAGGTTGCGCCCGCGCGTTCACCAAGTATATGGAACCTCCAGACAAAAGTTGCTCGTACATCTGTCTCCTTTTCTGATCTCTTTGAAGCGTCCTTATCACAAAGGGATTAAAGTAAGGATCTCCAGAGGACGAAAGCACCCCGGCCTCAAGGAGGTCTACGGCATCCTTTGCCGATAAAGGCCTGATTAACCATTGGTCATCCATGTCCCTCTTGAGGATTATGAACGTATTGAGTTTGCACTTCTTCGTGAACTTGTCCTTTCCCATAAACTCCTTTGGGTCAGCAAGAAAGCCGTCCATGACAACTACGGTCTTGACCAGGCTGCTCTCGCCGTCCCGTTTCCTAGAGCGCGATAAAATCCTACGCAAGGTCAGAGATAGCGAGGGCATCCCCTTGAAGTAGTGCTTCTTTTCCGGAGAGAACGCAACTTTGTTTTTCACGTCAGCAAAAAGCCATCCGTCTGAGTGAAACTTCGTGGTACCGTCTTCCGTCCAACCCGCAAGCCCATAAACATGCGTGCTTTTGCCAAGTCCCTTAGACGCCATTATGCATACTCCCCTCCCCAGTACTTCAGCACACGACCCGTTCACGGAGACGTACTTTCCCGATCTTTCGCTGAGCTCGCTTGTTATCAGCCTAACGCCCACGCTCTTGAGCTCGTCGTAACTCGTTGGGTTTATCACAACGTACTTCATGAGATCTGGGCTAAAGTATCCGGTACCATCAGAGGGCAATCCTTCTGGGCAGCTTTCCCTAGGCACGCGCAAGCTGTAGATTTGCCCATCAGGCTTTCCTTTTGACCCCTCCCAGTTTGCGGACCATATGGATATCATGCCTTGATCGTCGCTTAGAAGCTCAATTCTCCACTTGAAAACTCTGGCCAGCCTCTTCTTAACGGGAGCCTTCGTGATAGGATTTATTCCCTTATCGAATGACTCAGTTATCGATCCAAACTGTTTTTTGAAAGCTTCTGCGCCCATCACCTGGAACTTTAAAGGGGAGGGAGTCGTGGACTCCCAATCGTATGTAAACGTGGCCAAACTACACTAGCCACCTTTCGGCATTTATATTTATCTCTACGGCCATAAAATACGCAACCGAAGAGGGCTGATTCGGCAGTTTTATAAAATCCCGACTGGATTATAGGAGATGTTTAGGAAAGTCCTCATTCCCATCGACGGGTCTGAGTACTCGCTTAAGGCCCTTGAGATAGCGGCAAAGATCACGGACCCTCGTAAGGGAGTCGCAGTCGTGGTGACGGTTATCGAACCCGGTGTCATGCAACTTCCTCAGACTTATCTAGAAAGGCTGAGCATGTACGACTCATCTCTGCCCACGGGAATTATTCCTAAGGGATCACATGATGAAGGGATCGAAAGGGCGGAACTCATAGTCACAAAGGCGCATGAAATACTTACGTCGGCCGGCATAAAAACAGAGATGAAGATACTCAGAGGAAAGCCCGTAAAGTCCATTATCGAATCGGCTAAGGAAGAGAAGGCAGACCTCATAATCATCGGAAGCCACGGCCTTGGAGGACTTAGCAAGCTCCTTCTTGGGAGCGTGTCGTCCAAAGTGGTTGAGGAAGCACCGTGCTCTGTTTTAGTGGTCAGGCGACGGTAGTTCAGAGCCCTCATGGATCGCTTTTTACGAGGTCCTCGATCCATGCGCGTCTCCTTGCACGCGGTTTTCGGCCCTATCGAAACATAGGCGTGGCTAATTTGAGGACGTTCGCCCGCGTTTTACGAACGCGATTCCTTAGGTAGCTTCCTGCCAGGTTCTTTTTGCGAGGTTAACGGCTTTATCCCGCTCCTTGAAGCGGATGAGACTTTCGCAGTTCTCCCAAAGAGGTTAAATGCCAGCGCCTAGATCACCTCATGCGGGTGCTCTTAGTTGCTGCGCGGTTCGGGGGCGTAAGCGGTACTGGGCAACACGTAGCGGGCCTTTATAAGTACCTTACAAGAAGTGGGTTCACGGTTGACGTTGCCACCGCAGATAACTCGCCACATCTAAACGTGCCCGGTCTAAAGACCCCCACATTTGCGCTTCTTTCTGCGCTGGCGCACGCTGGAAGGCACTACGACGTGATTCACGCGCACAACGTGCCGCAAGCCCTCATTTTCAAGACAACGCGCGGCAAGAAGGTGTTAACGCTGCACGGGTTTTTCGCAGAGCAAGAGGCCATGCTGAGGGGATCGCTTGTTGGCGCCACCGCAGCCGCCCTCGAAAAAAAGGCGTTATCGTGGGCTGACTCGGTGACCGCCGTTTCTATGGTAGTAGCCGACAGCGCAAAGCGCTATAGACCAGATATTCAATACATACCGAACGCAGTTGATACCGAGCAACTCCCCAAACCACTTAGCCCCGACCAACGCATGGGCGTAATCTATGCGGGGAGGCTATCGCGCGAAAAAGGAGTGGACATTATCCCCGAGCTCGCAAAGAAGATCCCTGACGTGCAATTTTCGATCATCGGTAATGGTCCTCTTTTCTCCAAGTTGGCCAACGAAAGCCCTTCGAACGTGAGGCTTTACGGGGCGCTTGGCCATTCAGCTACATTGGAGCTGATGAATAGGTCGAGGGTTTTCCTGCTTCCATCCAGGAGCGAGGGATTGAGCACATCGCTTATTGAGGCCATGATGCTTGGATTGACGTGTGTAGCGACCAATGTAGGAGGGAATGTGGAACTTCTATCCGAGGGGAGGGGTTATCTTGCCGACTACGGCGTTACATCGCTTGAGGCAGCGTTAAGAGACGCCCTAATAGAGGGACGCGATACGTCACCTTCCATGAAATATGCCCGCGAAAATTACAGCTGGGACGCGGTCGTTAAGAGGTACGTGGCCCTTTACGAGATGCTGTCCAGCCAAAAGCGATCAAAATCGTGGACGATCGAGAGCGGGCCGATTCGGCACACTTATAGGCTTCTCGGCCGCATTCATAGTTCCGTTTACTGAGGAAACGCGGTGATATAAATGAGGGTGATAATGATAGGGGGATCAGGTTTCATAGGACAGCACACGGCAAAGTTCATAAGCAATAACGACCTATGCGTTTACGATATGGTTCCGCCTTCCTTTGAGGCGGATTACGTTCAAGGGGATATTCTTGACGAAAAGCGCCTTGAAAAGTCCGTAGATGGCTCTGATGCCGTGATCTTCTTGGCATCGCTCATAAGCGTCCCGCGTTCGTTTGATGCATTAGCCGATTACATGAACGTGAACGCCTGCGGCGCGGCTTCTCTCATCGAGGCCATAAAAAACGCCAACAAAAGGCCAAAGAAAGTGGTTCTGTCCTCATCCGCGGCCGTTTATGGAGAGGGAGCGTACGCGTGCGATATTCACGGAAAAGTATACCCGCTTCCAAGAACTCAGGATCAATTGGACAGGGGGTCGTGGGAACCACGCTGTCCCTACTGCGGCAGAGAGGTAAAACCGCTGCCCCAAGCCGAGGGGGATGAACTAAGGCCGCTGTCACCCTATGCGTTGACAAAACAAGTACAAGAATGGCTTATAACGGCGATGGCTCCACGCCTGGGTTACAAGGCTATCGTGTTAAGGTACTTCAATGTTTATGGCCCTGGGCAAAGGCCTGATTCTCCCTACTCCGGCGTGATCACGAAATTCATAACCCAAGCCACCCGCGAAAACCGTCTGCAGGTCTTTGAGGATGGATTGCAAACTAGGGATTACATCTACGTGGATGACGTAGGGGAGATCAACGCTCGCGCCCTTGAACTCGAGGAAAGCGCAACGATTAACGTTGGAACAGGGATCAGGACCTCTGTACTCCAGCTCGCGAGACTCATAGCCGACAGGCACGGCGTCGACGTTGTTGTGGGCGGGTACAGGCAAGGAGACATAAGGCACTCTGCAGCCAAGATTGATCTCATGAGGACAAGGCTTGGCTGGCAGCCTCGCACGACCATCGAGGAGGGAATCGTTGCCACCGAGAACTGGATGAGGGAAAGCGGTCAGCTAAAAAACGAAAGCAGTCCATAGTAAACCGAACGAACAATGCGATAAAGGCCCTCGAACCAGCTCACGTTATTTCCAAACCCGTATACCAGAAGAGCTATGGACGATCCCAAGAGAGCACCAGCTACGACGTCGCTTGGATAGTGAAGCCCCACGTAAACCCTTGAATAGCTTACTAAAATAGCTTCACCTAAGAGGGGAACTGAATACCTGCGCTTAAAGAAGAGCAGGGCTATCGTTGCTCCTCCAAACACGATTAAAGCGTGCCCAGATGGAAACGAGGAATCAGACGGCCTTGCCATAAGAACCCTAGCGGTTGAAATAACAAGAAAGGGTCTGGGCCTAAAGTAAACAGCTTTAAGCGTCAGGCCCACCGCTATTATGATCAAGAAAGCGATAGCCATCATGAGCGCTCCGCGCTTGTACCTCTCCCCTCCTAATACCCATGCGAAGAAAACCACGGGGATCCAGAAATAGGATCTACCGTAGCGTGACGCATAGATAAAAAACTCGTTAAGCGCGGGCACGTTCCAGCGCTCGTTTACGAGGATAAAAGCCCTTACGTCAAGGGGCTGCATGACGCCACTTGCCACCAGTGCAAAGATCGCCGTGAATGCGACAAGAAAAAAGTATCCCCAGGCCCTCGCTGAGCTGCGCTGCAACTTAACCACTGCTTACCGCTTCACTTTATGACTTGGGCCCTTCCAACCCAAGAGAACGCCCAAAGCCACGATCAAAGTCAAAAAGACAATCGAAGGAACAAGAGGTAAGCTTCCTATCCTCCACGCGTACCTGAGCAAGATAACAAGCAGCACCAGGATCGCTGAAAGCGCGATCTCAGCCCACTGAGAATAGCTTAAGCTCACAGATTTGCTCAATCTACGCTACTACCGACCGTGTTTTTAAGTTTAGTTGCACAAAGTCAGCTACTCCTCGCCAAAGCTTCGGAGCTTGTTGCTGGTCTCCTGCCCCACCCGTAAGTGGGGTTTCATCGAACCGCAACGATTGGCTGGCTGACAGCAGCCTGAAGTACTCGGATTTACCGAGTACCTCGATGTTCCTTGAGGCGTTCAAGTCCGCATTGAGCTCGAAGCCACAGTTCTTGCATTTAAATGCTGAGCCATGCCTGTTGTTCTTGTCTATGTACCCACACATAGAGCATTTCTGCGATGTATGCTTCGGAT
>ERZ1669247.197-NODE-197-length-26574-cov-7.147441_pt1 | contig 26574 bp, 31 predicted proteins | sample MGYA00579297_ERZ1669247 | MGnify/ENA primary metagenome ERZ1669247 (study PRJEB41166, sample SAMN08046056) | hot springs metagenome | biome: hot spring; feature: acid hot spring; material: thermophilic sediment; isolation source: thermophilic sediment from acid...
AGTTCGTCAGGCGAATTTGGTATGGCTATCCAGTTTTTGATCCTTCTTGAGAACCTCTTTGCAGATGACCTCTGCTTCCCCTTTAATATGAAAAGAAAGCTCTGGCTGTAAAGTATGTCGATTATGGTTGAAATGCCAAAACCTGCATCTCCTCTTATTATTATGTCCTTTATTTTTGGCGACCCTATCCTTTCCTTTATCACCTTCAATATGTCATTTATCTGGTTAACTTCAACTTCGTTTCCCTTTCCAGATACCATTCCTATGACCTCTTTTTCAGTATAAGAAAACGTTGCCTTGTACCCCCTTCGCCCTTTTCACAAATGAATCCTTTTTCAGCATTTTCGTACGTCTTCCCGTTTGCTTTGAAGCCAGTCATGTCTATGTCTACCACGACGCTTTCCTTTTTCCATGCAATGCCGTGCGTCATGTAGTATGCAGAGAAGACCCTCTCAAGCTCATCTACGTTCTCATATGTAATTGACTGAAGAAGCCTGTTTATTCCGGATTGATCAGCGAAACGGTCCTTTCCTATCAATTCTTCCGCTAATACAGTATCTGGGACAAGCCTGCTGTTTATGGTTACTGTGTGCTGGCATCCAGCGACTATCGACGCCAAAAGCTCAACGACCTTATCGTAAGGCGTGTACTTTACTGTCTTCATGTTTATATGTACGTTTTCCCTTAACAGAGGTAGCAGGCCGCTCTCGCTTCCAAACTCCATAACGGGAAGTATGAAAGAGTTCAGCAGCCCATTTGCACCTTTCTCTGTAACACCTATGTTAGCTAGGTTGTTCATTGAGGTCAGGAGGGAAAATGCGAGGCCTGCTTATTTATCTATTGCTTCATACACTTTGCTAAGGATTTTGCACAAAACTTAGGTATTCAACACAGCTTGCCGATAAGAAAAATTTATATATAAATAAAATAATAATAAATAATAATGAACTATATAGAAAGAACTCCGAATGAGTTAAATCTTTTGCCCGGAGAGCAAATAATTTTAAGGTTGGATGAAGTTATAGAAAATAAAAGGTCTTCGCATAAAGTTCTGAGCGTTCTTTTAATATTAATTGGAATATTCTTGTTAGCATTTTATGTAGGAATCATTTTAATAGCAGCGGGCATATACCTGTACCTCAAAGGAAGAAGAGGTAATGAAATACAGACCACTGGCCGTGTCTACCTATTAACAAATAAAAGGGCAATTGAACGAGAAGCGGATGGAACAATAAAGCAAGTAAGTCTCTTTGAGTCTACACCTTCTCTGAGGAATGTAAGGCTAGAATCAATATCTACGACCACAGAAGGTAACGACAAATTTGCTTCTACAGTTACGACACAGGTTGAAATTGGTGATGTTATATTCATAAAAAATGGAAAAGTAGAAGTGGAATTTAATAACATACAAAGCCCTAGGGATGTAGTATCTACAGTAGAAAATATAATAAAAAGTACGGTGGGTTAGTAAATGCCTAAAATCGATAAAATAGAAGGAGAAGAAGTTGTATGGATGAGAGAAATTCACGTTGAAAAACCAAACGAGACTTATTTACTAAAAAAACTGATATTTAAAAAAACTATATATTATGCATTAACGCGCCAGAAAGCCTATATTCTAGAAGGAAATCAAATAGTTCAAAGCGCTGATGTTAGTAAGGCGGTAATCTCGATAGTTAATAAAAGAAAACGAGCTGTTTCATTACATGGATCAATTCCTATAACTAAGGAAATTGGGGATGTTATATTTATGCAGAATGGCGAAGTATTAATTACATTTGAGGAAGTTCCGGACGCTGATACGCTTGTTAAAATTTTTGAATCAATAAGAAAGTCAGAAAAATTAGAAAACTTTCCTGTTTCCCAGCCAGAAACTAGCATAGCTAAAGAGGTGCAAGAGAACGTGATATGGAAATACGGTCCAGTCTACATATATAACGATAATTTGTGGAAACTTAAGAAAGGCTATATGGGGGTTAAAGATTCTTTTGCGTTTATGTTTAAACACAAAAAAGTTAATTATATAGTTACAAATAAGCAGGCTAAGATTGTTTCTGAAGACGGATCAACAACTTATGCGCAAATAGATCTTCAAGATTGTGTGGTTGTTTCTCAAAACAGTTCTATGATGCCTATATATTATTTAGGACCGTTAAGAGAAGAAACACCTAGAAAACACTGGGATGATAAGGTGATGGCCGGCGACGTCATTTTTGTAAAAGACGGCAAACCCGTAATGGCTTTTGAAGAAATTCCTAATCCCGATATTTTAGTTGATATGATAAACAACTTGCAAAAAAGTTATTCAAAGGGGTAAGATATGTCCACAAAAGAAAAAGATAAGGATGTGGAGCTTCAAATAAAAGTAGCGGCTTTTAAACAGGGATTAAAGGACGCAGGTATTGATATAGAAGTAAACGGAAATCTTTATGACCTACCACCAGGTGTTATTGAAAATATACAAAATTGTCAAGATGAGAAGGCCGCATATGCGTACGGACAGGCATATGGGCAGCTGATGTCCCTCCAAAGGGACAAAGAGTATGGAATGGGAATCTAATTGTCTAGCGCGGGTGTTATCGAACCATTATATTTAAGTGTTATTGAACTAGATGAAAGAGATTTCGGTGAAGGAGATCAAGTATTAGAAGGTGTTTATACTAATTTTTATTTTTCAGAAAAAAGTTTGTCTACGCACTTTTTATTTTTAGGAAGCACGGGCACAGGAAAAACCAATGCGATATTTCAATTTGTAGATATAATAAAAAATAAGATGTTAAACAAAGACGACGTAATGATAATATTTGATACAAAGGGCGATTATTATTCGCGTTTTTTTGATAAAAATAGAGGAGATATTGCGATCTCAAACAGAAGCTCAGATGAAGTTTGGAATATATTTGAAGAAATTAAACAGGATGATATAAGCAGATGGGAACAAGATGCGTATGAAATATCTTTAGAAATTTTTGACGAAAGTTTGCGTAACTCGAAAGATCAATATTTTCCAATGGCGGCGCTTGATGTAACAAGAGCCGTTATAATAACTTTGTTGCGTAACTCGGTAAAAAACGGTTTTCAAGTAACAAATGAAGATCTTTATAAAGCTTTAGCTCTTAACAGCGCAATTGGATTGAGAAATCTAATAACTACATACCCCGACCTTTTAGGGGCCGCAGTTCATATATATAATCCAGATTCTGCCCAGACACAAGGGGTTTTAGGAGAAATAAAACAGGTAATAGAAAGAATATTCAGCGGAAAATTTGGCCAGCCTGGGAGTTTTTCCGTAAGAAAATTTATCAAGGAAAAAGGAGGAAAAACGCTGTTCTTAGAATACGATTTAACTTATGGAAAATTACTAACGCCATTGTACAGGCTTATAATTGATTTAGCTATAAAGGAGTCTCTCGGAAGAGAACTAGGTGGAAAAGGGAACATTTATTTCATAATAGACGAATTTGGACTTTTACCAAATCTCTATCATATTGAAGACGCAATAAATTTTGGCAGAGAGATGGGAGTTAAATTTCTAGTCGGCACCCAGAATGTCGAGCAGATAATAGGTTCATATGGGACAGAAAGAGCAAAAAGTATATTGTCAAATTTTGGAACGGTTTTTAGTTTTAGACAAAATGACAAGAGCTCTAAAGAAATTGTATCAGATAGATATGGTGAGTACAATGCTCTCGTTACTAAGAAACCTATCATTCCAAATGAACCCTTTTTTAGAACTATAGTCAAGTCCCAAGTTATTGAACCTCTTGTGCTCAGCCTACTAAATACGGGACAATCCATTGTTTGTATTAGTGGGAAAGAGCCTCGTTATTTTACCTTTAAAAAAGTCATTTAATTGTTGAGCGTCCTGCCGATATGTGACACTGTCAACCTAACTTCTACTTCTCATATATACAAATTTTTGATCTGATTCTCTAATCATTTTGAGCCAGCCCTATGATCGGGCTGGCAAGAAGTCATTCTAGTTCTATGCAAGGAAAAGAACGGCTCCCGTCGATAGTAAAGAGGAATAGGATCTTTAGGCATAGGCGTACAGCATTCCGTAAAAGGGTCAATTCATTTTTTCTTTATATGTCTGGATTATCATACAGGGATATTGCATATAATATAAGCTATGTAGATGTATCCTATGAAGCTTTAAGGAAATTTATTAAGAGGATAAAGAAGTGCATAATAGTAATAAAGCCTGAAAAGAAGCATAGAGATACTGTAGCAGTGGATGAGACTAAGATCAAAGTCATTGATATCCAACTCTTTGTATGGAATGCGATAGATGTAAGGACAAAGGAATTACTGGCATACAGGGTATCAAGAACAAGAAGCATAATAGATGCTCTTATACTTCTTAGAGCCATGCTGCTATGCGGTGATAACAAGCCTCTTGTCATAGATAGAGGTCCGTGGTATCTCTATGCATTGAAAAGATTAGGCTTAGAATTCAAGCATGTAACATTTGGCAAAAGAAATGCTATAGAGAGGTTCTACAGAACTCTGAAGAAGAGAACAAAGCTATTCTGCAACAATATTAATGCAAAAAGGCATGGTATCAAAGCATTAGAATCATTTATTGCGCTATTCTGCTTCTGGTATAACTTCTGCATGTATCATCAATCATTGGGAGGTGAGCCTGCAAATGTGAGCTTATGTTCAGCATTAATATATTTTTATTTTGGTTGTTTAAAATAAGCTTTTACCCTGGGCCTCGTAAGGTACCAGAGTATCAGTATCCCCATTACTGTGCCCAGCGGGAAATCGATCAGCTCTATTATGGCGCCTATCATCATAAGAATTCTGCCCCAGTTTTTGCCTGTGAGGAAAGCTACCGCAAAAATCAGCGATAAAGCTCCTGCAACGACAAAAGCTATACCGACGATAGCAAAAACTCCTCCGGCAGGAGCTAACGTCATACCGAGGAAAGTCATGCCAACCCAGAGAGAGATGGCTGAAAATATTATCTGTATTATTCCGAGCACGGTAACGCCAGCAGGTCGTGGTATGTAAGAAGGAGGATAGGGCGCAATTTTAAATGATCCGCACACAGGGCAATATATGTATTCATGAGGAACCGGTTGCCCGCATTCCTGGCAGTAGTATGTTTGGCTTGTTGTTGAAGGTTGAGCTGCCTGCTGGTTTGTTACGTTTTGTGCGCTTTCTGCAGTTTTTTGTTGATCATTTGCAGGCTGTTCAGAGGCTTCTAAGGGAAATTTATAGCCACATTTTATGCAGTAGACTGCATCATCAGGGTTCTGAGCTCCACATTTGGGGCAATATTTGGTCATAACGTTGTTGTTTTGGACGTATAATAAAAAGGTTCGCCTGTGCGTAAAAAGGAATTGGGCATTAAAACTGTAATGAGATGAAAACTTGCACCGTCAGTAAATGTCGATTAACAAGCGCAGACATTTTTTGTTTGTTAATGATTAACCATTTTGTGTGAAAATATGTACATTTACATACACGACGTTATATACAATCGTTGATAAATATATCTTATGAGAGTCCCAACGTGTAAATTTATAATGATATGGTCTTTTAGCTGGGGGCTTGGACTGATAGCGATATTTCCCGTGCTGAACTATTTAACGCCGTTTCTCAATCCAGCTTATAACAACGCGTACACTCCTGATGTATTCTGGCGCCTTGTGCTTTACTGGCACGGGGCAATATTCGTTCCGTTAATAGTGGCGTTAGCGGCCCTTATGTGTTCTGTCTTTGATCTGTATCAGATGAAAGGCTTTCCCGGCCTTCTGATAAGGGATTCTGTTTTTATAGGAGGGATCATAGCTATACCTCTTGCCGGCGTAGCTGGAATATTCGATGTCTATGACAGGTTTCTCTTCGGAATACCGCTGTGGTCTCAGATAGTTGCTTTTCTTGTGGGGGATGAAATAGCTTTGGCTCTGATAGCGGCGTTTGCGGTGAAGGCATTTCAGGTCAGCTCAAAATCTTTGAAGGCAGTTAACTCGTTCATGGCGTTTGCTGTTTTCCTTACCCTTATCTCAGCTTTTATGGGTCACATAGCTGGATGGATTACATGGTTCGGTCCATGGCCTTCTTTTGTGGGCAATTACATAAACCAGACAATGTATCCTGTCCTTGGCTACTACAATACAACAGCTGTAATAACGTGGACTGAAGATGTAGTGACGTCTCATTCGCATCTCATGCTCCCCGTAATAATGGCTGGAATAGTAGTGATAGTTGCCTTTGTTTACGGTCTTTTGAACGCTTCAAAAGGCGTCAGATACCTCACTTATGCAGGAATTACGATCATGGCAGGAGCCATGCTTGCTGCCGCTGTGATCTACATAATTTCTGGCGTTGGAAACTATTCAATACCTACTCTTTTTTCTTCCGGTCCCAGCGACATAAACGGGCTTGCAATGGACGACGCAATAACCGGGATCATAGGATGGGGTGCCCTTCTTATCATGATAGCGCTTATCTGGCATGCAGGGGGAAAGGGCATGCTCAGGGACCCGCTTTTTATAAGCCTGATAACTGGATGGATTTTAATTTACCTTACAATACCCGTTACGGGATACTGGATAGAATTTCATGAGACGTTCTTTGGAGCAGCGGGTGCTCTTCCAGGTGCTCCCGGGGCCGCTTTTGATTTTGCTTATACAAGGTTTCATCAGGACTTTGGATTTTTCCTTTTACCAGCGCTTGTAACTGCGATCGTAACTTTTGAAATATACGGTATCAGCGGGAAAGAAAGAGCGCTCACAGGTTACCTGTTCATCTCCGGGGAAATCCTATCTTTTGTTGCTGGAGAGCTGTATTCCCTCGTATTTCTTTCGGCTCCTTTACTGATACTTGCGGGTTTTGGCGTTGCGCTCATGGCAGCAGGAGGGATAATAGGGATAAGGTACATGATCAGATGCAAAAAAGGCTGCCCGCGATCCGAAGATGCAGGTTTCCTGATGGTACATTTAAAGTCATGATATTTTTTGTTTTTTAGGTTTGTGCAAGCCGAACTCTGGATGTAATTGTCATTGTGTTTCCCAGCCCGTAATTCTTCACCTTTTCAACATCAATTCCGTTCTTTTTGCATATATCTTCGATAAACTTCATCATAAACCAGCCACCCATATGTATAAGCAATGAAGCGCCAAGCCTTGACAGGGGGTTACCCGCGCCCTCAGAATAAGCGTCGCGCGCAGCCATTTTTGCAAGGTGTCTGTAGGATGCATAATAGACCGCAAGCTGGGATTTTGTCAGCTTCAAAGATTTTAGCTCCCTGTTCTTTATCAGCCCGAGCGGCACGTTCTGCATAGGGGTTACCGTAAATTCAAAGGGTCTGCCATCAACCTCAGAGTTGCTCAGCCTGTTTATAAGAGCTACAGTTTCCCAGTTATCTTCGTCTGTTTCCTCCATCTGTCCAACCTGAACGGTAAAAGCTGGTCTCCAGTAATACCTGTTTAAGTTGTAAACGCCCATCCAGACTATCTCCTGCCAGCTGCCGTCAGGACCTACCCTGAGGGGCAACGTTTTGTTCGGCATGTGAAGCTTGGCAAGCCTTTCGCTGCCTGTTTCAAGACCAACCTGTATGCCTATCCAGTTATCCGGCCCAGCTTTTATAATTTCTGAAACCTTCTTTATGAGGTCAGGATAACCAGCCGGTATAGATATCCTCCCGTGGGTTGGATTTGTATGGGAAATATTCTTTACCGACATGACCCCTTTAAAAAGTTCTGTAATCGCTTCAAAGTTTGGTTCGAACCTGGGACCGTGCATGTAAGCGAATATTTCATCTGAATGTAACCAGGCTGACTGCAACCCTGCTTTTGCGTTTACCTCTATTTCCCTTTTTATTTTTTCAACGCTATAATACCTGAGGGGCCTGAGCGTTACCTCGCAAAAATCGCAGCCAATGCCACAGCCCCTCATAACTTCTGTGAGCCCTTTCATAGATGGCCTGACAATTTCAGGTATTTCGTCAAGAGTCGGGTACATCCTGGTGCCAATCCTGCGTGAAATGAACCTTTCATCAGGTTTGCTGAACCTCCTGAAGCTCTCATCATAAGAAACGTAGCCGTTAAAAAACAGGTTCCTGTCTATGCTACCCTCCGATATCTGCTCAAAAAGTTCGGGGGCCAGGTCGTCGATTTCACCCTGTACGGCGTAATCTACGTCAAACCTGTCAAGCTCTTCCGGCATCACGGTAAACTCCCATACTCCAGGGCCTCCAACTACAAGCTTTGATCTCCCTTTTACAGCGTTTATCTTTTTTAAAAGGAACTCCCACTCTTTTTTAACCCAGGCTTCATCATTTTTCCCGAGCAGCGCAGCGAAAGACATGGTTAACGGTCCAAAGCCAAGCGGATCCATGGTAGAAATGCCTATGACCTCGGTATCTTCACCTATAAATCTGTCTATGTAGTCAAAATGTGGCACAGCAACTTCTTCTCTCCTGTTTCTCTTAAGCAGAGAAGCTTCTATCTTTCTGACCGAATACGGGCTGAACATAGCCTCGCCGTTTTCCATGGGTGGAGACTCACTTCCCTTTAAAAAAGAATAGAGAAAGCCAGGTATCGAACCTGAGGGAGCACAGGGTAGAAAATCAAGTAACGGAAAGTTTCTGTAGTTATAAAGTAAAGTAAGATCAGAAATCAGAACATATTTGGCCATCTCATCACCTCAGAAATTTGGTTACGGGTAAGCTTCTTTTTGAAAAGCTGCAGGTCATGAGTTTCAGTTCGTACAAAGTCAGGAATGATACAGTAACAAAAGATTTTTCAGGCTGTTTGTGATCGAGCCCATCATAGCGCTCTTTTTTACATAAAATAATCATTGAACTTGTTTTTTCTTTTTTCATAAAAATCTTTGACGGGAAATTTTTTAAAAAAACTGACGTTTTATGTTAAACCACGGTCGCTTTTTATGGTCTTTTTTAGACGTTTTTTACAGGAATTCGGTTTTAGAATGAAATAGTGTGCGGGGTAATCTTCAACCTCATGAGCCATTTTATAAGCCGCGAGGCCTTAAACATCTCTGTGTTTTGCGCGTAAAAATTGGTTGTATTAAAAGTTCAAGCTCTAAACTAGGGAAGAAAGGCTTTCTATCTTTTTTGCAAGATCGATGTCCTTTTCTGTAACTCCTCCCTCATCGTGCGTCGTTAAAGCTACTCTTACTTTATTATATGAAATAAATATATCCGGATGGTGTTTAACCGACTCGGCAACAGGCGCTATGATGTTAACGAACTTTACGGACTGCAAAAAGTTATTAAAAACATATTCCTTGTAGATTTCATTATCTTTGTATGACCATTCTTTCATTGAACCCAGGGCTTTTTTTATATCATTTTCGGTCATCTTTACCATATTTAATAATATCCAAAATTTATTATATAAAATATTACCAATTTTTGTTAACCTTTTGCCTTCAGCTGTTGAATGGGGCCAACTGATTAAAAGCCTTTGCATCAATTATCTTAAATAATATATTATTACTGATCTTTCTTTAGAAAGTTAGTAATGTATTTCACTGTTTTGCGCATGGGCATACTTCATAAATTTTTTCAATATCTTTTTTCCTCACAGCCGGGCAATTAACGGCAAAATGGGCAACCATAGTGGCTACATCGACTAAATACGGAAGGGCTTCATACGTTTTTGAAAATACTTCTTCCGCGTTTTTTATACAAATAAAAGTTAGGTAAGGAGCTTTATTGCCTGAAAAAGTTTTTATGATCGCCTTAATTGAACCGCTAAGGTTTTCCGCTATTTTAAAAAACGGTTCTCCGATAGGCCCACCTAAGTAATAGGACTCTGGATCGTCATTAAAGATAAAATAAAGCCCATCTTCAGCGGGCTGCCAGTTCTGAGTGCCTGAAACAAATGTCCATCTACCTTCAATGCATTGATAAACCCCAGGCTTCTTAAAACTGGAAGACGTCTTTTCAGCCTGGGCCGAACTTTTGTTGAAAATTTCCTTTAAAAGCTTGTCGATTATCTTTGCCTCCTCATCGTCCATTTAGTGTTGTTTTTAAAATTCTGTATTTATTTATTATTTGAAAATGTTATTTAAAACGGTCTAATTTTTTTAAAAAAATCGCCATTAAAACCGGTTAATATATACATTCGTACGTTTAAAGTGTATAAATTATTCTATTTTTAAATTTAAAAACTTCAGAATAGTTTTTAGCTGATGCCAAATCTTGGAAAGAATTCTAAAGTCAGAAAAACGAGCTCTGCAAGAAAAAGGAATAGCGACGAAAAGGTAACTCAAGTCACAGTTCTGAGATCTTACTTCCACTTATTCTGCCATAAAAGGAGCTTTGTAGCTATTTCTTTCAGTTCCTCCCCTTTATCCGTCAAAAAGTATTCTACCCGTGGAGGCGAGTCGTTTGTTACTTTTCTTTTAATTATACCGTCTCTCTCCATTTCATCAAGCCTTTCACTTAAAGACCTTGAGCATATGCCGTTCAGTTTCTTTTTTATTTCGTTAAACCTTAGAGGTCTTTCTTTGTCCAGGAGCAACACAATTTGAAAAGTCCACGGTCTAGAGATTCTGTTAAACTTTTCTATTATGTCTCGATCTAACTCTCTTTCTCTATAGCTCACTTTTTAAATTTATAAAAAAATATGAAAATAAACCTTTTGTTAAAAGTATTCTTTTGAAATAAATTCATCGGCATAAGCCTTTTGGATTTTTTAAAAAAATATAGAAAGGCAAAAAAACGCTGTGCTCTCTGGAATTTTATATTGAATTGTGAACATGAAATATTTTATGAAGGGGCGGTCAACGTAATACTGGACGGTGAGGTAAACGGAGTTGTCGATATATGGAGGTGCAGAAAGTGTAACAAAGTCCATGCAGATGCCCGGCTCGTAGGCGAACCGAAGCTCCCGGAGAATGTTGGAACAGGAGTTATGGACGATTTAAAAAAATGGGGAATACTTGTCTGCAGAAGTCAGAATAAGTTAGAATGGAGCGTTTTGCCCGCAGGTAAAGAATACCTGCACCGCTGTGAAGTCTACGGGGACGAAAGACTCTTTATAGATGATGAAGGGAATGTAAAATGTGAGAATGGTCATGAGCACGCGTTCTTATTCATTGAAAAAAGCAAAAATTCGAGCCTTGTAGTGAGATGAAAAACATGTTAAAAGTTGTAATAAAAAGCGTTGAGATGGAAGACATGGCTGGATATCTAAAAGGCAACGTTATAGTCGATAATAAGAAGTACAGTTTCAGATGCATACTTTTTGGCAACATAGGAGGTCAGAACGTCTCTGTGCGACTTTCGCCACAGGCAAGAAAATGGCTCAGCAAAAGGGGTTACGATGCGAATAAAATCGAGGACGAAATACAGAAGCTGATCGTTGAAGGAGAATTTGTTCAGGCCTAAAGGAAAGGTTTCAGGTTATATAGTAACTTTTTCCTACATGCTTTCTACGGTATCGCCTTTACCCCTTGCGGTGTTGAGGGAAAGCCCTTTAATATCGCTTTTAACCATCATGGCTATAATTCCAGTTTTCATGATGGTTTACTACGCAATAAACATAAGCTGGGATGCAGGTGGACTGTTTACAGTTTCCAGCTTATTTAACAGAACTGCTGGCAGGATTCAGCTGTTGATGTGGACGCTGAGCTATTCCCTTTATGTTGTCTATACAAGCTTTTTTATTCCGTTTTACGTTTTGCATATGGGGCTTTACCAAGGAATTCTGGTCTCCTTTTTTATATTTGCTGCAGCTTCAGCCTTGACTTTTCTCAACCTGTCTCCTTTTGCTTTTATCGTGCTGGCGTTTTTTCAGATTCTTCTGATCATCCCTTTTGGATGGAAGATACATATTGGGTTTGTCCAACAGCCTGTACAGGATCTGTTCGTAAACGTGCTTAACTCAAGCCTGCTTCTCATATGCATAACCCTGGTTCCTTACTGGAACGGGGAAAGAAAGAGCTCAAGGCTCATGTTTTTAGCCCTCGCAGTTGCTTCAGCTGCCCTGCTTGCAGGAGGGTTCTACATTCCTCCTGATCTGATAGTGGAGGCTTCATCGATAGGTTATTTCTCGCTGATACTTGCTGAATACAGAGCGATCAGGGACCTGTACAGGTTCAAACTGCAGAAAAAAATGTCAGATATGATAATTTTTTCATGTATGCTCCTGGCTATGTTGATAGGTTCAACTGCTGTCTGGAAGTTCTATTATATAGCTTCAGGGATCTCGATCATGCTGCTTTACCCTGCGCTTTTTGTTTCATTTTTATCAGTATGGAGGCTGAGAAAGGGTAAAGCAGCAGCTCTGTTTTTTGTATTGTCCGGGATACTGATGCTTTACGCAGAGTACTCCGCGATTACTTTTTATCTGGTTTAACAAAGTTCTGTTCATAAACAGGAATCAAAACAGCTATTATGGCATCTATTCTGGCTCTTTTCTTCTTTATACTGGGGTTTTTAGCAGCAGAAATTCTGTAGATGTTTGATAAAGCCATCCTCGGATGCAGCGGTACAGGCCTTTCATTCATTCCTCTTATTATGAGCCCCTCTTTTTCTGCACTTTCAGAGAAAGGGAGTTCTTCACCGTTTAGAAGCCTGAAATAATAAAAAATATCATCATAATCAAGCTGCAGAAGGCGGGACAGCTCAAAAGCCAGGGCGCTCAGCTTTTCCCGGTCAGAACTCGTCTTCAGAGTAGACCCGTTCGTCAAGGTCTTCCATCGGATTTGCCTCTTCAACGTTGTCTATAAACTGTTCAACGCTTTCTTTATCTGTAAGTATGTACTTCAGTTTCCCCTTTGACATCGCGTATGAGCCTGGGCACAGGAATCCATCTCTTACTGCTATGGCGTCCGGCTTCATCTTAAGTATGTAGAACATGGCAAACTCTTTGCTCTTCATGTACCCAGGGTTCTGGACTTCTTCTACAACCCCTCTCGAATCGTCGTAAAGCCCTATCAGCTCCGCTTCATCAAGAGGTTTTAACCTGTGGTACCTGTCGTAGGTAACAGCTATTTTCATTTATCTATAACAGCGTTATAGAGCGTATAACCGTTTGGATACTTTTTGGCAATCACGGTTTTAATAATACATAAAACTTTTTGCCGAAAAAATCCAGAACAGTAGACAGATTGTTATAAAATCATGCCAGACGGTTCAAATTTTTTCTCGAAACTTTACAAGGCAATTCTATAGCATGCTTAAAATCATACATAAAAAATCAGCAAAAGGCTGAACGTTCTTGCAGGATAAAAAGACCTTTTTGATTAAACAAAAAATTCAGACTAAGTATAAAAAATCCATCAAGTTTAAATAATATACTTAGTATAAAGCTCATCATGAGCATCGCGTATTCGCTGTGGTTGTTCGTATACAGGTTAATACTTGGAATCACTCTCGTGATACATGGATACCCGAAGCTTAAGGATCGAGCCAGGAGCTCAGGTCAGTGGATGCAGAGCATGGGGATTCCAGCATGGACAGCTTTCCTTGCAATGCTCGTCGAAGTTGCAGGAGGGGTGGCCATTATAGCGGGTTTTCTGACAAGGCTGGCTTCACTGTTCGTGGCTGTTTTTATGATAGCGAACATTATAATGAAAAAGACGAAGATGAAAGCGTCTTATGTGTCTCTTGACAAACCAAGCTATGAGATCGATATGCTTTATCTTTTGCTTGCCATAACCCTGCTGGTTACAGGACCCGGGATAATATCTCTGGATAACGTCCTTGGAATTTCAGCGCTCTGACGCTGAGCATTAGCTTTAACGCTTTTTATAAAAATTGTTTTTTAACTTTTCGTGGGTTAAGGGGGCAAAAGTCCCATTTAGCGATTAATGAACAGCATCCACATGTCAAAGTACGGCTATGAACCGGAAGCCCTGATAGCAAGGTCAGGGTAGTTCACCCACAACACGTTAGGAAGCTGAACTGCATCAAAACGCTCGAGCTCATGATAAAAACTGTTTTAGTCTTTAACCATTGAAGATTCTATCATTTCAAGATCAATCCTTTCGGTTTTCTGGTTAAAGGTTCCGAATGCTACTGCAACTATGAGCATGACAAGCCCCATCAGTCCAAACGTTTTCACAATGCCCATAACCCCTATGAGAGTGGGGAAAATAAGCGTCCCTGCGTATCCTCCGAGCCTTCCAGATCCAAAAACTGCGCCGCTGAGCAACCCTCTGTACAGCGTTGGAGGTATTTCAAAAGAGTAAATCGATATCCCTGTATAGGCGGCACCACCAGCTCCCCAGATTGTAAGAACGCCTGCAGTAATAACGGAAATGACACTGGTCCCCGACATGTATACGATAACTGTCGCTGCTATCGCAACAGCTGTTCCGATTACTATGAGCCGCTTCCTGCCAATAACGTCAACCAGCTTGAAAGCCAGCACACAGCCTAAAATGTACATGATCCACTGAGCTGTTCCTATAATAAGCGATTCAGAACGTGGCATGCCGTATATCCTGATGAGCAAAGAAGGCAAATAGCTTGCGAAAACTGCCAGAATCATGGTCCAGATAAACAATCCGATAGAAAGTGTTGCCGTCACGTAAATGGCCCTGCGCGTTAACCTGTTCAGCGTGTTATCCTTTGTTCTGCTTTTTACCCATCTGAAGCTTTCCTTTATTCTTCTTCTCAGCAAAAGAGTTAAAACAGGTGGAATGGCGGCCAATCCGAGCAATGGTCTCCACGCTTCTAGGCCAAGGTTCAGGAGCGGCAAAGCGACGACGGTGGCCATGGCCGCTCCAACAGCCCATAAAAGCGTCTGAGTTGATAGCAGCGCACCGCGTTCTGATGGTTGCGATTTTTCAGCTATGAGCGATCCGCTCGCGGGTATGTCGCCTCCTATGCCGATTCCCACTAAAAACCTGCTCAGCAGTAGCATCTGTATGTTAAGCGAAACGGCGCTCAGGATTGATGACAGAACAAAAAATAAAAGCACGTTAAGCACTATGGCCCTTCTGCCTATTTTATCAGCAAGCCAACCAAAAATTATGGCTCCAATCACAGAGCCTATAAAAGGAGCTGAAACCACCAGACCTGTGAACAGGGAACTTAGCCTAAAATACGGTACCAGAGAGAGCAAAGCTCCGCTCTGCAGGAGCAGGGCAAAACCATCTGAAAAAGAACCCAGCCCTATAACTAGAGCCAGGTACATGTTTTCGCTTTTTAAACCTTTGAACTGTTTCATTTTTAAACAGGTTGTACCCCAAATATATATGCTCTAATTCAAAATTTTGAAGAATTTATGATGGGTTAAAGCTATAAGTGGTATAGCACGATCTGTTAACAGGTACAATCTTTTAGCTGCAATCCGTAAATTTATCTCCTTGTTTGCATCGTACTGAATTTGTTTATCGGCCATTCTAAAGGAACATTTAGCATCTTAACGCATGTAAGCTCTCTTGATCTGAATTACATGTTCTGAAAGCTTCGCCATTAAGGATTGTGTGTGCCAGGTTAGAGTAACTAACGAAAGCCCGTTTCAAATGATAAAAATATAAACATAATTTTAAAATATCAAGGCTGTTTTTTAAACAAGCATTGAAAGAGTTTTGGTTCATGGGACATAACTTATATTTGGACCTTCTTTATTTTCCTTTTACGCTTCTCAGCATATCTTACGTTTTGGATGGAATCATAATAGGCGGAAGGTTCCACGTTATGGTCGATATTTCCCTTATATTGGCTTATTTCTCTGGACACGGAATAGCATCGCACTTTATAAACGAAGCTTATTCGAGACGTTTTACAAACAAAGAAATCTCGGATATAAAGATAGTCGGTTATGCAGCACTGATAATCAGCGTTATCTTGGGGCTTTACGCTTTGGTGCTGCTTAAATGGAATCCTTACCTTTTAGCTGTAGGGATTCTTGAGGTGTTTTTCCTTATAACATACAACCATCCGGCGACCATTTATCTTCATAATGATATAACGGTGGGGATAGCTGTGGGCGCTCTTCCTGCGCTCGCAGGATACATAGCTGCAACCGGATATCTAACTTTGGTATCGTTTTTGCTTGCTGTAATCTGTTTTCTGATAGTTATGCTTGAGATAACCCCCAGCAGGTTCATAAAAAAGTGGAGAAGGATGTCAAGCGAACCTGAGAAGATAGTGCTGAAAGATGGAAAAGAGGAACCAATAAGCCTAAAGGATCTTGTGGAAAGGCCAGAGAGGGTAATAAAGATAATGCTCGCAATATCTTACGTCATGCCCATATTCCTTTTCTTTCTGCTAAAATGATTATTTAACTTTGCGGGGGTTAAGGGGGGCGAAAGTCCTCTTAAGCTGTAGATAGCCCCCTTAGAAATGTTTTTTAAAGGCTTCAGAACATGATCTTTACAGGCTGATGCTAACTCTGAAAAGAACGCAAGGTCAGGGTAGTTCACGACGTTATAATTCATTAAAGGTTTTATAAAAGATCCGGGATGTAAAGCAGGTGGGTTTTAGAAAGATATACTGTGAGGTAAGTAGCAGAGAAATAAAAGTCCCTGAAAAAATAGACAGAATAGTAAGCCTCAGTCCCGCTATCACTGAAACCCTTTATCTGCTCGGGCTGGGTGACAGAATAGCCGGTGTGACAGCTTATGACGTACACCCGCCTGAAGCTCTAAATAAAACAGTAGTTGCAGGATACAACAGGGTTAGCCTTAAAAAACTAAAAGAAGTTGATCCGCAAATAGTTTTTGCAACAACCGGCTACCAGAGAGACCTCGCTCTGAAAATATCTGAGCTGTACCCTACATACGTGATTGAGCTTCCTGTTTCAGTAGCTTCAATAATTGACATGGTTGTTAAGGTCGGAGACGTTACGGGCGAATTTGAAAAAGCCAGGATCATTTCTAAAGGTCTCGTTCAAAAGGTTTCAGAACTTTCAGATTCTTTAAATGGTAAAGTTTACGTGGAAATAGATCTTGGAGGTCCTGTAACTTTTGGCGCTTTAAGTTATATAACTGATGGGGTTGAAATGCTTGGTTTGAAAAACATTTTTGGAAAAGATTTTGTTGAATGGGAGGTTCCAGATTTTAAAAGAGTTGTTGAGGAAGACCCGGATTTCATAATTTATGAACCAAAAATGTTCTCAAAAACAAGCAGGGAAGATGTCATAAAAATTTTGCGTTTGCGAGGCTGGAACGCGCTCAGGGCAGAAGTCATGATAACTCCTGGGCCTTATGATTTTCTGGCCCATCACGGGCCCGGTTTTATAAATGAAGCCATGCCTTGGATAGTTAAGAACGCTTTGCAATCTGAACAGCGTAACAGATAAGATCAGCGGCTACCGCTTTTTATGTTTGTGCTGTGTACAAAGGTTGGCTCGTAAGGATGCAGGTTCTTGCTGATGTTGTTGATTGCAGTTGTTGCCTGCGCAAAACCGATTACCAGAAGCTTTTGCTTTATTCCTTCACGAGGGGCCGCTATGTCGCCTGCGGCGTAGATTTTCGGGTCTGAAGTCATACAGTTAGAATCTATCAGTATTCCGTCCGGGTTCACATCAACTCCCCAGCTCTTAGCAGATCCTAGGTCAAGCTTGTACCCGAGCATCATAAGCATAGACTGGGCTTCTATTTCGAGTGTAGAGCCGTCATCGACCCTGCTGAGAAAAACCCTCTCAAGAGATTCGTTGCCGGCTACGCTTTTTACAACGTAAGGCACAACGAACTTAACGCCTAGCTCTTCAAGTTTTTTCAGATTGGACTGTGCCGCCCGGAATTCGTTTCTCCTGTGAACAAGGTAAACAGTTTTTGCTACAGAGGAGAGCTCAAGCGCCCAGTCAACGGCTGAATCCCCTCCTCCAACTATTACGACGTCTTTTCCCCTGAAGTCTTCTTTGCTTTTAACGAAATAATACACGCCTTTACCTTCATAAGCATCGACATCAGGAAGGCCTAGCCTGTTCGGCACGAAGTTTCCAAGGCCTGGCGTAAGGATCACGTACCTGCCGGCGTAATCGCCCCTGGACGTCAAAACCCTTCTTATATCGTTTTCTTTAGTGATAGAAAGGACCTTCGCGTTAAGCACTGATTTGACATCTACTGAATTCATCTGTTGAATCAGCCTGTCCACCAGATCCCTGCCCGTAACTGCAGGTATACCTGGGATGTCAGTTATGACCTTTTCTGGGTAAAGGTATACTGCCTGTCCTCCAAGGCTTTCTGAAGATTCCAGCAGTATTGTGTTAAGGCCTCTGAAAGCTGAATAATAAGCGGCCCATATACCAACGGGTCCACCGCCAGCTACGATAACGTCATAAACGGTTTCTTTTTCCATGTTATAACACTGTTATTTACAAATTTTAAAGTTTACGTCTAAAAATTTTTTTAAAGCTTTACGTTAATTGTTTTTTGCGTTCGTAAGCATTTTTTTAGATCAAATATTTACAAATGTTAAGTGTACCGCAAAATTCGTTCTTATAAAACGCGTTTAAACGCAGTAAATCGTTATATTATAATGATTCTAAAATTTACTAATCGTCTTTAGCGCGGAAATTAACGTCAGAAACTTAACAAATGTAAACATAAATATATATAAATTATTTTTCGATTTAAAATCGCATGTTTAAGCTCTCCGGCCGTTTGGCCTTAGTTTCTTCTATGTTTGTCATAGCTCTGATTGTATTGTCTTCAGGTAACGTAATGCTCAATCACGCTCAGACCCTTACAAATGCAGGGATTGTTGCTTACAGGGTTAAAGGCAATGCTAACCTTGCATCCCCTGGAAGTGAGGGTTTCTGGGCTTCCATACCATGGACAGAAGTCCCGCTTTCAGCGAACGTTCCAAATGGTGGTCATACATCATACATACTGGTTAAAATGGCTAACAACGGGACTGATCTGTTTGTGCTCCTTTCATGGAATGCCACCGTACCAAGCCACATGATGTCCAGCGTGTTCTCACTCGGTGGTGGTCCACCTGGTTACCCGCCCCTTTGGTATAACCAGAGCTCGGGACAGTACGTGCCCGCTCCTCCCAGAAGCCTTGAGGAAACAGTTGTAAAGTCATACTACGTCAATTCAACGTACTATTCACAGGACAGGGTAGCAATCATGTGGTACCTCGGTGGCCAGAGCGGAACGCCTAACGACTGCATGGTCGTTGGAAAGCCCAACGGTGGGGCGCTGCAGGCAGGCGGGGCAGCTGATATATGGGATTTTATGATGGGAGCTACATGGAACACAACTCAACCGTTCCATATAGGGGTTGGGTATCCGTTGAGGCCGCTTTCAGATTATTACAGATGGTGGAGTAACAACGTTACGTTTACCGGAGTAAATTACAGGGCTCCTCCTTACGGCTTTGCTCTAAACCTTTACACCAACGCTTCAAACCTTTATGAAGTCGGCCTGGGAACAGGTCTGTTTTACAACGATGTGGCTACAAACCAGACCAACCCGTATGTTGTTCAGGCCAACGCGTACAATACAACTCACACTTGGGTTGTTGAAATGGTAAGACAGATGGGAACGCCGGCAGGAGCTGGAAATTATGAGGTTGACCTTCAGCCAAACTCAACGTATGACGTTGCTTTTGCTGTATGGCAGGGTTATTATGGGGAAAACGCGTTCATAAAATCGATTTCTACTTTTATAACAGTTGATATATCGAATTCACCTCCTCCATCATTCTCTGCAGTTAACGGAGTGCTTTACATCGATCTTGCGTTTTTAGTCGTTGTCATCGCGGGGGCAGCAATAACGTATTTTGCTGTTTCTCGCAAACCTGAGCCGGTGGTCACAAAATGAGCGTTGATGAAGAAAAGAGGAACTTTTTAAAGGGCATGATCGCGCTTGGGGCCCTTATAGTTGTTGGAGGACTGGCAAAGCCCATCCTTGATTACGCTACAGTAAGCGGGGAAGTAGTAACAACGTTTCCAAAGGTGAAGGTAGCAAACATATCTCAGCTGGAAGTAAACCAGCCGGTCATATTTAACTACCCGCTTTCAAACGAACCAAACTTTCTTGTAATGCTTTCGCAGCCGGCAGAGTATGGTATAGGGCCGCAGAAAAACGTAGTAGCTTTCAGCGCTATTTGCGAGCATTACGGCTGCATATACCACTTCAGGACTTCTCTTGCCCCCTACGGAGGGCCTGATGTTCCGGGAGGACACTGTCCTTGTCACGGGAGCCTTTACAATTTTCTTGAGGACGCCAAGGTGGTAGGAGGTCCAGCGCCATGTCCGGTACCGCGCGTGATACTCGAGCTCGACAGCTCAACAGGGGATATTTACGCTGTTGGCATGGAACCGCCAACGATCTATTCGCACGGACCTTCGTGTTCTTCAGATGTTTCTTATGATCTGCAAGGGGGAAGCGTAGTCTGATGGACAGCGCAATCGAAAGGATTCAGAAGTGGATAGAAGAAAGGTTCGGGACAAAAGCTGTGGACAGGATTCTGAGGCCAATACCCAATTTTTCTTTCAGGCCAGACTACTGGACAGGGGCAATCCTTGTCACAGGATTCATCATGCAGGGGTTAACCGGTTTTCTTCTTTTGCTTTATTACGTACCTACGCCGGATCAGGCGTGGGCATCAACGCACTATATAGTTTCTTCACTGCCATACGGCAACCTTCTTTTAACGTTTCATCTTTACGATGCTTACGCGATAATACTGATTACTTTTCTGCACATGTTCAGGCACTTTTTTGTTGGAGCATATAAAAAGCCAAGAGAGGCGATGTGGTTCTATGGAGTTATACTCGGGTTGATTACTTTGGGGTTTGGGTTTACGGGTTACCTTCTTCCGTGGACAGTAATATCGAAATCTGCAACTGATGTAGGTATAGGGATGCTGAACTACTTTCCTTTATGGCTCACAGGGCCCGTTAAATCATTCCTTGTAGGAAACGGAACTGACGCTGCAGAGCTTACCAGGTTCTTCGCGCTGCACGTTATACTTTTGCCGCTGTTGCTTGCGCTGGTTCTTTTTCTCAAACTGTACACTTTTGAAGTGCACGGAATAGCTCCACCTTTAGGGCACTCTGAGAATGAAGAAGTTAAAAAAACCTCATGGATGCCTGGCGGAATACTTTACATACTGATGCTTGCCATGTTCTACATCGGCGGTCTTCTGATAATTTCTTCTGTTTTTCCTGCAACCCTGCCGCCTGAGTACTCAGTACAGGCAGCAATGTCGGTAACTCCTGAACCGGACTGGTACTTTTTATGGATATACCAGATACTGAAGCTATCAATATTCGGTGGTCCCAACATAGTTTATGCTCTAATCCTCGTGGGGCTTCTGTTCCTGATACTTTTCCTGGTGCCTTTAATAGACATGAAGGAAGGAAGAAGCCCATCTGAAAGGCCTCTGATCTTTACGCTTGGAATGATAGTTGTTACCTCTATCATGTTTCTTACAGTCTGGGCTTACCTTACCCCGGGTCAAACCATACCTTTCTATCAGGCCGTGATCTACATAGGCGGAATAGCGCTTATTGAAGCCCTTGCGGCGTATGCCGCTTTAAGGAGACACCGCTCATCGGCAGCTTCTGGCAAAGCCCATCCTTCGATCGCCATGGCAGTTCTTGTAACATCTGTAATCGGGGCATCAGCTTCTCTTCTGCTCTTTGAAAAGGGATACCTGATATCCGTTTTGCTCATAGCCGGTTTTATATACGCTGCCATGACATCGATATCTAAAATAGAGAGGCTGAGAAAATGAAAAGAGTACAGCTCTTGCTCGTGGGCCTGTTCATGACGCTTTTGGGCGAGCTGCTGAGCATCGCAGGAATATACCTATCATCCCAGCTTATTATAAATAACGATCCTTTGGCCAGGCTTCTGAGCGGCGTATTCATTGGGTTGCTCCTTATATCGTTCGGAATAATGATAGCTTTTTACAGGTTATCGGGCAGTTCTGAAGCATGATAAAGAACGCAACTGTCCAGGGCGTCGTTAGGCTTGCCGTCCTGGTTACTTATTTTATACAGCTTGTATTCCTCCAGTTGTTCATAAGGTTAGAGCCCACGATGTTCGGTTTAAACATTTCAGCTTTAACACAGAGCGTGATAAACCTTGTGGTAAGGTACACCCCTGTTCTGGTGCTTTTAACCACTGTATTTCTTATATACACTGCGCTGTACGTTTCATCAGCACCCGTAAGGTTTGTATCCCTTATCTTCCTGATGGCGGTGCTTGTAGATACAATTCTGCTTTTCTCTCCTGCTACTGCAATTCAGCTTTACGGAAATACTCTGTGGCTCCTTTTCAACGTCGTGGTTCTGCTGTTGCCGGAGGTGCTGCTTACGATTACTGCTACAGGTTACAGAAACGTTGCTGTAGCAGCGCTGGCCGTTTCAGGTTTTCTGGCATCTTCTTTTTATGTATGGTCTTTTTTGTCAAGGATTACGTTCAGCATTCCGCCAATAGTTCTGATACCCGCATCGATCTACGCCTTTGCAGCATCGTTTGCAGCTCTTTCCGTGTACACAGTCATCAAGTTTAAACAAAAATGGTCATTCTATGTTTCTTTTGCGATTACCGCTTTTCTGACAGCGTTTATCGTTTTTTTCACGTATTCAAACATTCTTGTTCAGAAGATAATCAACATGGTGCTTCAGACTTCCCTTGGGGCCCCAACGCCGCTTCCATGGTTCTTCCCTCTTTTTTCCCTGATGATCTTTCTTGACGTTTACTCTTTTTTAGTTTCCGTCAAAAGAAGGTCCCTTTCAACGCTCTCTGTGGCAGCAGGAGCCACGATGATCTTTACGAGCGTTTATCTGCCCTATAACATGCTTTATGTGCAGCTGTCTTTTTCAGGAGCGCTGTTGATTTATTTGGGACTGGCAGATCAGACGAGCCCAAAGGCCTCCCGTAACCTGGAGCTTGGGATGGCTTCCCTGAGCGCGTCTTCATAGTTTGCCATAGCTCTGCTGCTACCGTTCTTCGCTTCGATCTCAGCAACGAGCACCTTTACCAGTTTGTTGTAAGGTTCAGGCATTTTATCGATATCTATCGAGCTGAGCCCTTGAACGTCGTTTCTGTAAAAATAAACTAGCGCTTTAACGTACATTACATGAGGATCTTCTGATCCTGAAATTTTTTCTGCGCACCTGAGTTCAGCCTCCGCGCTTTCCGCTCTGCCAGTTGCCAGCATCGCCTTTGCAAGGTTGAGGCATGCTACAGAAAGTAGCTTATCAGAACATTCAGAAGAGAGAGCTTTAAGCGTAGCCTTTGCCCTTATCAGCTCTTCTACAGCCATCCTGTACTTCCCCATTGCGATCAGCAACGCCCCCTTGTTTATCATCATCCTTGATCTTTCCAGATCGTCACTGGCGCTCTTTTCTGCTGAGTTGAATTCGTTAAACGCTGTTATCAGGTCACCTTTTTCGAGGGCCCTGTAACCGGCTTCTCCTGTCATGTTTTCGATTGTTAACAAACTTCTATTTAACCTTATAGAGATTAAGTGGCGAAAGTCATCTTTTACAGGTTGAAGATAACCCCTTACAGATCGAGATAAATTTACGCGCTTGACAAAATTAGAATATTTGTAAAACACAGTTCTGTATGTGAAACGCTGTCGAGACGCCAGATGATCATGCAAATGACATGATGGAGCACAAAGCATTCTTCATGTGAAAGCGTGCTGATGAACCGGGGAACTCCAACCGCGAAGCTGGGATAGCCCACATATTGCATAAATATAATGTAAAGTTATAGGAAGTCCCCTTTCACGCGTTAAGCACAAAAAAATATAAAATTTTCAAGATCCCCACAGAGAGCCCGAGCTTTTTGAACCAGATGATGAACCCGAGCTTCCGGTTGTGGTGCTGTTCGTTTGTGAAGCTGTGCTTGAACTTGATGAGCCCGTCGATCCCGACGTTCCCGAGGACGTAGATTGCTGGGTGGTCGTGCTGTAAGATCCAGAAGAGCTCTTGACGGGCGTTGCGCTCATGTTTCTGAGATATACATAAGCTCCAACAGCAGCAACAGCTACGATAACGACTACAAGCATGGCAACCGCAAAGCCGCTTATTCCTTTTTTATTCGCTCGCATTATTTTTAAAAATGTTCTGTAAAGTTTTAAACCAAATCAAAGAAGTTCGTTTGATTTTTTGCTGACAACGAACCCTTTTATGTATTCTTATCGCAAAAAATATGGACGTTTTTTCATTTTAGCAATTCTAAAGGAAATTTTATTCATTATTTTTAAAACAAATATTAATTCTAAATATATAACAGAGTTATAGTACAATTTTTCGTTATTTTTGTTAAAAATTATATATATAACCTCGGTTGATGGTTTTGTAATGACAGTGGTATCTAATGTCAATGAAGGAGAAAAGAAAAAATCGTTAATTTTTATACCGTTGGTGAAGGGCGAAGAGGAAGAACCGACAGAAAGGTTCAGCGACAATCCAATCAAGAGCACGCAGAGCATATGCCCTGAGTGCAACAGGATAATAAGCGCTGAAATATTTGAGAGAGAAGGAAAGGTCTACATGCGCAAAACGTGCCCTGTGCACGGAGAAACTGAAGAGCTTTACTTCGGCGATTACGGGATGTACAGGAGGTTCAGCGCATACTGGGACGACGGTAAGGGGCAGGAAGCTCCAAACGTTAAGATGGACAGGTGTCAGTGCCCTGCAAACTGCGGGCTATGTACAAACCACCTGAGCCATACGGGGCTGGCTAACATAATAGTTACAAACCGCTGTGACCTTACGTGCTGGTACTGCTTCTTTTATGTAAAGAAAGGACTTGAAGGGGCTTACGTTTATGAACCCACGCTCGAACAGATCAGGGCCATGGTAAGGACGCTCAGGGCAGAAAGGCCCGTGCCGGGAAACTCGGTTCAGATAACTGGCGGAGAACCAACGCTGAGGGACGACCTTCCGGAAATAATAAGGATGATAAAACAGGAAGGAATAGACCACGTGCAGCTGAACACGAACGGGATAAACATAGCGCTCCATCCAGAGCTTGCCAGGGTCTACAAAGAGGCTGGAGTGAGCAACCTTTACATGAGCTTTGACGGTGTGACTCCAAAGACAAACCCAAAGAACCACTGGGAAGCTCCGTATGCAATCGAAGCGTGCAGGAAGGCCAACCTTGGAGTTGTCCTGGTACCCACAGTCATAAAGAGCGTTAACGACCACGAGGTTTATGATATAATCAGGTTTGCAAAGCAAAACATAGACGTTGTCAGGGCCGTTAACTTTCAGCCAGTATCGCTTACGGGCAGGATGAGCAAAAAAGAAAGGGAGAAGTACAGGATCACGATCCCGGATGTTATAAAGAAGATAGAAGAACAGTCAGAAGGCGAAATAGCAAGCTCAGACTGGTTCCCTGTACCGAGCTGCTCGCCTGTAACTCACTTTATAGAGGCTATTACAAACAGGAAGCAGTACGAGCTATCGATACACTTTGCCTGTGGCGCGGGCACATACGTTTATCTTGATAGAGAAAAGGACAGGCTGGTCCCGATAACCAGGTTTGTTGATATAAAGGGCCTGCTCGAATACCTCGATGACGTATCAGAAGAGATAGAAAGCGGTTCTAATAAATACGTGGAACTGGCGAAGGTTGCGCTGAAGCTAAAGGGCTTTGTAGACGAAAAGAACCAGCCAGAAGGGCTGGACCTTGCCAGGCTCCTTTTTGAAGTCCTGTTCAAGCACGATTATTCTTCGGTGGGCAAATTCCAGATGAACAGCCTGTTCCTTGGCATGATGCACTTTATGGACAAGTACAACCATGACGAAGAAAGGTTACAGAGGTGCGACATACATTACCTCACTCCTGATCTGAGGATCATACCTTTCTGCAGCTTTAACGTTATACCTGAGTGGTACAGGGACAGGATACAGAAGAAATACGGAATGCCAGTTGAGCAGTGGGAAAAGCAGCACAACGAAAAGCTTGAAGACAGGCTTTACAGGGGCCAGCTCAGGAAGGAAGCCATTAAACAGGGAACAGGGGCAAGCTGTCTGGTAAACGAAATGCTGAGCGGTGTAAACGGTTGAATGCGCAGGCAGAATACAGCAAGGAACCCTTTATAAGGGTTATTCAGGCCAGGAAAGAATCTGCTGAGAAGCTCAATTTTACCGTGGAATTTTCTTTTCCCCAGAATTTTTTAGATGGCATTACGCTCGAAAATATTAAAGAAGCTTACAGAAAAATGGACAGGAGGATAAAACTGAAGTACAGAGTTTCAATTTATGAAAAAGGAATACTCTTCAACAAAAAAATTGCTGAAAAAGAGCTTTCTAAAAAGTGGGTCCTGTACTGGACAAGGGATCCAACCATACTCGAAAGATACAGAACGAACATCTGGGTGCTCGGGATTGATGAAAACCTTGAGTCTGAGTTCTTTATGGATTTTGAAGAAGCAAAAACCTTCCTTTTTTCATTAAGGGAAACGTTTTCAGTTCAACCCGAGAGTTTTGCAGATAAAGGCTCAAAGGTTTTTGCAGAGATCCAGGTAAGGTCTCACAGACACTATTTTATTGAAGCGATCAACTCTAAGGTAAGATCGGCTACAATAACCATCGTCTGAAAAGACAAAAATTCTGCACATTTTTGGATAGCATTTTTTAATTTTTAATCAAAATGCTTTATGTACATAAGATCATCTTTCAATATTTGCACATATTTACTCTA
>ERZ1669247.198-NODE-198-length-26552-cov-8.535004_pt1 | contig 26552 bp, 22 predicted proteins | sample MGYA00579297_ERZ1669247 | MGnify/ENA primary metagenome ERZ1669247 (study PRJEB41166, sample SAMN08046056) | hot springs metagenome | biome: hot spring; feature: acid hot spring; material: thermophilic sediment; isolation source: thermophilic sediment from acid...
TACAAAGTCCAGTAAAAACGTTCGTGATATCTCGTAACTTTAAATCCCAAATCACGTGAGAATTCTATCATACCGTCTTCAAAGAATTTTTCGGTCTCGTCGTGATCGACAACTATGATAGAAAGGCCTGACTGGACTGCCTGCGATATTTCGTGATACGATAAGTCTCCAGTTATGTACAAATCCGCCCCGGCATCAATCGCATTTTTTAAAAAATCTCCTCCGGATCCAGAACATATCGCTATTTTTTCGATTTCAACGTTGCCAACGGGAGCGAACTTCACATGGTCCACTTCAAGTTTTTCTCTTACAAAGTTGACAAATTCTTCTATAGGCATTTTTCTGACAAAACCCGTTCTTCCTATTCCGTTTCCGTATTCGTCTATTTTGACAAGAGGACGGCACTCTTTTAACTCAAGACGCCTTGCAAGTATGTCATTTAAACCACCGATAGCCGCATCGTAATTCGTGTGACACGAATACACCGTTAAAGAATTCATTATGGCCGCATATACTATCCTCCCGATAAAATTGTCAGATCTTATCGATTTTAAGGGATGAAAAAAGATCGGATGATGGCTCAATATCATCTGGGCATCGGTTTGAATGGCTCTTTCTATGGCTTGCTCTGTAACATCAAGAGTTATTAGCACATTGTGAAGTTCAACGTTGGGGCCCTCAATCTGGATACCGCTGTTATCATAACTTTGCTGAAGAATAGGTGGAAATTTTTCTTCTATTTTGGATATATATTCCTTTACAAGCATTTTATTTTTTCTTTCTCGACCTTGTCGCCTGGTTTTTTATCTTTTCAATAATTTCCTCAACTTCTCTGGCCCCGTCCTCATAAAATTCTTCTTCTTTTGAATCTAAATACTTCAAAAGTCTCAAAAATTCTCCCGCGTGGACCCTTTCTTCGTCTGATATATCTTTGAGAACGGCCTTAGCAACATCATCGTCTGTCGATTCGGCAAGTTGGGTGTACAGTTGTACCGCTTCGTATTCTGCCGCTATCATAAACCTTATTGCCCTCACAAGTTCTTCATGAGAAAGTTTCCTGTCATTAGCAAGTCCTGAAAATGAATTTCCAAATTCCGGCATTTTTATTTTCCCCTTTCATTTAAATTTTCAAGAAAATCGACGTATTTTTTCATTATCTCTTCTCTCAGATAATTTTTTATCACGTAGTCTTTTCCCTCAACAGCGTTTTTATAGTAAAAGTCATAATTTTCCTTTATCTTTTTAATTGCTTCTATTATCTCGTCAGTATTTTCCCTGTGTACCCTTATTCCCGATTTAGATTTATCGAAGATCTCGGCCGATAAACCGTCAAGTCCGTATATAACTGGTCTATTGGATACGGCATACTCAAATGTTTTCGATGGCAAAGAATCGGAAAATAACTTCGCATTCGCAAGATGAATGAAGAGAACATCGCTGGCGGCATAATAAATTGGCACATGTTCTCTCGGAACTGGAGGAACAAAATGAAGGTTGTTGATTCCTTTTGAGATTGAAAGAAGTCTTTCCTTGTCCGATCCGTCTCCAACTATTATGAACTGCATATCTTTCAAAGCTTTCGCGGCATTAACAAATACTTCCAAGTTTTGGCCGAGTCCGACATTACCAACGTAAGAGATAACGAATTCTTTATCGTCTATTGACAAGAATTTCCTTGCCTCAGACTTTTTATCGCTCCATTTCGATATTTCCTCCAAAAGATATGAATCCAGACCATTTGAGAATGTAACAAGTTTGTCGGCCGGTATGCCTTTCGAGGATATTCTTTCATTCATAAAAGGCAAGACTGTGACTATCTTGTCGGCCGCTTTGTACATCTTCATTTCATAATATCTCATGATCTTTATTACCGGATTGCTTTCTTTCGCTTTTCCAAGTTCTACGATAGTATCTGGCCAGAGATCTCTGATTTCCACAACTAAGTGTTTGACCATCTTTTTTATGGAAATGCCTGACATGCCTATGAAAAATGGCGGGCTTGACACTATCGCAACATCTATTTTATTTGATTTGCATATCTTTTTTGCCCTGCTCTTCATTTTTAAATAGAAATTCAACTGTCTTAATATCTGTGCAAGAGCAGAGTTATTCCCACTTTTAACGTTTATTCTTACTATCTGTTCTTTACCCTTTTCCTCTTCTGAAACCTTAAAGGATGAATATCTGTTAGGAGTTGCCGTAAGGACTATGACTTCATATCCTCTTTTTATCAACTCATTTGAGAGCGCTTTAAGCCTGAACGCAGAAGCACCCAAATCGGGCGGATAATGTTGTGTTATTATCAGTAATTTCATGAAGGACTTCCTTTCTCAATTTGGTACTATTATATGATATCATAATAGTTAAGGTGCATTCAATTGAAAGAAAAAAAGAGATATTCCTTTTACGTCAGGATAATATTAAGCGGCTTTTTTATGGGAATAGGAATGATCTTACCCGGCATAAGTTGGCCGGCAATAGCGATAATGACTGGAATTTACGAACCTATTGTACTTGCTTTGAATAAATTGATCTCATTTCAAAAGATGGAAAAGAGTGATGTAGTTTTACTTTTTTTGCTCGCAACGGGTATCGTCCCTTCCATTTTTTTGATGTCACATCTTGTTTTGAAATTCTTGGTAAACTTCGAATTTGGAATTTATTCGATCTTCGTAGGTCTAATAATAGGAACAATTTATTCTATTTACAAACAGATAAAAAGAAAAAGTTTTGACGAATTGATATGGTTTTTGGTGGGACTGGCGGTGATCTTGCCTTTATTTTTTAGACCTATTGGCAACATTTCCTTTTTTCATAAAGATATTGGAATGAGAATTGTAGATTTTTCCTCCGGGTTTGTGGCATCGACATCGTTGCCGGCCATTGGTGATTCCATAACACTTATCATTCTTGGCAATTACGAACGTTTGCTTTTGGCCGTTAAAAATTTCGATTTGTTAACGCTTCTGATCTTCTCGGCCGGCTTTCTATCAGGGTTTTGGATTTTTATAAAAATAGTCGGAACGCTGCTTGAAAAATATCGTTCTCAAACTTTTTCTTTTATAGGTGGGCTTATGATATCTTCTATCTTTTTTATATGGCCATTCCGGACATCTTCTTATACTTTCAAGAGTGTTATACTATTCTTAATCCTAACTTTTATTGGCGCTTTTATTTCAATCTATTTTGGAATTGTTATGACGAGAGGTAAGAATGGAAAGTGAAGAGAATTATAAGATCGTTATCTCGAGAATAATCGAGGGATTAAAAAAAGATCATTTTCAACAAGATGTTGAACTTGTTGAGAAGGCTTACGAATTTGCTAAAGAGGCGCACAAAAATCAGACGCGCGCCTCCGGTGAACTTTATATCTCCCATCCAGTTCAGGTTGCAAAGATAGTTTACGATATGGGAATGGATATACCTTCGATATGCACGGCACTTTTGCACGATGTTGCCGAAGATACGGATATTCCGATCGAAGAGATCGAAAAACACTTTGGATCTGAGATTGCGAATATGGTTAACGGCCTTACAAAGATAAAGACCCTTGAAAATGAGGACATAAAATTTTCAGAGATAGAGACTATAAGAAAGATGATCTTCGCAATGGCCCAGGATATGCGCGTTGTTTTGATAAAACTTGCCGATAGGCTTCACAACATGAGAACTATAGAAGGATTTGCCGAGGCATCTAAAAGGAAGGAAAAGGCCCGCCAAACCCTTGAAGTTTATGCTCCTATCGCCAACAGACTGGGAATATATACTATAAAAAGAGAACTCGAAGATCTTTCGTTCAAAGAGTTGTATCCACAGGAATACATAGAAATAAAAAAACTCGTTGATAAAAAACTTCAGGAAAGAAGCCAGGAGATAGAGTATTACAAATCTCAAATCGCCGGCGTTCTCGATCAAAATGGGATAAAATACGTTGAAATAAGTGGCCGTGCAAAGCATTTCTACAGCATCTGGATGAAGATGAAAGAAAAAAACAAATCTTTTGACGAGATCTATGATCTTTTCGCCATAAGGATCGTTGTGAAAAATATTCCGATGTGCTATGAAACTCTCGGTGTTATCCACAGTTTATGGACGCCGGTACCGGGAAGATTTAAAGATTACATAGCCGCTCCTAAATCTAACGGTTACAGAGCGCTTCACAATACCGTTGTGACGGACAGAGGAGAATTCCTCGAGATTCAAATAAAAGACGAACAGATGAATCATGAGGCTGAATACGGAATGGCCGCTCACTGGAAATACAAAGAAGGAAATATTCAAAAGAGCGAATTCATAGACAAATTGTTAGAATGGCAGAGAGACTATTCAAAAGGCCTTGTAGGATGGAAAGAGATGGCGACGGAGATGAGCCTTGATGAAGTCTTCGTCTTTACCCCAACTGGCGAGGTGAAACATCTTACAAAGGGATCCACGCCGATAGATTTTGCGTATTCAATTCACACGGATATCGGAAACCATTACGCTGGAGCCTCTGTTAACGGAAGACTCGTTCCAATGAGTTACCAACTTAAAGATGGAGACAGAGTCCAGATAATAGTTGACAGAAATAGTGAAGGGCCGAATGCGAGTTGGCTTAAATACGCCCATAGCGTTCACACAAGGGCCAAGATAAAAAAATTCCTTAGGGATAAATTTGCAAGTGAATACCAGGAAAAAGGCAAAGAAATATTAAGAGAACTGTCTAAAAAGTACCATCTTACAGTCGAGGAAATTTTGAATAAACCGGAAATAAAAGCATACCTAAGAGACAGAAACATAGAAAAGGACGATGAACTTGAATTAAGGCTTGGATCAGGAGCAATAAAAGTTTATCAAATAGAGAAATTCCTTGGTCAAATCTCCAAACCAGAATTTCAGCACGAAATTACAGAGCCTGAAGGAACTGAAATAGTCGTCGATGATTTGAAAGGCATAGAGGTTAGATTCGCCAAATGCTGTAATCCAGTTCCAGGAGATCGGATCATAGGAGTTGTCACAAAAAACGGTGTCAGCATTCATACCGTTGATTGTTTGAATTTAAAGAATGTTGATAAAAATAAACTTGTAAGGGTATCGTGGGGAAATTCGAATGAACTTTTCGGTGCAAATATAGTGCTTGAAGGCGATGACAGGGATGGACTTTTGAATGATATAATGAATAGAATAAAAGAAAAGCATATTCAGATAGTTGGTGTGACATCATGGGTAGATGATGTAAGGATTGCGCACATTATCGTGAGAGTTAATGTTGCGAATCTTGTTCAGTTGAATGATCTAATAAATCACCTTAAAAAGGAAAAGGGCATAAGTAAAGTTTACAGGGAAAGAGGAAACAGTCTTGAGAGCCGTAATTCAAAGAGTTAAAGAATCTTATGTAAAAGTCGATGGAAAGATAGTCGGAAAGATCGGTAAAGGTCTTCTGGTACTTTTGGGAATAGGGAAAGAGGATACGGATAAAGATCTTAAATGGATGGAAGATAAAATTCCAAATCTTAGAATTTTTGAAGATGAAAATGACAAGATGAACAGATCTTTGATCGATATCGGCGGAGAAATGCTTGTCATCTCCCAGTTCACACTCTACGGTGATGCGTCCCATGGAAGAAGGCCATCTTTTTCTGAGGCGGCTCCTTCCGATGTAGCAAGGGAAATGTATTTGAGATTTTGCGACGATCTTTTGTCATTTCATCCTGCTTTAAAGATAGAAAAGGGCATCTTTCAGGCAAAGATGGAAGTCTACATTGTAAATGACGGTCCGGTTACGATAATAGTGGATTCCAAAACGTAAAGATACGTTCAACAATATTAACAAATCAATGTATTTTTCTTCAATGTAAAGTTCGATTTATTCTTTTGCTTTTTAAGTTATAATAAAACAGTTGCCCGCATCTTTTGAATTTTGGAGGGATATGGATGAAGGTTGGAGCGAAGATAATACTTTTTGCCGTTGCAATGGTCGCTGTGCTTTTAATAATAGCCGGCGCGATCTATTTTGAAAGTTTTGGAGTGAGAAATGCTCTGTCAAATACCGATAAAGCGATAAAAGAGGTAAACAACGCCTATAGCTCCACGACCCAACTTGCCAATCTCAGGTTCACGATAACAAAGGCCTTATCTGATCTCAATTTGGGAGCATTCAGTGCCTCAACATCAACTCTAAAGTCCCAGACCAGTCTTTTCGACAGCGAGGTAAATGACGCCTTTTCCATAATTCAAAAATTGCCAGCCTCAGATGAGGCCTCCCAAATAAGTGCAACCATCAAAAAGTTGAAAAGCGTCGGGGATCTGGCGCTCGTTCAAACTGGAATGCTTATAAATTATCAGGACAAATTGAAGCAGGCTCAGTCTAATTTGTCTAATGCTCAGAATCAATACACACAGATCGAAAGTCAAATATCTAATTTAATGATCTTGCACAAGGATCTCACACAAACGATAGAGGCGAGTTTCAACACGATATCGGCAAGTGCGAATAATCTTTATTCTCTTCCGGCGACAGAGGCTCAGATACTTCAAACAAAATTAGAGTCAGAGATTTCAAAATTTCCGATAAAGGAACTTAGCATAGCGGATGTTGAGGAATTAATTAATAATCTTGCAATTCTTGTGGGAACATCTCAGGCACAGGGAATGCTGTCTTCCATGGAACTTGCCGTCAGGAATATAAGTTTAGCAACCTCTCAGGATCAGATAAACACGCAACTTACACTGATGAAAACATATATTCAGTCTTTTAAAAGCGGAATGAGTATGGGAGCGTTGAATTCTGTGGGAGTTTATTATGGAAATATCTTGCTCGATACTTATTATAACCTTGCAAAACAATTTGGAAATCTCGTGATGACGGGCCAAAATGATCAATTCAACGTTCAATCCATATCAACGGTTGTTGACGGATATAACCAGCAGATATCGACTCAGAGAAATCTGATAGCGAATCTTCTTACCAACAACGCAAAGCAATATTTTGATAATATAAATGCCAATCTTGCGGTTCTCTTTGACAGGGCAAATTCGAATGTTCAAAATGCCATACAAAATGTTAACAAATCCTCTGTATTCGTGTCGAACTCTTTCAACTCTCTTATCTTTATCTCCGTTGTTATAGTTATAATTTCTGGAATAGGTATAGTTTTGCTTGGCATCTTCCTCATACTCAATTTCACAAGGATTCTAAAGAAACTCGAAAATGCGGCCTCGAAGATAAGCGAAGGCGATCTAAGCGTTAACCTTGAAAAAACAAAACGAAAAGATGAATTCGGAGCCCTTCAAAACGCATTCCACGAGATGGTTAACTCTTTAAGAGAAATAATAAATCACGTAAGGCAATCTGCTTCCGATGTCAACGGTGGCTCACAGAATTTGAGCGCGGCCATAGAGGAGAATTCTGCCACCATAGAAGAGATAAGTGCAAATCTTGACAAGATAAAGAACTCAACGAAATCTTCCGTTGAAGGTTTGAGAGAGATGGTAAATAGATTTGAAAAACTTGAAGAATCAGAAAGGCGTACGGTCGACAATGCGCAAAATATAAAGAATTCCTCCGATGAATCTATGAAGGCCGCAAGTAACACACAAAAAGAGGTAGAGCATCTCGTAGGTAATTTGCTGACGACAAAAGACAGAATTCTTCAAGGGTCAAAATCTGTCGAAAATCTAAGAGCCTCATACGCTTCAATTTCAAAATTCATAGAGACAATCGAGTCTATAGCGGAGCAAACTAATCTTTTGGCCCTCAATGCCGCCATAGAAGCAGCGCGGGCGGGAGAGGCCGGAAAAGGCTTCGCAGTCGTGGCATCAGAGATAAGAAATCTTGCAGAGGAATCTAACAAGGCCGCGGAAGAGATAAGAAATGAAATAAAACATCTTCAAGAAGATGTCCAAAAGACAGCATCAGAAATACAATCAGGAGCATCTTCGATAGAAAATCTTTCATCCGAGGCTGGAAAGATGGCCGAAATGGTCAGAAGTATGATATCCACCTTTGATCAGATAAGAAAAGATGTTGAAGAAATAAGCAAAGTGATAAAGTCCAACGGAATAGAAATGGCCGAAGTAAGCGCAGACTCTCAGGAAAGAGCAAAACTTTTCGAAGAGATGATGCACATGTTAGATTCGATATCCGAAAGTTTAAATGAAAGCGGAAATGCGATAACGAATATAGCAAACACGGCAGAGGAACTCGCGGCAACATCCCAGATGCTTGATGAAAGCGTCAAAAAGTTCAAAACAGAATAAAGTCAGGCCGCTCATGCGGCCTTTTTTAATGCCGTTTATCAACCGTATGATATAATTTAGAAGGTAATGAACTGGAGGAAGCCGGATGGACAGGATCGCCTTATCGAGTTATGAACACTCAATGGACATTTTGAGAATGAAATTAAATGAAATGTTCAGTTTATCCCTTGAGTCATTTGATTCTTCGATAAAATCACTTGAAAATGTGGATGTCAAAACCGCTGAGATGGTTATAAAGCGGGATGATGAAATAGATGCTCTTAAAAGGGAAATCGAAGAAATCGTCTACGAGATACTTTTAAAATACAAACCTCTATCGCAGGATTTAAGACGCATAATAATGGCCATGAAGATAACAGGAGAACTTGAGCGAATCGCAGATCAGGGAGTAAATATAGCGCAGGTTACCCAGTTTTTAGAGGGAAAAACTCTGATAAAGCCACTGATTGATATACCCAAGATGGCTCAGGTGGCAAGAGAAATGCTTCACGGAGCAATGAAGGCTTACTTTGATGAAAATATCGAACTTGCAAAAAAGATCTGGCTTATGGATGATCAGGTCGATGAACTCGATAGAAGGGTAGTTAATGATTTAGAAGAGATAGTAGAAAAACATTGTTCAAGGGACAGAATCGCACAGGCCGAAAGGTTGATTCTTGTTTCGAGGGCAATCGAGCGAGTGGCCGATCATTCCACGAATATATGCGAGGAAACGACTTACATGATCTTAGGAAAAGAACTCTACACCTTGCTTGGAGGTGAAAGATGAATTCAATACTTATAGTTGAAGACGATGAGGACATGATCGATGTTATATCCTACGCTTTGAAGAATGGTGGATTCACTTTCGACAAGGCTTTGACCATTTCGGAGATGTGGGATAAGTTATCAAAAAATAACTTCGATTTAACACTTCTTGATATAGGACTTCCGGATGGTTCTGGCATAGATGCTTTAAAGATGATGAAAAACAAGAACATTCAAATTCCCGTCATAATTTTGACGGCAAGAAGAACTGACATAGACAAAGTGCTCGGCCTTGAGATGGGCGCGGATGATTACATAACAAAACCATTTAACCAGTACGAACTTGTGGCAAGAATAAAGGCTGTTTTGAGAAGGACGGGCTTTGACAAAACCCCTTCGAAGATCTTTAAATTCAACGGAAAGACCGTAAATCTCGATTCGTATTCTGCTGTAGATGAAAACGGCAATTTGATAGAATTCACCAATAAGGAATTTGAACTTTTAAAATTATTTCTTTCGAATCCACTTAAAGTTTTTACAAGAGAAGAAATACTCGACAAAATCTGGGGTTTAGACTTTTTCGGAGAATTTCGTACCGTAGATGTCCACGTCAGCAAAATACGCGAAAAACTGGGGGAATCCATTATAAAAACGGTCAGGGGAGTAGGATACAAACTCGGTGAGTTTTTGAATGAGGATAATTGATTTCGTAAGCGAGGGAATAGTCTCGACAGATCACAATTTGAACATAGTCGATCACAACGATACGATTTCGACGGTCTTTGAAATTTCTTTCCAGAGGGCCGTTAAGCTCACAGATGTCATTTCATTTTCAAAGATGAATGAGGCGCTTCAAATTTCTTTAAAGGGATCTGTGTTTTCAGAACAATTACCCGTTTTTTTCGGCATAAAAAAGGCAGAATGCAAAGTTACGGTCTTCATGGAAGGGCCATTGATAAGATGGATCTTCAAGAACTTGGACGACGTTAAAATGCTTGAAAGTGCAAAAGCAGATTTTGTTTCCGCTGTTTCCCACGAATTTATGACTCCTCTTGGAATAATAGAAGGTTTCCTTGAAATGATAAGGGATCCGAAAATAGATGAAAGATCAAAAGAAAAATATATCGAAAGGGCAGAAAATCAATTAAAAAGGCTTGAAAAACTTGTCGATCAGTTGTTGTCATTAAGCGCTCTTGAAATGGAGACCTACATCCCAAAGTTTTCAATCGTTAACATCTACCAGATGGCTCAAGAAGCAAAGGAAGAGATGGCTTACAGATGTAAGACAAAAAACATAAATGTGGAGATAGAAATTCCAGAAAATCTTTTTGTGAAAACAGACGGAACGGCTCTTTACAGAATAACCACTAATTTGCTTTCAAATGCCATAAAATATTCATGGGAGAATTCTTCGGTGAAGATAAGCGCAAAAGAGGATGAAAAATTTGTAAGGATCTCCGTCGAGGATCATGGTATAGGCATAAAAAGTGAAGAGATACCCAGAATTTTTGAAAGATTTTACAGGGCCTCAAACGTCTCTGAAACTGATGCTAAAGGGATGGGATTGGGCCTTGCTTTAGTCAAACATTTGGCAAAGATAATAAATGCCAAAATAGAAGTAAATTCAAAGTACACATTTGGCTCTACATTCACCGTTGTAATTCCCAAGAGATAAAAAGTTTCACCAGACCTTTTCAACATATTCGGATGTCATGGCTCTTAAAAGCGCGCTGTATGTTAGACGGAATTTCAAAATGTCTCCCAACTTTAGTCTTCCGTCAAAATCGCTCACGTCTAAAACAGTATGATCGCTCGAAGCGTGAAGCACTTTGACTCCTTTATCAAGGGGTATTAAGCCGGCCGGATCGATATCCTGTTCTCCTATGGCTATTATGGCCTTAAGCCTATTTCCCAAATCTTCGAAGACCGGTATCCTTCCCATCGCATCTCTTCCTATCTTGCCATAAGGGACTGACGGCTTAGTTTTCAATTCTATTATTTCGGTCTCAAGCGTGAACGTGTCCTGCTTTAGAAATTTGAATGAAATGTTGTTTGTCGTGTCTGTACCGAGAATTAATGATTCTCCGAGCCTGTACTCATTTATCGATTGAGGTATAGTCTTATTTTCTACCATGTAAAGTGCCGCCGTATTTCCGCCGCTTATAACCTTAAATTCGACGTCTCTTTCTCTTATCTTCTGACCAATCTCCGCGAGCAAATTCATGTTATCTAAATCGGGTATAACGCCTCCGTAACAGCCGAGATTTGTACCTATTCCGTAAAGATCTATTCCTTTTATTTTTGAAGATTCAACGATCTCATCGACGGCCTTTGTAAACCAGACACCTTCTCTTAGATCGCCGACGTCAACCATGTATATTATTTTCTGCCTTTTGCCATGAGAAGCCGCCATTTTTCCGATCCTTCTGGCCGCCTCAAGTTCCGAAACAAGAACTATATCCACATTTTCAACGACATCCTCTATTTCGCTTATCATCGGTATTCTAAGCAACATAAATGGCCCTTTTATACCGTTTTGACGCATTCTTTTGATATTTTGAATTCGCGAATCTCCTATTATGTCGACTCCATTTTCGAGATAGATCTGTGCCAGTAAAGGCTCACCTCTGGCAACCTTAACAACACCGACGAGTTCTATTCCAAATCCATGGCACATCTTAGAAATCTCTCTGACATTGTGTTTTATTGAGTCGAGATTTGAGACTAGCCTTGGATAAGACATACCTGACCTCCTCACTCGTATTTTATCTTTTTTCTTAAGGTTCTTTCCACCTCTTTTTTTGCTATTTCCTCTCTTTTATCGTAAAGGTGTTTACCCTTTGCGAGCGCAATCTCAACTTTTGCCTTTCCTTTATCGTTGAAATAAACTCTCAATGGTATGATCGTTAATCCCTTTTGATCTACCTTCGAATCGAGCCGTATTATCTCCTTTTTATGCATCAAAAGTTTTCTTCTTCTCAGCGGATCGTGGTTGAAGAGGTTGCCTCCAGTGTAAGGCGGTATGTGCATATTTTCTATGAAAATCTCTCCGTTCCTTATTATGCAATAAGCATCATTTATATTTGCGCTACCATTTCTGAGGGATTTTACCTCCGTGCCTTTTAACTCTATACCGGCTTCGAATTTGTCTAAGATCTCGTAATCTCTTCTTGCCTTTGAGTTTGTCGTTACTACCTTCATGAACTCACAGCCTTTACCCTCAACGCTTCTTTTGATTTGTCAACAACCTTGCCAATGATATCCATTAAATCGGCATCTTTTATACTGCACCCCGAGGCGCGGATATGTCCTCCTCCACCAAAATATTTTGCAATTTCGCTTACATCAACGTAATTTTTGGATCTGAATGAGATATTTACCTGATTTTTTGGCCATTCTATAAAAAGAATCGCAATTTCAACTCCATATATAGACCTTATTTCTCCAACAAATCCCCCAGTTTCTTCATCGGTACAATTATTCCTTTCAAGCATCTCGTAAGAAACATATGCCCAGGCTAATTTTCCATTCTCCTCGACTGAAAGAGTATTAAGCATTTCAGAGAAAAGTTTTAGTTCTTTTAAGGTTTTGTGCTCGAGAACGGCAGAGGCAATTTTCTGAATATTTGCGCCTTTTTCAACCAAACTGGCAGAATAACTGAACACTTTTACATCTGTATTTGAGTATTTAAAAAATCCGGTATCGGTTGCTATGCCCAAAAGATTTATTTCGGCAAGAGCGGGATCGTACTCTATTCCAAGTTTGTTTATTATTTCGTAGACTATAACTGCCGTAGCGGCATAAGAAGGATCGCAAAAATCAAGTTCTCCAAACCCTTCATTTGTTTTGTGGTGATCAAGAGTTATATCCGGTCTTTTCTTTAAAAGTAAGGCTCCATCTCCTATTCTCGATATTTCGGAAGCATCGACTATTATCGAGGTGTCGTAATCGTAATCTTTTAACTCTTCAAGGCCCCTTATCTCCGATACCCCATTTATATCTTTGTAAAACCACGGAATGTGATCCGCTATGCATCCTTCAGCCTCTATCCCGTACTTCCTTAAGGCAAGAGTTAAGGTTGCTACCGAACTTATATCATCTCCATCGGGCTTTATATGTCCTATTACAAGTACTTTCTTGCTTTTTTTGATTCTTTCGATTATATCTTCGAGTTTTACAAACATTTAAATCATCTCCATTTAATCCAAGCATTTATTATATCATAAAGAACGGTTAAAATAACTTGTGTGAATTTGCTTCTTCTCGATGGTATACTATATCCGAAGGTGGTAAATTGAAGGATTATAAAGAGATATTTGAACGTCTTTATAACAACTATGGACCTCAAAACTGGTGGCCTGCGGATACAAAATTTGAAATAGCGGTAGGTGCCATTTTAACACAGAATACAATGTGGAGAAATGTTGTACTTTCGATAAAAAATCTTGAAAACGCAGGCCTCCTTGAACCTTACAGAATGTATATAACGCCTATCGAGAAACTTTCATATCTCATAAAGCCTTCAGGCTTTCCAAAATTGAAGGCAATGAGATTGAAAAATTTTCTTGCCTTTTTTTCAAATTTTTCTTTCGATTTTGACAAACTCGAAAAATTTGAAACAAGAGATCTTTATGGCATGCTGCTTACCGTCAATGGCATAGGGCATGAAACGGCAAGTTCAATCTTACTCTACATATTCAACAGACCGATTTTTGTTTATGATGCCTATTTTAAAAGGATAGTTTCAAGACTTGGAATCGATTCAACTGAGATTGAAAAGTCTTTCAACGATGCAAAAGTTCTCGGCGAATTTCATGCTCTTATCGTCCAGCATTCAAAGATGCATTGCAGGAGTAAACCTATCTGTCGAATGTGTCCATTGATAGATATATGTGAATACGGTGAACAAAATGTTTGAGCATTACTATTCCCAAAAACCTTCAAGTAAAATCGTAGAAAAAGACTTTGAATTTAACATCGAAAAGCAAAAGTTGCGCTTCAAAACTGTTAGCGGTGTCTTTGCATTTGGAACTCCGGACGCGGCATCGGTAGTGCTTGTGAGAAATTTCCCGGATGCTAAAGGCGATCTGCTCGATCTTGGATGCGGATATGGATTTATTGGGATTTCTCTAAAGGCCAAAAATCCCGATTTGAATTTATTCATGAGCGATGTAAATGAAAGGGCTGTTGAGTACGCAAAGATAAACGCAAAGAATAATAACATATCGGCGGTTATAAAAAGCGGTGATGGTTTCGAAGTATGGGATGGAGTGGACTTTGATTTTGTGACTTTCAATCCTCCTATGGCAGCCGGAAAAAATGTCTGGGTAAGGCTCATAGAAGAATCGAGATCTCATCTCAGAGAAGGGGGCTTGCTCTTTTGCGTTGGCTTTCACAACAAGGGTGGAAGTGCGATAGAAAGAGAAATGCAGAGAGTCTTTGGTAACGTATCTACCATAGTAAAAGATGGAGGAATAAGAGTTTACCGTTCTGAAAAATGATAGAATTTAAAAACGTAAAACTTGATTATGAAGATGTAAGTGTCTTTTCAAATTTGAATTTCAAAATCAAAGAGTCTGAGTTTATAACCGTTCTCGGTCTGAATGGATCCGGGAAAACCTCTCTTTTTAAATTGATGAATGGTTTGCTCTTGCCAACTGCCGGAGAAGTTCTGGTCGATGGAATGAACACAAAAGACGAACAAAAGATATGGGAAATAAGAAGAGACGTGGGCGTCGTCTTTCAAAATCCTGAAAACCAAATCGTAGGCACCACGGTAGAAGAAGACGTGGCATTTGGACTTGAGAATTTGGGTGTGCCTCGTGCAGAAATGGTTAAGAAGATAGAGGAGGTACTTAAGTTTGTAGGGCTTTACGATCTAAAAAATGTTGAACCGCACAGACTTTCCGGAGGTCAAAAGCAATTACTTTGCGTAGCCGATATCCTTGTCATGGGACCCAAATATATAGTTATGGATGAGCCTACTTCGATGATGGATCCGGTAAGCAGAGAGGTGATCTTTGAAATACTCTCAAAACTTCATCAAAACGGTCATACAATAATTTTTTCAACCCATCTTCTTGATGAGATAGTCAATGCAGAAAGGATCCTTTATTTGAAGAATGGAAATTTACTCTTCGATGGGAAGACTGTAGACGTGATAAATGAAATAAAGGATGATTTTGGGAGTTCCGAACTTATAGACTTTGAAATAAAACTTTACAGATCCGGAGTGATAAAGGAGTTCATGAGTATTTCAAAATTAGAAAGAAGGCTGATTGAATATTGCCAATCGAATTTGAAAAGGTAAGTTACGTATACGACAAAAAGACACCTTTTGAAAAAGAAGCGATAAGTGATATTTCCTTTAAAATAGAGGACGGAGAATCCCTTTCAATTCTTGGCAAAACGGGATCTGGAAAATCTACCATTCTTCAACTCATGAACGGCATAATAAGGCCAACTACCGGCAAAGTCATAGTGGATGGAATGGTAACAACCGATAAGGACAAGATCTTCGAGATAAGAAAAAGAGTCGGACTTGTCTTTCAAAACCCAGAACACCAGTTTTTTGCCGACACAGTTTATCAGGAAATAGCGTTTGGCCCAAAAAATTTCGGAATGGATGCCGATGCGGCAGTTAAAGAAGCCATACGAATAGTCGGACTTAGATGGGACATTCTCTCAAGGTCTCCATTTGCCCTCTCCGGAGGCGAAAAGAGAAAGGTTGCTATTGCCTCGATAATAGCGTGCGATCCGAAATATCTCATCTTTGACGAGCCGACTTCCTCTTTGGATCCTTCAAGCGCAAAGAATTTTTTTGAAATTCTTAAGACACTCAAAAGCAACGGCAAAAGCGTCATAATCGTTACACATTCGGTAGAAGAGGCAATTTACAATTTTGATAGGGCACTTGTCGTGTTCAATGGAAAGATCGTATTTGACGGAAATGTCAAATCCTTCCTTGAAGAGGATCTGACCATGTATGGTCTTCTTCCTCCTCCCATGGTAAGGTTGAGAGAGAATATAAAAAAAGCATGCGGAAACCTCCGCATCGAAGACCTTATACGTCAAAATGATATAACGATATAAATCAGTTTTTCTTTTCCTTTGGCCTTCTTTCAAAAAGGGCAACTATCAAAATTATCACGCCGACCACAACGTCATTTGCGATATTATGAAGATGGTGGATCTTTGGATCGCTGACATAAGGGATAAAAGCCGCGATTATCATCCATATTCCTCCTATAAGCCCTATAATCCACCCCTGCCATGCCGAACCTTGTGGAAGCATCATGAATCCGACTATCGCAACGATTATTCCAATTATTATGTCATTTGCCATATTTCCGGTAACGCCTAACGGGATAAAGCCTGCTATTATAAGCCATATTCCCGCCACAACTGCTGTCCATCCTTTCCAGGTCATTCAAATCCCTCCTTTATCAAGCAATTGTTCTTCAGGAACATCTTTGAAATACTTCGCCGGAATACCGGCAACGATAACGCGTGCCGGCACATCTTTCGTAACAACAGCACCCGCCGCAACGACCGCCTCTTCTCCTATCGTTATTCCGGGTAAAATCGTTGCGTTAACTCCTATTCTTGCGCCTTTTTTGAGTGTCGGACCTTTGAAATGCTTGAACCTTTCTTGCGTTCTTCCCAAATAATTATCATTTGAAAATGAGACCTTTGGCGCTATAAAACAATGATCTTCAACAACAGACATCGCGGTTATATAGGCCTCTGTTTCTATCTTGACATAACTGCCTATCTTCGTTTGATTTTCAATCGAAACTCCTCTGCCAATGATCGTGTTATTGCCGATCTCGACCTCTTCTCTTACAGTGGCAAGATCTCCTATAAAGACATTTTCATTTATAATAGATCCCTTGTAAACAATACAAATCGCTCCTATTATCGTGCCTTTTTTTATCTGGAGAGGAGGAAGAATCTTTAACTTCGTCGTCGCGCTTGTAAGGGCTTTGAGGGGAGATTTTCCAAGAATTGTGCCATCACAGATCGTAACATCATCATCTATTCTGACACCAGAATGAATAATAACGTTATGTCCTATCGTGACATTGTTTCCTATCACGACATCATCTTCTATTATGGCATTTTCCCCAATAGATACTCCATTTCCTATAATTGCGTTTTGGCTTACACTCACTTTATCACCCCGATTGATTATATCAAACAAAATTCAAATTTGGAATAGTTGTTTCGGCGGGTATCCCTTGCTTACAAGAACACGTAACACATGACTCATGGTACGTAAATTGAGAATTGAAAATGGATAAATTGCGATTCTCAATTTGAAATTGCAAATTCGGAATTCATTATATGATAAGATCTAAATGGTGAGATCTAATGGATATATCAGCGATAATTGAAAAATCAGAATACTTCTCCAATTTCAATAGTGAAATGATTGGGAAATTACTCAGTCTCTCTCGAATTTTAGAGTTTAAAAAGGGTGAGATACTTTTTTCTGAAGATAGCGCTGGGAAAAACATTTACATGGTTTTAAGCGGTAAAATAAAAATCTTCAAATTAAGCGCGACGGGAAAGGAATTCGTCATAAAAATATTGAGGCCTGGGGAATTATTCGCTGAATCTTTACTGTTCAAAAAAGAAAAATTTTATCCGGCAAACGCTGAATCTATGGAAAATTCAAAGGTTCTTGCGATCGATGTGAATCGGTTTGAAGTACTTTTGATGAATGACAATTTGATGGCGGTAGAAGTTATAAAAAACCTAACTTCACGTCTTTTTTATCTTTCCCAACGTTTTGAAAATCTGATAATAGGAAATTCAGCCATAAAGATGGCCTTTTTCTTTTTAGACCTTGCCTATTCAAAGGGAATCAAAGAAGGGAAAAATATCAAAATAAACCTTGATATGAATAGAGAGACTATAGGCAATATGATCAATCTATCGAGAGAAAATGTAGAAAGAACCTTGAAATATTTCAAAGACCAAAATCTCATCTCGCTCGGCAGAAAACATCTAACGATACTCGATATCGACAAATTGAAAGAAATCGCCATGAAAACATGAGAAGGGCAAAAGCCCTTCTCATTTTCCCTGCATCATCATCTCAAGATCTGAATCCACATTTCCATTCGGCTTTATCTGAAACTTTTCAACGAGCACATTAAGAATATTCGGTGAAACAAAGGCCGGCAATGTTGGGCCCAGGCGTATATTTTTGACGCCGAGAGAAAGCAGTACATTCAAAATGAATGCGGCTTTTTGTTCGTACCATGCAAGATCAAAGGAGATCGGAAGATCATTGACGCTCTCGGCTCCAAAGATTGATGCGAGTTTAGAAGCCGTCGCTATCCATGTATATGAATCGTTACATTGACCGGCGTCTAAAATCCTTGGAAGTCCTTCTATCTGTCCGAGATTGAGTTTGTTGTATCTGTATTTTGCGCATCCGGATGTAAGAATTACAGTATCTTTTGGGAGTTTTGTCGCAAGCGTTGTGTAATATTCGCGTGATTTAAATCTGCCGTCGCATCCCGAAAGGACGAAAAATCTCCTTATCTTTCCATCTTTTACCATCTGCGCTATCGTGTCTGCCGCCTCAAGAACGGTATTCCTTGCATATCCTATAGGGATCTTCCCGCTTTCAATCTGAACAGGACCTTTGCCAATCTCGAGTGCCATCTTTATAACCGGAGAAAAATCTTTTTGATTTCCACTTCTGTCGGGTATGTGTTTGACATCCGGCCATCCAACAAGACCCGTTGTGAAGACCCTCCACTTGTAACTCTCAGAAGGCGGGGTTAAACAGTTGGTCGTCATTATTATCGGGCCGTTGAAACTTTCAAATTCTTTATTTTGCATCCACCATGAATTTCCGTAATTTCCAACAAGGTTATCGTATTTTTTGAAATACGGATAGGCATTTGCTGGAAGCATCTCTCCATGCGTGTAGACGTTAACGCCTGTTCCTTTCGTCTGCTCGAGCAACTCTTCGAGGTCCTTTAGATCGTGACCGCTTATGAGTATCGCAGGACCGGGTTTTACCCCTATATTCACCATTGTGGGTTCAGGATTTCCGTAATGGGAGGTATTTGCCCTGTCGAGCAACTCCATTGCCTTAAGACCTACTTTTCCAGTTTTCACAACGTAGTCGAACATCGTGTTGACATCCTTGACTCTTATGCTCGCGTCCAAAGCCTCTTCGACAAAGGCAAAAAGTTCATCATCTTTAAAACCAAGAATGTACGCGTGATCCATGTAGGCAGCCATGCCTTTGAGACTTATTATCATGAACTCTCTTAAAGATCTGACATCCTCGTCTATTTTGTCTGAAAGAATGCCAACCTCAGCACCTTTTGAAAGAAGGGTTTCCTTTGAAAAATCTGCAAATTTCCACTCGGCGCAATCAGGGGTATCTTCCTTGAAATCTTTTGAATATTTTTCTTTATAAGCGCTGAGAAACCTTTTTCTTAAGCTGTCTCTTATCTCTAAATCTTCTTTTAAGTATTCGATAAATCTTGAAGGATCAAAATTGACATTTGTAACCGTCGCAAAAAGGCCCTTTATAACCGCTATATCTGCCCTCTCGTCTGTCAGACCGAGTTTTCTCGATCTTACAGCCCAGAAAGATATGCCTTTTAGAGTGTATATAAGAAGATCCTGTAAGGTCGCAACATCGTCTTTTTTGCCGCACACGCCAACCTTCGTGCAGCCCTTTCCATTAAGCGTTTCTTCACACTGATAGCAGAACATTCTAACACCTCCTCGATTTCACATATATTTTACCCTCCTTTGATGAAAATAACTGTGATTTTTATCACAAAAACGTTATAAAAGAAGGCAGGATATTCTGCCTTCTTTAAATCTCACATCTTTGGGACAATTATCGTGCTACCGGGCAATGGCTCTCCGCTTAGGGCATTTAATCCCGATATGATTTGGGCATTCGTATTGAATTTCAACGCTATGCTCTGGACGGTATCCCCATCCGATACCACATATTCCTGGAAAAGATCCTCAAAGGGCTTTGTGATAACTTCCCAGTTTTGATCGACGGAAGGACAGATGTAACCGTTATTTCTTATGTAATCGGCCATCAATTCGGACACTTCCATCATGACAGATTTGACAACCGGTTTACCTTTGAACATCATGTAATTTCCTCCGCCGCCTGATCTGTAATTGTTGAGAACGATATCATACGTTGCAGAATAAGAAACCGGCTTTCCATCATAAGCGAGCCACACGATCCTGCTGCCGACGGGCTTCGTAAGATCTATTATGTATGATATACCCTCGTACATATCATAATTGTAACCCGGCATCTTCGAAACCCCGACCTTACCATTGTCAAAGGTGAAGTAAGAGGCACTCTGTTCGAGGGCATCTTTTAAATCCTTTCCGCTTACCTCTATCACGTTAAGGGTATTGGGATATATGTAAACGGCCATGACATCTCTCATGGTAACCGGACCTTTTTTCCATCCGCGTATATCATTATTGAATAAGGCCGTCGATGATATCCTTGCACCCGTGTAGTACATCTGAACGGTATTCACAAACTGAATTAAGGGATTGTCTCTCATTCTTGCATACATAGGATTGGACACATAAAAGTCTCCAAGAGATTGGCCCAAAGGCTGATCAAGCCATTTCTGGGTTGCATCTTCATCTTTTTGAACGAGTTTCATGACAGTCGCGTCGGGTGTAACATTATTTGCGGAAATCAAAGTGGCCTCACTCGATACCACCACCCATTTGCCATTCTCATTGTTAAGATTCAAAGTTATCTTTCCAAGAGCCTTTCCCCAGTAAGACGCCATCACCACAGGAAGATTTCCAATTTTTATGGCATATGATAAATGCTGGTGACCGAGCAAAAGCGCGGAGATGCCTTTTACCTGTGTTGCTATTGCGTATCCTTCATTTTCTCCTGTTAATTCTTCAGTCGGCTGTCCATTTGAAGGATTTCTCTCAAGACCGCCATGATATCCGATAATTATCACATCTACGCCTTGGGATTTTAAAAGATCCACGTATTCCTGAGCGGTTTGAACGGCATCGAGAAAATCAAGGCCTTTTATGTGGCTTGGTTCTTCCCAGTTTGGTATATATTTCGTTGTCAGCGCTATATAACCTACCTTCGGACCGTCCTTCATGTTAAATATGACGTAACCATCTCCGTATTCTGGCTTCATAGTCTCCGAATTGACTATATTTGCAGAAGTGATCGGAAATTTGGCCTCGCTTATGACTTTTCTAAGAACAGACTGTCCGTAGTTGAATTCGTGATTTCCAAGAGTCATCGCATCGTAGCCAAGATAATTCATGACGGCTATCATTGGATCGATCCCAGCATTGTCTATCGCGGCATGGTAATACTCGAGAGGCGATCCTTGAATGAGATCTCCATCATCAAAAAGCAAAACATTTGGATTTTGAGCCTTGATCTTTTGAATTAGAGTTGCAAGGCGGGCAAGTCCATAATTTGTGGTGGCATTGTTTGAGTAATCAACTGGATAGATGTGACCGTGAAGGTCTGTTGTCTCGAGGATCGTCAAAGTGTAGGCACCGACGATTGAAAAAAGAAAGACCAAAAGTACCAGAAGAACAGCCAAACCTTTCATAAGAAATCCCCTCCTATCTTTGTAAGTCTATTATAATACCACCAAATTCAAATTTCAAACAACTTCGTACTTCACAATATTTTTTGCCGTGGCAACAGAATGGCAAGTATTAGTGCAATCATCGCCATTATCATAGAGAGAAAGAAGGCCCTGTCTATAGCGTTGGCAAGGTATTCAGACATATCAGCAAATATGCCGTTTAAGATTGTTCTGAAAGCCGGAGAAACTTTTGAAAGGATGTCTGATTTGTTCATCAAAAATTGCGGATTGTTCATAAAAGAGAGGAGATCTTTTGGCAAGATAAAATTTACTATCTTCGGTATTCTTTGCAACTGGGAAGTGTAATAATCGTTAACGACTGTGCCAAGAACCGCTGTTCCTATCGTCCCACCTATATTTCTGAAAAATGTTATCGACGATAGAGCAATGCCCGAGTATCTTTTTTCAACGGTGCCTTGAATTACCACAAACATCATGCCCATGCTAACACCCGCACCAAATCCCGCAATCATCATGTCGATGTTTATCTCGAGGACAGGAGAAGTAGATGTCAAGGAGATCATTCTGTAGAGGCCGTAAGAAGATATTAAAGCACTTAAAATGAAGGCAAGTTTATATTTTCCGGTTTTGGAAATGTAAAAACCTCCGAGGATGCTTGCTACTCCCCCTGTAACCATTGCCGGCATCAAAATAAGTCCCGAATTCATCGCGCTTTGTCCCTGGGCTGCCTGAAAGAATAAAGGAATATATACAAGCAGTGCGAAAAGGGTAAAGCCGGTTATGAAATTTATAACGCTTGACAAAGAAAAGATCTTATTTCTAAAGAGTTTCAATTCGAATATGGGCTCTTGCGCTCTTCTTTCCACAAAATAGAAGATAAAGATCGTTATTGCAGAGGCTATAAAGAGCACAATAACCTTTCTTTCCATCCATGAATTGTCTATCGAAGCGTAAGAGGTGCCCAAAAGAAATAAGAAGATCGAAATTCCTATGAAAAATGATCCGAGGTAATCCACTTTAACGTTAAGGACATTTGATCCGAGATTTTTTGGAATAAAAGTATACGTCAAAATTATGGCTACTATCCCGATTGGAATGTTCACGTAAAAGACCCAGTGCCAGTTAACATTATCGGTAAGAAAACCTCCTATGAGCGGTCCTATAATGCTCGATACGGCAAAGACTGCTCCGAATATGCCCTGATATCTCCCGCGCTCTTTGGGTGTAAAAATATCTCCTATTATGACGGGACCTAATGCCGTCATCATCGCTGCCCCAACACCCTGCGATGCCCTCGAGAAAATTAGCCAGTACATCGTTGGAGAAAGACCAGAGAAAAATGAAAAAATTATGAATATGCCTATGCCTGTCATATAAAAGTATTTTCTTCCAAAGATATCGGAAAGTTTGCCAAAGATGGGAATGAAGATCGTCGACGCCAGCATGTAAGCTGTAAATACCCACGAATAAAGATCCATACCACCCAAATCCGCTATTATTCGTGGCATGGCAGTTCCAACTACATTTTGATCCATTCCAGAAACAAATACCCCGACCAAGACAGCTGTTAGAATTCCATATTTCGTTCTTTTTTGCACGTAATGATTATATCATTGGATCATCATTGGATCATCGTCACCGATCCGTTAACCAAATCCATCGTATTTTATGCGTAATCGCCATAAATTCAATTTAATTGCAAACTGTAAATAAGAAATCGATAAAGTAAAATCAAGCGCTCCGCGGAGCGCTTGATTTATTTGTAAAACACATAAGCACTAAGCGGCGAGAGGGTAAAATTGCCCGATACCTGAGATATTGTTGTGCCTGGCGATATGAATTGATCGACAACCATATTCCATGTACCTGATAGTGTGACATCCTGAGAAGTAGTATTCCCGTTGAAATATACAAGGATCTCAGGCCATGAATCTCCAACCGCGGATCCATTTATCATATATCCAACAACTCCGGAAGGAGTATTAAGGAATGTTAGATTATCCCTTATAGTCTGAGCCGAATCTATTGTGAAGGCAGGGTGCGCTTTTCTTATTGCAATTAATCCACGAACATAATTATCCACAGTTGCGAATGTTGTCAATCTCGACCAGTCGAATTCATTCGGGAACTGTACATTGTAAGAATTTCCATTTCCATATTTTGTACGCGCGAATTCATCTCCGCCCTGCATGAAGAAAACGCCTTCAGAAAGTAAAGGAATAGCAAGGCCTAACTTTTGAGCGGCTATATCCTGTGCCGTTGTCCACGAAGGCTGGGCGCCGGTTATTTTGTCCCACAAAGTGTAGTTGTCATGAGAGGTCGCGTAGTTTATGGTCTCGTCTGGCTCGGACGCAAAATCATTGCTAAAATTGTTGTATGTAATACTTCCCACAATTCCTTCCATTATCTCGCTTTGGTTTTGTGATGGCTGTCCATCTATAAAGCCCTGAGATGAGTAATTTGGGGCTGATCCAGTTATCGCATCTCTGAAATAACCGTTAAACATTCCCATATGCATACCGCGCTGATCTCCATAAACGAATTGCGCGCCGGCGGCAGGCCATGGTTCGCCGTAAAGCAAAACTTCCGGATTTATAGCGGTCAAATTAGTTATTATCTGCTGAATTGTGGTTGGATTGTAAAGGTAGAGTTGATCAAATCTGAAACCAGAAACGTGATACTGTGTCATCCAGTACTTTAGAGTGTCTATTATGAGTTTTGCAACCATTGCATTTCCGGTCTTTAAGTCATTACCGACGCCTGAGTAATTGGTCATCTGACCGTATTCGTTATAGTTGTAATAGTAGTACGGCACAGCCGCAGTGTAGGGCGTTGTAACGTAAGATGTGTGGCTGAAGGAGATGTCGAGTACAACTCCTATACCAACAGAATGAAGCGCCATTATCATTTGCTTAACTTCTTCTATTGTGTTTATAGGATTATTCGGAGTTGTCGAATATTTTGCCTCGGGAACCATGTAAAGGTAAGGAACGTATCCCCAGTTATATCCCGGATTTTGAGGATCCTCATAATCTTCTATTGGAAGAAGTTGTACGTAGTTCACGCCAAGATATGCAAGATGATCGAGCCCTGTAGGTAATCCATTGTAAGTAGTTCCTCTCTGGGTAAAGCCGAGATACGTTCCCTGATACTGTGGTAGGACTCCAGAATTTGGATTATCGGTAAAGTCCTGAACATGAACTTCATAAATTATGGCATCTGTCATGTTGGCAGGGAATGGAGCAACATCCGAAGACCATCCATTTGGATTGGTCTGTGAAAGATCTACGACCTCTGACAATGTGTTGTTAGCATTTGCGGCGTATGAGTAAATATCAGGGGCAGTGACCCATTGACCGTATCTGTGATACTGGTAGGCATAATATATGCCGTTGAGGTTGCCTGCGACGCTTACAGACCACACTCCTTCAGAATTTCTCGACATTGCGTAGGTTGCGTAAGGTGTCGTGCTGTTATAACTTGAGTAAAGCAAAAGATTTACGTGATCCGATACCGGCGACCATACCCTGAAGGTTGTCTGGTAAGGAGTGTAAATAGCGCCCAACTGACCCGAGTAGTAAAATGCCGGATCGTTTAGCGCATATCTTGCGTAAACCGTCGCCGGAGCAAAACCATTTATTGATAAAATCATAGGACTTGCAACGGCTGAAGGATTCAAAGGCATCGACAGATTTATCGTTATGTAATTTGAAATGCCGGGTAAGCCTGTATTAGCGTCCACAACGGAAGAGATCGGTACATTCTGACCATTTACGCTAAAAGAGAATTGCGAAAGGTTAGATGTGTTAACGGTTGTGTTAAGGGTTGCGTTGATTTTATTCAAAGAATCAAGGAATGCGATTATAACCTGATTTGTAGATGGAAGATTAACGGCAGTAACGCTTATCTGGCTTTTGATGACGTTGAAATATACCACAACGGTCGTTGCCTGAGGCACAATTATCGTACCGTTGCCGGCACTATATGCGCCGTAAGATCCGTTAAAGTAATACTGAACGTACGTTGAAGGAGGAGTCCACGTGTTGATTGGAAGGATTTTGTATCCATATCCTCCCGCAAAATCATTTGTGGATGGCCTTGTTACGGTCGCGGCAAATGTACCATTGCCAATGTAGGTCATCGTCGCGGGATTCCAGTTGTTTATGTCTGACGCAAAGTACCATCTCATCGATTCTTTCGATGTGTCCCCAACGCCGATGGCAGAATTTGTGCTCGCAATTGATGGATTGCAATAGAATGTAACCAGACCTGCTTTTACGGGTATATTTCCGTAATCGTTGTTGGAGCCGTTACCGCCATAGTAGACAGGCTGCTGACCTCCAACGTAGACAACCTTATATTCTCCGGTAGACGTCAATGTCGTTGTGAGATAATACAGCCCTGTAGATGTTTGACTCATCTTGTAAGACGGCGAAGACGACCAATTGTTAAAAGTGCCCTCAACGTAATATCCAATATTCGCACCACTTACAGGCTTAAGATACACAGAACTATTCAAAACGTTAAAATATATTGCAATAACTGAAGATGGAACTGTTACTAATGTGCCATTTCCACCATTTGCATACCAGTTCTGTCCATCAAAATAGTAAGGATAATTTGAAGGCCAATAAGTTACATTCTTGATTTTAAAATTCGTCGTGCCAGATTGGAAATTTCCCGTGAATGTTGCCGCAAATGTACCATTGCCAATGTAGGTCATCGTTGCGGGATTCCAGTTGTTTATGTCTGACGCAAAGTACCATCTCATCGATTCTTTCGATGTGTCTCCTATTCCTAAATCAGATGAACTTCCGCCATTATTTGTAGGATTGAAATAGAATGTGACATTGCCAGATCCGACAGGAATATTACTTCCACCATACCAGTTATCGTTATAAACGATTTTGTATTCGTATTGTCCCGTTGTCGCTGGTAAAGTTG